>Ga0007800_10000668_pt1 | contig 12848 bp, 9 predicted proteins | sample CryBogmetaGMA14M_FD_60366 | JGI IMG/M metagenome (GOLD analysis project Ga0007800, IMG submission 60366) | Freshwater microbial communities from Crystal Bog, Wisconsin, USA - MA14M | ecosystem: Environmental > Aquatic > Freshwater > Lake | place: Crystal Bog, Wisconsin, USA | collected 2009-07-06 | reverse complement strand
TTTTTAATCAACCGTTTCAACAGCTATTATAAATAACAATAAAAAGAATCTTTATTATTATTATGAAAACTTTTTTAAATCAGAATATAGCAAACGAAATAATCAGACTCAAAAAGGAAAAGAATGCAATAATACTTGCACACTATTACCAGGTTCCTGAAATACAGGATATTGCGGATTTTGTTGGTGATAGCCTTCAACTTTCGCAAAATGCTAAAAGTACTGATGCTGAAGTAATTGTATTTGCCGGAGTTCATTTTATGGCTGAAACAGCAAAAATTTTATGTCCGGAAAAAAGAGTACTTTTGCCAGATCTTGAAGCAGGATGTTCACTGGCCGATTCATGTCCTCCCGAAGCATTTAAAAAGTTCATAGAAGAACATCCGGAACATGTCGTTATTTCATACATAAACTGTTCAGCGAAGATAAAAGCTTTGTCGGATGTGATTTGTACTTCGAGCAATGCTGTAAAAATTGTTGAGTCCTTTCCCAGGGAACAGAAGATCATATTTGCACCTGATAAAAATCTTGGTGGTTATATCAATCAGATCACCGGAAGGAACATGGTATTATGGAATGGAAGTTGCGAGGTTCATGATGTTATAAAGGCGGAAGAGGTTATTCGGTTAAAAATACAATATCCTGATGCTAAGCTTATTGCTCATCCCGAATGTAAAAATGTAATTCTTCAGCTTGCCGATTATATCGGTTCAACAACGGCCTTGCTTAATTATTCTATAAAAGACCCCTCTAAAAAATTTATTGTTGCAACGGAGACCGGAATTCTTCATCAGATGAGAAAGTCATCTCCGGAAAAGGAATTTATTATTGTAACCACCGATGAAAAATGTAGCTGCAATGATTGTCCTTATATGAAACTTAATACGTTAGAAAAGTTGTATCTTAGCCTGAAGAATGAGAAACCGGAAATTTTGCTGCCTGCTGAGTTAATAGAAGCAGCCAGATCGCCGATAATAAAAATGCTGGAGCTTTCATAATCGACAGAATGAGGCAATTTCTGAATATCGTTAAATTTTTGGCGCTATTGTTTTTTATAGCGCTGGGGATTTCTGTTTCAGGGCAAAAAAATGATACTATACTGAAAAACGGCTACCAGAAATTTAATTATCCTAATGGTAAGTTATCAAGCGAAGGCCTTATTAGGGAAAGTAAACCAGATGGATACTGGAAATCGTATTACGAAAATGGAAAGACTAAGTCAGAAGGCAACAGAAAAGAATTTGAGCTGGATTCTCTTTGGAAATTTTATAACGAAGACGGAAAACTCATCCTGGAAATAAATTATAGAAAAGGCAGGAAAAACGGGATCAGGAGCAGCTATCTTGACAAGGAAACGATCAGGGAAAATTACAAGAATGATATTAAAGACGGGTATACCCGATATTTCTATACCGACGGGCGGATGAAGCTGGAAGTACCCTTTGTAAAGGGAATGGAACAGGGATTTGGAAAGGAGTACGCGACTGACGGCACGATTATTACTCTGACGGAATACAAGAAAGGATTTATCGTAGACCGGCTCAGGATAAACCGAAAAGACAAGGCTGGACTGAAGCAGGGAAAATGGTTTTTGTTTTATGATAACGGCACTATCAAGCAGGAAGGGACTTACCGGGAAGACCTGAAAGACGGGTATTTCAAGGATTATACCGAAACAGGAGATCTGCTGAAGATCAGCAAATATGTGATGGGAGATCTTCAGCCGGATGCTGTTGAGATAGCCAAATTGAAAGTAGTGAATGAATATTATCCCGATGGCAGGCTGAAAGTTTCAGGGATGTACCGTAATGAGACACCAGAGGGCATGCGCAGGGAGTATAGTCCCGGGGGTAAGTTAGAGAAATCGGTACTGTATCATAACGGGATCATTTCAGGGGAAGGCAATATGCTGGACGACGGTAATAAGGACGGGCACTGGAAAGAATTCTTTGCCGACGGTTCGCTGAAAGCTGAAGGTAATTATGAAGACGGAAAGCCTGCTGGTGAATGGAAATACTATCATCTGAACGGAAAAACAGAACAGGCAGGAAGGTATAACAAGCAGGGAAAACCTGATGGAAAATGGAAATGGTTTTTCGACGACGGTAAACTGCTCAGGGAAGAAAATTACAGGAATGGTTTAAGGGACGGGCTTTTGAGCGAATATGATGAAGATAGTAAACTGGTAGAGGAAGGTGAATTTGTAAACGGGGAGGAAGATGGCCCGTGGTTTTACCTTACAGGAGATGATTATGTAAAAGGAAACTACCGGGATGGATTGCGTTCCGGGTTGTGGTATACATTTTCACTGCTGAAGAATGGAGATAAAACGGATTCCCTGCTTATGTTCAGAGGAAATTTCATAGATGACCTGGCCGACGGAAAGCACACATGGTTCTGGGATAACGGCAAGGTGCATGACGAAGGACTTTTTGTGATGGGAAAGAAAGAGGGTGACTGGATGATCAACAATTCCGACGGGACACTCTTTCTTGTAATCACCTACAAAGATGGAGTTGAAGTGCGATTTGACGGGGTTAAAATAAAACCCCCGTTCGGAAAGGAAGAATGAAATCTGTTCCGGCGAAATTGCCGGTAATTTAAAGATAAGAACATGGAAAAGAGAAGACCGGGACAGGGGGGAAGGGGTAAGCCTGCAGGAACCCGAAGGCCGAAATCTGATGATAAAGGAAAGCCGGGCCGGACCGAAAGACCCGAGAGAAGGGATAACCCCTCAACGAAACCCCGCGCTGAACGTAAACCCAGACCGGAAAGTTCTGAGCGACCGGAGCGACGAGATAAACCAGGGACGAAACCCTGGGCCGAACGCAAACCCAGACCGGAAGGCTCTGAGCGGCCGGAGAGAAGGGATAACCCCTCAACGAAACCCCGCGCCGAACGCAAACCCAGACCGGAAGGCTCTGAACGGCCGGAGAGAAGGGATAACCCCTCAACGAAACTCCGCGCCGAACGCAAACCCAGACCGGAAGGCTCTGAACGGCCGGAGAGAAGGGATAACCCCTCAACGAAACTCCGCGCCGAACGCAAACCCAGACCGGAAGGCTCTGAGCGACCGGAGCGAAGAGATAAACCCGCAACAAAACCCTGGGCCGAACGCAAACCCAGACCGGAAGGCTCTGAGCGACCGGAGCGACCGGAAAGGCCCGAGAGAAGAGGCAAACCAAATGAAAGGCCTTCTGGCCCCAGGCCCAGACTGGAAAAATCTGAGCGGCCAGAACGGCCAGAACGACGTGGCAGGCCTGAAACCAAACCATGGGAAGAACGGAAAACCAAGGATTTTTCAAAACCCAATTCACGAAAAAAGAGTTCTTCTAAAGAAGAGCTTGTAAGGCTGAATAAATACATTGCAAACGCAGGGATATGTTCCCGGCGCGAGGCCGACAAACTAATTGTTGCCGGAGTAGTGAGGGTGAACGGAAAGGTCGTTACCGAGCTTGGCATGAAAGTTTCCCCGGCCGACCGTGTGCAGTATGAAGAACAAACCATAAACAAGGAAAGGGCCAGGTATATTCTTCTCAACAAGCCCAAAGGCTACATAACTACCGTTGATGATCCCGAAAAACGGAAAACGGTAATGCTGCTCATCGAAGGAGCATGTAAGGAAAGGGTATATCCTGTGGGCAGACTTGACAGAAACACGACCGGATTGCTTCTTTTTACCAACGACGGTATGATTGCAAAGAAACTGACTCATCCGAAATACGGGGTTAAAAAGATTTACCATGTTGAACTGGACAGATCATTAAGCAAAGGAGACCTTGAAAAAATCAGGGCAGGCCTTGAACTTGACGATGGCCGCGTTGAAGTTGACGAGATAGAATACAGTGAAGATTCCAAATCGAAAAAAGAACTTGGAGTTGAACTTCATTCCGGGAAGAACCGTGTAATCAGGAGGATTTTTGAACACCTCGATTATAAAATTGTGAAACTCGACAGGGTGTACTATGCCGGACTGACTAAGAAAAACCTTCCCAGGGGCCATTGGCGCATACTCGAGGAACATGAGATCAATCTGTTGAAAATGAGTAATTCCTGATACTAATCCGCAATTTATCATGAGCACTATCAGTATTTTTATTGTTGAAGACGAGCTTTTGATTTCTGCCAGCCTTAAATCCCAGTTGCAGAGTTTTGGCTATGTTGTACTTGGTTCCAGCACCAGGGGGGAACAGTGTATTGAAGAAATAGAAAGGCTTTCGAAGGAAGGCAAAGAGCCTGAAATAGTCCTGATGGACATCCATCTTCGAGGAGAGATCGACGGGATAGAAACTGCACGAAGTCTGGTCGAAAAATTTAATTGCGCCATCATTTTCCTTACAGGACAGAGCTCAAAGGAGATTTATGAGCGTTCTTTTAAGATCAAACCCTTCGGGTATCTGCTGAAACCGATTGATATGGAGCAAACAAAAATGACCATAGAAATTGCTGCTTACCAGCGAAATCTTGAAATTGAGAATAGGGTTTACCAACAGCAGCTTGAGATTTTACTGGAACAGAGAAAACGCGAAAATGATGAGATCACAGCCCTGTATCATACAATAACCAATAATTCTCTTGTTGGTATGACCATTACTCAGGACGATAAAATTGTATTTGCCAACAAGCATATTGCTGAAATTTTAGGCTTTACGATGGAAGAACTTACAGGGTTCAGCGTGCAGAATCTGATAGAACTTGTTCACCCGGAAAACAGGTCAGCAATGATAGCAAAAATGCAATTACGTCAGGATGGGCAGGAGATGCCAAATTCAAACAGATTCAGGCTGATGCGCAAAGACGGAGTGATTTGCTACCTTGAATCCTATTCCAAGACGGTTCAGATAAAAGGACGTTCAGCAATTCATCAGATCTATTTCGACATCACTCCTTACTGGGAGGCATTAAAAGGGAAAGACAGTTAAACAAATTCCAGCTAACAATTATGAGAAAAAGCCTGATTATTATTTCTGCGATACTGTTATGCATGAAAATTCATGCCGGTCCTCTTACAAACCTGATCGCAAAGGCAGGAGACGCCTCAAAATACCCGAATGACGCCCAACTGTTAGTTTTCGACAGCACCATGGTTAACATGCAGGAGAGCGGCCTTACCTATGTTGTTACACACAGCCTTTCAAAAGCGCTTAATTCAAAAGGCGCCCGGGAGCTTAGTGTAATCAGGTTCGGTTATGATCCCTTATCGGCATTTATTGAATTCCGGCAGGTAACAATTCACCGGAAGGACGGAAGTGTGGTAAATATAAAACTGAGTGGTGTGATGGATTATCCGGCTCCTGCAAGGGCTATATACTGGGGCGCAAGAGAGAAAATGATTGCCATAGGCAGGCTGGATCCAGGTGATGCCGTTGAAGTTGTACTATTTAAAAAAGGATTTACTTATGCTTTGCTTCAGGACGATGATGATAAGTACATTCCTCCGATGAAAGGACATTTTTATGATATCGTCGATTTTTATGATCCAAATCCTGTACTTGAAAAGGTTTACAAGGTGACAATTCCGAGATCAAAAACCCTGCAGTTCCAGTTTTATAACGGAGAAGCCCAGGTATCAGCATGGATTGAGAAGGACAAGCTGGTTTATACATTTTCGAAAAAAGACCTGATTCCTTATCACGGTGAACCGAAAATGGTGGCACTGTCTGATATAGCTCCGAAATTACTGCTGTCGACCAGCCCCGACTGGAAGACCAAATCGGAATGGTTTTTTAAGGTAAACGAGGATTTCGGGAGTTTTGAATCAACCCCCGGGATCAGGGCCAAGGTGAACGAGATCCTGAACGGAGCCAAAAACGAACAGGATTCCATTGCCCGGCTTACCCACTGGTGTGCCGACGAGATCAGGTATTCGGGTATCTCGATGGGATGCGGTGAAGGTTTCACATTGCATAAAGGCTCAATGACATTTGCCGACCGTTGCGGGGTGTGCAAGGACAAAGCCGGGATGCTGATCACCATGCTCAGGGCTGCAGGATTTAATTCGTATCCTGCCATGACCATGGCCGGTTCAAGAATCGATTACATTCCGGCCGATCAGTTCAATCATTGCGTTACGGTTGTAAAACTGCGTACCGGAAAATACGAACTGCTGGATCCCACCTGGGTTCCATTTGTACGGGAGCTGTGGTCCAGTGCTGAACAACAGCAGCAATACCTGATGGGAATTCCTGAAGGCTCTGACCTCGGGACGACTAATATTTCAGACCCGGCAAACCATTTCATCAAGATTGACGGAAATACCGAATTGCTCCCGGACGGCAGCCTGAAAGGCCGTTTTTCTATTCAGGCCGAAGGCCAAAGCGATGTAGCGGTAAGAGCGCTTATCAGGACATATCCGCCAACGGTCTGGTTCCAGAATATTGAGAAGGAAATACTGAAACTCTGGCCTCAGGCTATTGTGACGAAGGTAGACTATACCGATCCTTCGAATTACATGGAAAGTCCAGAGAAATTCAATATTGAATTCATGATTCCCGGATTTGCTCTTGTAAGTGGAAAAACCCTGATGTTTACTCCGCTTTCTGCCGCGGAAATTTTCAAAGCATTTCAGGGGCAGCTTGGATTTGACACTGAACTTACTGATCGCAAATATCCCTTTAAAGATCGTTGTTCAAGGCAGGTGAATATACACGAAACGATGACCATTCCAGCCAGCAGCAAAGCCCGAAGGATCCCTGCCGCCCTTAGCGTCGGAGGCGATGCCGCGAGCTATAGAGGCGGATATACTATCGTGGGGAACACCCTTGATTTTAATTCCAAAGCCGTTTTCAGTAAACGGATTTATGAAGCATCAGACTGGCCTGAATTCAGAGCCAGTGTTGATGCACAGAACAAATTCTCGGGAAAAGCAGTTATTATAGAATTGTAAATCATGGTTATGAAAAAAATGTTTTCCATCAATATTGCCATCTTTCTTGTTTCCGGCCTGACCGTGTTTTCGCAGAAAGAGAATGTTTTCCCTCTTCCCTCCTCCGATGCTGAATACAAGTCCATCGTAAAGGAATACACCCTGAATTCCGACGGGAGTATGGATTATCACTATTTTAAGGAACAGAAGCTGGTCACTTACCGATCCTTTCATAATCTTTATGGAGAAACCTTTATTATTTTTAATCCGGGCTTCCAGAAACTCACGATCAATAAGTGTTTTACTGTGATGGCGGATGGCAAAAAAGTTGATGGGCCGGCGAATTCCTTTAACGAGGTCCTTCCTTCTTTTGCTGCCGGAGCTCCGGCATTCAATGCCTTGCGTGAAATGGTGATTACCCATACCGGTCTTGAAAGGGGAGCTGTGATCCACCTTGATTATACCCTTAGTACAGCTAAAGGCAATGCCCCGGCGCTTATGGGAAATGAGGTCCTCGCCGAAAATGAACCGGTTACCGATTTTATTTTAAGAGTGAAAGTTCCCCAGAACCAGAAGTTGTATTACAAGCTAGTAAACGGGGCGGCGGAACCAGTGATTGTGATTGAAAACGATTTCCAGGTCTATACCTGGCATGTTCAGAATATGACGGGCATGGCGCAGGAAGAATTTCAGAAAAGTTTCAGCGAAAATTATCCCCGCGCACTCTTCAGTTCATCCGACAGCAGGAATGCGGTATATGATTATCTTACAGCTCAACCGGCATTCGGATTGAAAATCAGCGAAGCAATGAAAGCTGAGGTTCAGACTCTGAAGGCCGACAATCCCGATCCTCTCAGTCTGGTTCTGAAATTACAGGAAAAGGTGATCAATGATATCAATTACTGGCCGGTGCCGATGAAAAGTACCGGATACCGCTTGCGCACAGCCGAAGAAATCTATAACAGTGTAGGGGGCAGCCTTCCCGAAAAGGCCGTTTTGCTGGCAGCAATGATAGAAGCGGCAGGAATGGAAGCCGACCCTGTTGCTATTGTGCGGGAACCATTTTATGATGAGCAACTGGGGACCCTTGCCGATATTGAGGATTTTGCTGTACGTATCGAGCTGAAAGATGCCGGGGTTCAGTATCTTTCGCTGGTTTCAGCCAATCCCCAGGATCTTGCGAAAGTTATGTCAGACAAGGTTTTCATTGCACTTGGCCAGGGAGAAAAACCAGAATACCAGCATTCCGGTTCAGCCAGGCTTTCTGTAAATATGAGCGGAACCCTCATTGTGTCTTCAGATCCGAAACTTACCGGAGAGCTGAGCCTGGAACTTGGGGGTTCGGTAAACCCTTACCTGGGTTTGATCCGCGACAAAAACAAGATGAAAAACTTCGTAGCCGGAGAGATTTCAAAAGCCGACCTCAAAGAGATCAAGGTAAGCCAAAGCTCGCCCGAAACCTCGTTTCAGACCTATACTGTAATGGATGAAAAGCCCTTCAGAAGAGATTCGTCCTGGGTATATTTCACTATTCCTTTCTGCAACGCAGGGATTGAAAGCTGGGGCATGAAAACACTTTCATCAAAACGCAGTCAAGCGGTCGAGATCCCCTGTTCAGGCGACGAAAATTATGAATATACCCTTGCTTTGCCGTCAGGGTATTCATTGTTTACGCCACCCACCAAAATTGAAATCAGCAACAAAGCCGGCCGTTACCTGTTTGAACTGAAACAGGAAGGGAATAAGGTCAGCATCAGCCGAAAGATCAGATTAAGCAGTCGTATTATCAATCCCGAAAATTACGCCGATTTCAAAACTCTGATCGATAGCTGGAATAATCCCAGGTTGAGGGAAGTCGTGCTAAATTGTGAAACGGTGAAATAGTGAAATGGTGAAATTTTATTGTAGCGGCGGTGTGAAGCTGCAAGCGTTCACCTGATTACAATGCGGTTGAGTTTTCCGTGTATTTGCACACTTTTCGCCTTGAGTTCCTTGAACCTCGTCTGGATTATTTTTACATCTTCGGCCGAATCGTTACCATGAAGCTTTTTCTGAAGTTCCCCAATTAACAGGTCGATTTTCCTGGCTTTGAAAGAAAGAAGGGAATAGTCGAGCCGCACAAGCAGCTTTTCCTCTTCCATGTCGATCATCACATTATGTTTAAGCCAGTTCTGACTTAGTTCGTAAGGAGTGAATATAAGATCGACAGCGGCATAGGCAATTTCCTTCTCTTCGTGCCCCAGAAAGAACGATCTTTCAGGAACCTGGTCAAGGTCAATCCCACTGCGATATTCTTCAAATATGGCCGCATATACCGTATTGCTGAATTCCAGTTCATCCCCGCGGATGTCGTGCACCATATAATCGGCGACCATCACCGGTACTTTCACCTTATAGTTATTCTCGTCAGTCTGTTCAATATGTACAATATCAGTACCATAAAGCAAAAGTAGTCGCATGATCTCTTTTTCCTGGCTTTCGGCGGATGAAGTATCGGCTTCGACCTCAGGCTGGCGTGGCGCTATCACGTCCGGAGCCGGAATATCCTGGACTCCGCCCTGAGCATTTAAGTCCTTACTCAGCCTGTTCCTTCTGATCTTATTCAGTTCGTTTAACAGAACCTGCTCGGGCACCGTCATCATGTCGGCACATTCTCTGATGAAAAGAGTGCGGGTAATGGCATCCGGGATAAGGGAAATTGAAGCAACGATGTCTTTAATCAGCCCGGCTTTTTTAACCGGATCGTTTTTAGTTTCTTCCAGCAGCAGCTTCGTTTTGAAACTGATGAAATTTACCGCATTGGATGAGATGAACTTTTCAGTCTCCAGAGGATGATGCTTGCGGGCATACGAATCCGGGTCCTCATTATCGGGGAATAGAACAATCCTCACATTCATCCCCTGTTCCAGCACCATATCAATGCCGCGGAAGGAGGCTTTGATACCGGCAGGATCGCCATCGTACAGAATAGTGATATTCGAAGTATACCTCTGTATCATTCTCACCTGATCGGTAGTAAGTGAAGTACCTGAAGAAGCTACCACATTTTCAATTCCTGACTGGTGAAGCGAGATCACATCGGTATACCCTTCGACCAGGAGGCAATTGTCTTTCTGTGCAATGGCCGTTCGAGCGAAATAAATACCATAAAGGGTTTTACTTTTATTATAGATCTCCGATTCCGGAGAATTGACATATTTCGGGCGGTTCTTGTCGGAGGTGAGGATACGACCTCCGAAGCCGATAGTACGGCCCGAAGCCGAATGGATAGGGAAGACCACCCGGGAGTGAAAGCGGTCGTAAAGTTTGCCGTCTTTCTCAGTAGCGAGGCCGGTTTTAAGCAGTATCTCCTTCTTATAGCCTTCCATGATGGCATGTTCGGCAAAGGCGGACCATTTATCAGGACTGAAACCCAGCTGAAATTTCTTTATGATATCTTCCCTGATTTCCCTTTCCCTGAAATAGGCCAGGCCGACAGCTTTGCCTTCTTCGGTATTAAACAGAGCCGATGAAAAATATTTACGGGCAAACTCGTTGAGGTTAAAAAGGCTTTCTTTTTCGCTGATCTCCTTAAGCTGTTCAGGTGTTTGCTCTTCCTCATCGATCTCGATCTGGTATTTCTTAGCCAGGTAACGGAGAGCCTCAGGGTAGGTGGTGTGTTCGTGTTCCATGATAAAACCAACACCATTCCCGGCTTTGCCACAGCCAAAGCATTTATAGATACCCTTGGCAGGAGAAACTGTGAAAGAAGGGGTTTTCTCATTATGGAAGGGGCAAAGACCCAGCAGGTTCACTCCCCTTCGACGGAGGCTGATAAAATCGCCGATGACCTCTTCAATCCTTACGGCTGAGATAATATTTTCTATGGTTTCCCGGCTGATCATCGGCTCATAAAAGTGTATAGCGAAAGTACTAAATCTGCCAGGATTATCAGTGATTTATATGGTAATCGATCAGTATCTTCTTGTAAATCGTATCATTGACGGCAGTATCGACCATGCATTCAAATACCAGTCCAACGTTCTTTTTGAAAGTTTGCCACACCTGCAATGAATTGGTGTACAAGGGGGCTTTGTGGTAGACGAACGACTTCAGGATGATGACGGAGTCTATGCGGGAATCAACGGTCTTTTGCATAACCCGGAAGACCCGGGTATTGGGATTTGTGTTCGGGTTTCCCAGGATCATTTCCCAGGTGGCTCCCAGGGTTTCCGAAAGCACAGGAACCCAGCCGGCTTCATAGGTTCCGTAAGAGACAAAACCCTCATACTGGTTGATCGGCTGGCCGTCGAGGGTGGTTAAAGTCAGCCCCTTGAAATTTACATAGCTATTGCTGGCGCTGCTTACAGTAGTAACATCACCGGTTTTATAAATCCAGTAGGAGGCTGGATAAACAGGAAGATATGGACGGGGAGTAACGGCATTAACCGGGGGTGGTACTTTCGCTGGAAGCAGGAACCATTTTTTGCCGGTATTCAGTGAAAAACCAACAATCCCCTGATTAATACTGTAATAAACCCTGTCGATAAATGCAGGACAATAAGATGTTGAGCTTGGGCCAACAAGTTCATATACATTTTCGTACAACCTGGGGCCGATAGTCAGAGCATAATAAAAAGCTTTTACGTAACCACCCGATGTGAAGGACGTATTAGGAAGGTAGCTGAGCAAAGTGTCTGGTTCAAATCGAAACTGGGCGAAAAAACTGCAGCTTTCAAGAGAACTGATCATCACACCGATGTTAAAATATTTTTTTCCTGCATTTCCTAAAAAGGGGTCTGAATAATGCAGGTTAAAAATCAGGTAATCTGAATTTTGCGAAATAAAACCAGAAGAATTTTCCTCACAGCTGTAATAATTACCCTGGTAACCTACCGGGTTGCCAGGGTGTTCAAAAAACGTTTTCATTGCCGAACTCCGCCCCCTGAAGGTATAGAGGATAGAGTCCTGTTCGGTGCTTTTAAAAATCAGTGTATCGTAAGTAGGATAAGGTAAAACAGTCAGGTCGGAGGAGGTAAATGAATAAGATCCCAGACTGCTTCCTGAAGTACTGCTGTCTTTCTTTTTACATGAAAAAAGAACGACAAGGCAAAACCCGAAAGCCAGGATAATCAGTGATTTTTTCATGGTTATAGTATTACTTCCTGCCATCCTTTCGCAGTATGGACCCGTTGAGAGTTAAATCCAAGGTTTCTCAGAGTGGATTTGGCTTCATCGAACAGGAACGACAGCTCTTCCGGCTTGTGGGCGTCGGAGCTTACCGTTACCGGGATATTCCTTTTAAGGATCTTCTTCAGGACTTCAGGTCCCGGGAAAAGCGTATCGGAGCGTTTTTTATACAAGCCCCGCGTGTTCACTTCGATCACGGTCCCTGAAGCTGCCGCCAGGTCTAACGTTTCATCAACAAGCTTAGTGTACCAGGCATCGGTTTCCGAAAAATAACGCCCGCGGTTATACATTTTTACCTTGTCGAAGTGGCCGATGATATCAGGTTTATGATTTGCCACCATCTCCTGAACCTGCCTGTAATAGGCTGTCACGGCTTTTTGTCCGTCCCCACCGAACACCTTCTGTATCCCGTCGTCATAGATCGAAATATCAGGACCGTCGATAAACCAAAGGCCTTCACTGCTGGCTTCACGCACCAGGTGAACCGAACCAATAGTATAATCAAACTGATGTTTTTTACGTAATTCCTCAAACGAAACCGTCAGACCTGGAATAAAATCAACCTCTATCCCAAGCAGGATTTCTATCGGTTTGTCTGCGGATGAGGGAGAGGAGTATTTCTTTTTCAGTTCCCTTATGGCACGGCAGTAAAGCGAAAGATTTTTCTCCTTCAGGGCAAAGGAATTCTCAAACGGAACAGGGGAGTGGTCGCTGAAACCCAAAACCGAAAAACCCTGTTTCAGAGCTTCATCGACATAACGTTCCGGCTCCGACGAACCGTCGGACCAGCGGGTGTTGGTATGTAGGTTATATT
>Ga0007800_10000665_pt1 | contig 12893 bp, 10 predicted proteins | sample CryBogmetaGMA14M_FD_60366 | JGI IMG/M metagenome (GOLD analysis project Ga0007800, IMG submission 60366) | Freshwater microbial communities from Crystal Bog, Wisconsin, USA - MA14M | ecosystem: Environmental > Aquatic > Freshwater > Lake | place: Crystal Bog, Wisconsin, USA | collected 2009-07-06 | reverse complement strand
GACCTCATTTTTAACGTAGCGCAGCTTGTCAGCGCCGTGTCGCAGGTGATGACTCTGTTGCCGGGGGACTTAATCGCCAGTGGAACGCCCAGCGGCGTGGGGCCGATGCAACCTGGGGATACCACAGAGATTTACATCGAGGGTATCGGCATCCTGGTGAATCATGTCATAAGAGAAGCGGGTATCAGCCACCCGTATCAACGAGGATAAAATGCCGCAACAACCTCTATTTTGATACCATTGCTTTTTGTATACTATATGCTATAATATATCGCCATTCGAGGGAAAAGCCTCTTATACAGGCATGGATAGGACGCGTACAAATATGCTTAAAAAGGGTGATGTTGTATCGGTCAGCTACCGTAGCGGGTATGACAAGCAGGGAAACCCTATCATGGAAACTTACGATAAATGCATCGTAGAAGAGATTAACGGCAGTCACATCAAGGTAAGCTACCGCGTTGTCGGGCGGTCTGACGAAGGCAAGGAGCAATTGGAAATTCACACCATGAGCTTCAATGTTAACTCACCGGACTTCATCAGCATCACACCCCAACCCAAATAGCGCCTAACCTCCTTTGGCCTTCTTTTGCAATTCGTAAAGTCTGGTCAGCGCCTCCAGCGGTGAGAGCGTATTTATTTCTATTTTCTCAAGTTCCTGGACGACATCTGCCTTGGGGATGAAGAAAGACAACTGAGCCTCTGCACTGCGCCCTAGTTTCATCAATGATTCCTTATTCTCAGCCTGTCTACGATTTTCAAGGTCAGTCAGGACTTCAGTGGCCCTCATAATCACCTGCCTCGGCAGGCCGGCCAGTTTGGCCACATGGATGCCGTAGCTCTTATCGACCCCACCGGGTACGATCTTGTGTAAAAAGACCACCTCACCCCTATCCTCGGAAACAGCCACGTTGAAATTGCGCACCCTCGGCAGATAGTCGGCCAGGGCCACCAGCTCGTGATAATGCGTGGCGAACAGTGTCTTGGCGCCCAGTCCTGCCGAGTTGTGCAGGAACTCTACCACCGCCTGGGCAATGGCCAGCCCGTCGTAGGTGCTGGTACCGCGTCCGATCTCGTCCAGGATAAGCAGCGACCTGGACGTGGCATTATTCAGTATATTGGCCGTCTCCACCATCTCTACCATGAAGGTGGATTTACCCGCCGAAAGGTCCTCCCTGGCGCCTATGCGCGTGAAAATGCGGTCCACCAGGCCGATGGCCGCCTTATCCGCCGGCACGTAGCTGCCTATCTGGGTCATGAGTACGATGATAGCCGCCTGTTTGAGGTAGGTGGACTTGCCCGCCATATTTGGCCCGGTGAGTATGATTATCTGGGCGTCTTCGTTGGAAAGATAGACATCGTTAGAGATGTACTGTCCGCTTGTCAGCGAGCGTTCCACCACCGGATGGCGCCCGCCCTTGATGTCGATGACCTTACCTGAATTCAGTTCGGGGCGCGTGTAGCCATATCTTAACGCCACCTCCGCTAGAGAAGTAAACACGTCCAGCTCGGCCAGCACAGCGGCCAGTGCCAGCACAGGCTCGGCCGACAGCGCTATCTGTTGACACACCTGGCGAAAGAGGCTAGTTTCCAACTCGGCCATGCGTTCGCGGGCGTTGAGAATAAGCGACTCATACTCTTTAAGCTCGGGCGTATAATAGCGTTCTCCCCCGGCCAACGTCTGCTTGCGGATATAGTGCCCTGGTACCTGCGCCAGGCTGGCCTGGGAAACTTCGATATAGTAGCCGAAGATGTTGTTGAAGCCTATCTTGAGCGATTTGATGCCAGTTTTTTCCTTTTCCTGGCGTTCCAGGTTGGCTAGATACTGGCGGGCATCATGGGAGGATGCGCGCAGCGTGTCCAGTTCGGCAGAGAAACCGCACTTGATGACGCTGCCTTCACCCAGCGTTGTAGAGGGCTGCTCTTCGATGGCGCTGGATATGAGTCCGATCAGATCAGGTTGGGATATAAGCCCTTTTTTGAGCCACGCTGGTTCGCTCGAAAGCAGCTTGAGCAGCTCAGGCGTCATTTTAAGGCTGTGTTTCAGCGCCACCAGCTCGCGCGGTATGGCCACCCCGCTGCGTATGCGGTTGACCAGCCGCTCTATGTCGGCCTCTTTATCGAGGAGGGTTACCACCTCGCGCCGCAGCAAAGAATCTTTGTAAAACCATGTAATCGCATCCTGTCGGCGTGTGAGTTCGTCCAGTTCCAGCAGGGGTTGCCTTAGCCACCGGCGCAAAAGTCTGCCGCCCATGGCCGTACGCGTCTCATCCAGCACCGAGAGCAGCGAGCCCTGCGTCGTGCCAGAAACCAGGCCGTGGAAAAGCTCCAGGTTGTCGTGGGAGATGCCGTCCATGGCCATGAAGAACTCGGTGGAATAGGTGGAAAGGCGCGTCAACTGCTTCAGCGCCTGCTTCTGCGTAGTCTCCAGGTAGTGCAGGATGGCTCCCGCTGCCCTTATCGCCTGCGGCATCCTGGCGCAGCCATAACCTTCCAACGTGGTTGCGCCGAAATGGTCGAGCAAGGTGTGCTCGGCCACATCAAGGCCGAACCAGCGAGATTCGAGCTTCGTCAGAGAGGTATCTACACCCAGGTCGGGCAAGCTGGCATCCTCGATAGTGACTATCTCTGCAGGGTTGAGACGGCCTATCTCACCGCGTAGGCGTTCTCCTGTCATCTGTGTGCACATAAACTCGCTGGTGGTGATGTCTATATAAGCCAGCCCCGCTTGTGCGCCCTCGACGGCCACGCAGGCCAGATAGTTATTGGCCCTGGCTTCCAGCAAACCGGGCTCGATGACGGTGCCGGGCGTCACCACGCGGATGACCTCGCGTCCCACCAGCCCTTTGGTCTCGCCGGGCTTGGTTAGCTGCTCGCAGATGGCCACTTTGTAGCCGCGCTTGATAAGCTTGCCCAGATAGTCGTCAAGCGCATGGTAGGGGATGCCGGCCATGGGCACCTGAACGCCCTTGCCCATGCTGCGCGAGGTGAGCACGATGTCGAGCTCTTTCGAGGTGACGCGGGCATCTTCGTCGAAGGTCTCGTAGAAGTCGCCCAGGCGGAAGAGCACGATAGCCTGAGGGTGCTGCTTCTTGATATTGAGGTACTGTGCTCGGATGGGGGTTAGAATATCTTTCATGGTTCGGTCTATTCTATCGGAATGTGAGCCTAAAAGAAAAGCTCTTTCGGTAACAGTTACTTTTAACGCAATACGCACTTAGTAGCAAAAACGTTCCTTTTTAATAGAACCCATCAAGCGCGAAACTCAGGCGAGATAGAGGTCGGACCTTTTTCTGCAAGCCTTGATAATTACCTCTTATAGGAGGTTGTCCAACATTTTGATTTGCAACGATTGCCACCTAAGACACCGACCTGGACAAAGAACCGTAGAATTAATAGAGGGAGGGTCTTCGCGCCCTCCCTCAGATTTTACGAAAATATACCTTCACTTGTTGGCTACTGCACGCTGAACGGTTTGCGGCAACGTACCCTCAAAGTGCATCTGGCCATCTGAAATGCTGAAGTTTTTCACGGAAAATCCTGGGATGCGCGTAATACCTTCTAGCGCTAAGTCCAGTAGCGCTGACTTGTTATCGTTTATCTGACTTACTGGCAATGACAGACGGCCTAGTTTTGCATTGCTTACATTGAAATTCATAACGCCATTTATTACCGAAGCAGTTCCCTTCATATAGATGGGCATACTGTTCTGGATTACTGCATAGTTTCCAACACGGTCTAACACCAACTTGAACTGATCTCTCGTATAACCTCGAGCTATGGCATAATCCTGTAGTTTATCAAGGTCCAGTATGGCAGAAAACTCGGCCGAACCATCCGCATTGAAACGTATCTGAACATCATGAACCGGGCTATAAATCCAGGGGGTCTCATTGACTAGAGCGGTAGCTTCTTCGTCTGTCAAGCTAGTATTTGATGCTTGTTGCCCCGAATAAGTGAGACTCTGCGCAACCGAAGTGCTTGCCGGCAAATCCACGTGTTGGATGTTGCCTTTTTTCAGGCCATTTTGAAGATTAGCCTGAGTATAAGTGACGCCCAGGTCAACTGGCTTATCAGCACCGAAAACTTTGTCCAAACCGGGGACGAAGCCGAAGTATCCGGCCACCAATACCAGCACTATTACCACTGCCAGTATTCCCATGAAAACGCCCAGGATTACTTTCATAAGTCACCTCCAATTGCTCATATTTAAGCAGGTTTGCAGGTGGTTGGCAATAGCTTTGTGATAGTTTAATCCGCCCGTCTTTGGAATATAAACAGAAGGAATATCCTGATGAACTCGCGTAGAGCAGGCTGGAATCTGCTTACTAAGATTGCCACGTCCGCTTGCTGCGGCAGCGCAAAGACACGCTTCCGTGTTGCGGCAAATTGGCGTACTGGCTATAATTTCCTAGCCACTTTCGTATTTCCCCGGAGGTTTATTTGAGGTATAAAATGGTGGTCGTCGATATCGATGGGACGCTGGTGGACAAGCACGGCAACATCGCCACTGAGGATAAACAAGCCATTACACGCCTCCTTGACTCAAACGTCATTGTGTCCCTTTGCACAGGCCGCATCATCAGTACAACCATACCCATCATAGAAGAGTTGGGGCTCAAAACGTTTGACATATTTTACGACGGCGCACTTATATACAACTCCGGGAATATGTCTACTCTCTACGCCCAGCCGCTCGACCAGTCTGTTGTGCGCGAGGCTATCGATTTCAGCCGCCGGAACGACATCTACCTGGAGCTTTACTCCAGCGATAAATTCTTCTCCGAGAGCGCCAACTGGTCGGACGAGGTGCACCGCCATTTCTTCCACGTGGAGCCCACCAAGGTCAACTTCGACGACATCTGGAACAAGGAGCGCATACTGAAGGCTGAGGTGATAGTACATAACAACGGGGAAGCCGTCAAAGCCAAACTGTTCGAGGATCACTTCGGCGACCGGCTGCGCTATTCCATCGCGCGCTCGCCGGCCTACCCCGAGATAGACTTCATCAACATCGTCAACCCGCAGGTCAATAAGGGTGAGGCGCTCAAGGTACTGATGGAGCACTACGGATACCGGGCATCCGAGGTGATCGCCATCGGTGATGGCCTGAACGACATACCGCTGCTGCAAGCGGCGGGGATGGCGGTAGCGATGGGGAACGCCTTCCCCGAGGTCAAGCAGGTTTCAGATTACATAACGCTGGACATCGAGCAGCACGGGGTTGCTTCGGCTATCAAATTCTTCTTCCCCGTGAAGACCAACTAAGATTAGTCAGAAGGTATTTCTTGAGAACAAAAAATATTTGCGTAAATACGCTGGCCTCCTAGGTTTTGACGTATTATGTTATGGGGTATGGATATTTCTGACTATCTCAAGAAAGAATAATCTCTTGGACTAACAACCCTTAGTTTCCTTCAGCCGCCATAATAAACCCTCACCCCGCAAACTCCTTTATCTTCTGAGCGATTAGCGGCGTAATGCCGCTCACCTGCGCCAACTCCTCCACCGAAGCTTGCTTGACACCCTGGAAAGTGCCAAAGTGCTTTAGTAGCGCGCGCTTGCGGTGAGGGCCGATGCCCGGCACGTCGTCCAGCACGGATGTGAGTGCCTCGCGCTTGCGAATATTCCGGTGATAGTCCAGGGCAAAGCGGTGGGCTTCGTCGCGCACGCGCTGGAGTAGCTGCAAACCCGGCGAGGTCACCGGCAGACTGATAGGCTTCGAGCGCCCCGGCAGGAAGATTTCCTCGTTCTCCTTGGCCAGCCCGAGAGTCGCAATCGCTTGTGCTCCCACCTCTAGCATAGCCTCTCGCACAGCGGAAAGCTGCCCTTTGCCGCCGTCTATCAGCACCAGACCTGGTAAGGCCCAACTATCGCCATCTTTGTGCTCGGAGATATGGCTAAAACGACGGCGCAACACCTCCTGAAGCATGGCGTAATCGTTGACCCCTGTCACAGACTGGATGCGGAAACGGCGGTAGCGGGCGGGAACTGGCTTGCCTTCTTCAAAAACCACCATGCTGCCCACTGCCATGCGCCCCTGTATGTTGGAGATGTCGTAGCCTTCAATGCGGGTGGGGGGTGCGGAGAGACCCAGTTTGTCTTTGAGTTCGGAAAGTGCGGCTTCAAGGGCCGACGGCTGCGCCAGATTCTTGATTCTAAGCTGTTCGACGCCCTTGATGGCGTTCTCTTCCACTATGCGCAGCAGTTCGCTGGCAGGTCCTCTTTCCGGCACGCGCAGGACGACAGGCTTGCCTCTGCGAGACGAAAGCCATTTCTGTAACACTTCTTTTTCAAGTACCGGGTGTTGCAACAGGACAAGGGGCGGAATGCTCACAGTGGCTGAGTAGTATTGCTGCACGAAATCAGTCATTATCTGTTCAGATCGCTCCTCGCCGATGCCCTGGAGGGTGAAAGCCTCGCGCCCGATTAGTTTACTGCCGCGCACAAAGAATACCTGCACAAGTGCCTGGTCTTTGTCCGACGCGAAGGCAATGACGTCCTGGTCTCCTTTCACCTTGGCGGCCATCTTCTGCCATGCGATGACTTCTTGAACGGCTTTTATCTGATCGCGTATCCAGGCGGCTTTTTCATACTGCTGTAGCTCCGCTGCCAACTTCATCTGGTCGTTAAGATGCAGTTCGAGGGCTTTCTGTTTGCCTTCTAGGAATAGAATAAGTTCGTGGATAATCTCCATGTATTCGGTGCGGGTGATCTTGCCGTTGCAGGGGGCCACGCAGTGGCGCATGTCGTATTCCAGACAGGGGCGACGCACATGGCCGTCCAGCTTGATGTCGCAACTGCGGAATGGGAAGATAGACTTCACCACGTCGAGCGCGTGCCGGATGGAACGCAGGTTAGCGAAGGGGCCGAAATAGCGCGCCCCGTCGAAGGCGACGTGACGCACCACCTGCACGCGCGGCCAGTTTTCGGCCAGGTCTATCTTGAGGTAAGGAAAGCCCTTATCGTCCTTGAGACGGATGTTGAAATGGGGACGGAACTTCTTGACTAGATTGAGCTCCAGAATCAGCGCCTCTTCTTCCGAGGCCACAATGTAAAACTCGAAATCGTAGACATTGGCCACCATTTGCTCCGTCTTGGGGTCATGGCTGGTCTTTATGAAGTAGCTTTTGACGCGGTTGCGCAAATTTACCGCCTTGCCCACGTAGATAATCTTTCCCGAAGCGTTTTTCATAATATAGACGCCGGGGTCGGTGGGCAACTGCCTGGCACGCACTAAAAGCGAATTATTCGTGGAAATGGACATAATAATTTATATCTATTTTAACATAAGACATGCGAAGTGTCCGAAAAACCGGCCGAGGCGCAATAGATAGCTCCTCCGCCCACCGCCAATCTCAAAAGCAAATGGAAACACTTGTTCTTGCGATAGCGGATTCGGGTTTAGATAGTGTAAAATATGCCCAGGGTAGATAAGCAGTGAAAAATTCAGTCTTTATATTAGTGGTATACTATTTTGAAATAATACTGTAAAAGGGTATGGGAAGGTCTTTGGGGAGAAGTTGTACGGCCGAGCGTATCGCTGAAAGTTCCAGGCTTTTAGATAACACCTCTATTTTGAAGCACATAAGGTAATGAGGGATTGATATGCATGAAGAAGCATGCATCCGCTGTCATGGACAGGGCACTGTTATATGTGATATATGCCACGGCAAAAAGAAAATAACGAAGGAAATGACCCCAGAGAAGTGTAAAGAATGCAGAGGCACAGGAAGGGTGAAATGCCCTGCAAATTGTAGGGGTGGGGTCGTCTGGGTTATATATTAAGATTTTCGATGTATTTTAGCTTATTGAGAACAAAACTTGGCAAATCAGCTATTAAATACAGATTTTAATAGACGGCTTTTTGTGAATTGCTACGAAACCATGCTCAGGATAAGCACGGCCAGCGCAAAGATGATGGCGTAGAAAATAATCGAGACCACATGCGTCAACAACCGGACTGCCAAAATAACGCAGGCGTCGAGTAAAATGAATTTAGCTATTCTTCCACGCATACTACCTCTAAAGCCGGATTTTTGAGATTTATCCAGGATCTCTCATATCAATTTGCCGTTCGAGCTAACTTTTCCCTTTTTAGTATTGGGAATCAATGATATGCAAACCCCATCTGTTTGCCAATCGTGAGTGAGCGTCCATAACATTTTGCGAGTTGCAAATCCTAAATCCTCATGCTAGCTTAATAAGATATGCGCCGCGACCACATGCATAAAGATACCCACCCGGCCGAGTTCCTGGTGGCCAACCGCAGCCTGCTGCCCGCTGGCCACGCGCTCGATCTGGCGATGGGGGCGGGGCGAAACGCCGTTTACCTGGCCAAAGAGGGTTTTAAGGTCGAGGGCATAGATATATCCACCGAAGCGGTGGGCAAAGCGCTGGCTCTGGCAAAAGACGAGGACGTCCAAATATCGACCATCGTGGAGGACCTGGAGAAAGACTACAGGCTTTCACCAGTGGCCTATGACGTCATCATCTGTTTTTACTATTTGTACCGCCCGCTCATCGCCGAGATAAAGGAAGCCCTGAGGCCGGGTGGTGTGGTGGTCTACGAGACGTATAATGCCGACCAGGCGGAGTGGGGGCGTCCCAAGAATCCGGATCATCTGCTAAAACACAACGAATTACTCAACATGTTCTGCGACTACCGCATCCTGCGTTATCGCGAGGGCATTATCGAGCCGCGCAAGGCTATCGCCAGCATTATCGCATGTAAGCCGGAATAGCAGATTACATGGAACGTTTCGAGGGTCAGGCGCACCTGCCAGGCGCGAAATGGAATGGTCTATCGAGCTGGAAATCGACTGGGACGAGAAGGATGTCACCGTGCGCAGTCCTGACGCTCCCGGCGGTCTGAAGGAGTGGCCGGGGCTGGTTGTGCAGACCTTCGGGCTGATGGATGAAATCGCCTTCCGTACTAAAGTCATCCCGCCCCTTTTTACCCTCTGGTGGCACTTCGCCCGAGGCGGACACGACGAACTGGCGGGGATAGTGCTGGCCACGCCTGATGCAAATGGCGTGTGGCGCACCTGCCCGTTGGTGATGGATAAAACAATGGAGAAATAAAAGGAAGTCTTCTCCCTCCTTGCGGGAGACAAAAGTGAGGGGTAAAGTGCTTGAACCCGAGGTCTCACCCTCACCTGTATCCTCTCCCATCGAGGGCAAGGAAAATCTCACAATACCAGCTAATCCGATTCAAACCTCCCCCATCGGACATAAAAAAAGAGGGCGAGATATAAATCTCAGCCCACTATTCTCAAAAGGCGCTAACCTCAGCCCTTTTTAGCTGCTTTTACCTCCGGCTTGTTTTTGACGGGCGTAGTTTGAGTAGCTTCTTGCAGCACTTTGATGCGGTCTCTGGTCTCATCTGCCTTCGCCTGTATCTGTGCCATGAGTTTGTTGGAAAGTTCCGTTATTTGTTTAACGGCTGCTACAGTAAAAGAGCCAAAAGCCGCTAGCTCAGCGGCTGCCTGAGCGGCGCGGTCCGAGGCGATGTCGCCGGCTCGCCTGACCTCATCGGCTTTCTGTCCGGCTTCCGCCACCAGGTGTTTGAATATCTCGATAGCGTTCTTGGCGGCTTTTTCCGACTCGTCGGCCCTGACCACGGCTCTCTCCGATACTTCGATAGCGGCCTTGGCTGTCTTTTCCGCCTTGTTGGCAGCGTCGCGAGCAGCCCTGGTGGCCATTTCGGCCGCTTCTTCACCGGCGCGCTTGGCTTCATCCGAGGCTTTGGTGGCGGCGGCGGCGGCATCGCCGGAACGCTTGGCTGCGGCCTCCGCTTTACGCGCAGCCTCAGCGGCTGCTTCGATGTTGGAATCCATCTCATCCAGGATGACAGGAAGAGGCTTGGTCAATATTTTGGCTCTAATGATGGGCGCTTCATCGGTTGTTTCTTTAGATTCTTTGGTATCTTTGCCTGCCATGTTTATCCTCCGTTATACTATTCCAGTATCGCCCAAAAGTTTATGGGCGTCAAATATATTTATATATAACGTTTTTACCGCCGATGTGTTAGCTCTTTATTTTAGAGTCACTACCGATTCTTAATCGAGAGGCTGAAAATTCCGCTTGCATTATCCATGCGTTATGTTAAAATAGATGCAATTCACAGAGAGGTGACGTGTGAGACAGGATATCGACAGCTTTTTGAACTATCTCCGCGTGGAGAAGGGTTTTTCCACCAACACCACCTCGGCCTACGCCAACGACCTCAATCAGTTGGCCACTTTCGCCGAGGCTTCTGCAGCTAAAAAAAACAATAAACCTAACTGGGCTGCTTTTGATCGCCCTGAGATGTTGAGCTACCTGCTCAACCTCAAGGAGCGCGGCTATGCCGTTACCACGGTGGCGCGCAAAGTGGCCGCCGCCAAGTCCTTTTTCGGTTTTCTCACTGCCGAGGGTAAAATCAAGGCCGACCCCATGGAGAATATCAGTTCACCCAAAGTAGGTAAGGCTCTGCCCGACACGCTGACCGTCAGCCAGGTGCGTCAGCTCATTGACCAGCCCGCCAAGAGCACCGCCCCCGAGGCGAAGCGTGATCGGGCCATGCTAGAACTACTTTACGCCAGTGGCATGCGAGTAAGCGAGCTGGTGGGGCTTAACCTGGGCGACATAGATACCAAAAACGGCTTCGTGCGGCCTTTCGGCAAGGGCAAAAAGGAACGCATGGTGCCGGTCTACCCGCAGGCGGCCCAGTCGGTTGAAGTCTATACAAAAGAGGTGCGCCCGCACTACGTGCATTCCATCGAAGAGAAAGCCCTTTTCGTCAACCAGCGCGGCGAGAGGCTGACGCGCCAAGGCTTATGGCAGATTCTGAAAGGCTACGCCAGGAACATTGGTCTGGAAAAACAGGTCAAGCCACATACCCTGCGTCACAGCTTTGCTACACACATGCTTAACGGGGGTGCCGACCTGCGCTCTGTGCAGGAACTTCTGGGGCACGCCAACATCTCAACCACCCAGATCTATACCCATTTAACATCAGACCATATCCGCCAGGCCTACGACAAAGCTCACCCGAGAGCCAGACAGGCCGGCGCCGTATAATACCGGAAGAAAGGATCCCCAATGACTCACAAGAAGAGCCATCAAAGCAAAAAACTTAAAAGCCATAAGCCGGCTGTCCCCAATAAACCTGCTTCACAACTAGCAGGCTCACAACCAGCGGTTACCTCACAGCCAGCCTTAGCAGTGATTCCGGTAAAGCCCGCTCCAGCAAAAGCAATTGTGGCCCAGGAAGCCGCGGCGGTGAGGTTTGCCGAACTACCTTATGAGCTAAGGCGCATAGCTTTATTTTCTGCCTCCGTGGTGGTCTTGCTCATAGTGCTCTGGTTTTTTCTTAAATAGTAAACGGCTGCCGTAGTAAGGGCATCCATTATTCGCTTAGGCGTTTTTAGCCCCGGTCATCATGCAGAAAACGGCATTCTGCAACAAGCGGTTCATCAAACATTAAATGTGAGTAATAGGGTGGTTTATTCAGACCGATTTGCCTGTTTAAGTGTTGTTTCTCTATAATAAAACGCTAATAATAACAAAGAGAGGGTGTTAGATGAAACAGTACTCTCCAGAGCACCTCCGTAACGTGGTTCTACTATCCCATAGCGGCGCAGGGAAGACGACTCTGTCGGAAGCCATCCTGTTTGCCACAGGGACCATAAACCGTCTCGGTAAAATCGAAACGGGCAACACCACCTCCGACTACGACCCCGATGAAATCAAGCACCGCATCAGTATCAACCTCTCGCTGCTACCCTTCGAATGGCATGAATCCAAGGTAAACCTCCTCGACACCCCCGGATATTTAGACTTCGTAGGGGAGGTCAAGGCCGCTATCCGAGTCAGCGAAGGGGCTATAATACTTGCCTCAGCCGCCTCTGGGCTGGAAGTCGGCACCGAGCTCACATGGAACTACAGTCAGGAGGCCGGCTTATCCCGCATCGTATTTATCAACAAAATGGACCGTGAGAACGCCAATTTCAGCAAGACCGTCGAGCAAATCCAATCGCGCTTCGGCTCGAAGTGCATCCCTCTTCAGATGCCCATCGGGGCGCATACCGGCTTCAAGGGAGTCATCGACCTTATCTCCATGAAAGTCCATACCGGTTCGCCCGCCCAAGAAGTTAACGTGCCCGCCGAGCTGGTGGAACAGGCCAAAGCCCTGCAGAGCAAAATGATCGAGTCGGTGGCCGAGACCGACGACGCCCTCATGGAAAAGTATCTGGGTGGGGAAGAACTCACCAGCGACGAGATTATCAAGGGTTTGCAGCAGGCGGTCGCCGCTGACAAGATAGTCCCCATCTTGACCGGCTCCGGTTTGCAAAGTATAGGCATTACGCAGCTTTTAGACGCTATCGAGCGCTACCTGCCTTCTCCCGTGCAGCGCAATATAGCTCTATCTGAGGATTCATCCATAAAAGAGGTGCACCCCACGGTCACCGGACCGCTGGCGGCACTTGTATTCAAGACGACAGCTGATCCTTACGTTGGCAAGCTTACCTATTTCCGCGTTTACTCAGGGACATTCGAGAGCAACTCGCATATATGGAACGTCAACCAGAACGCTGAAGAGCGCATTGGACAGCTTTTCATGGTGCGCGGTAAGACACAGGAATCGGTGCTGAAAGTGGAAGCCGGAGACATCGGCGGCGTGGCCAAGCTCAACATTACACTCACCGCGGATACTCTCGGCACACAGGAAAAGCCGGTCAAGCTGGCTCCCCTCACCTTCCCCAAACCCATTTACAGCGTAGCGGTGCATCCCAAGACCAAAGCCGACCTGGACAAGATGGGGGCAGCGCTTTCCCGCCTGGCTGAAGAAGACCTGACCCTGCACATCCGCCGCGACCACGATACGGCGGAAACCATCATCTCTGGCA
>Ga0007800_10000664_pt1 | contig 12899 bp, 16 predicted proteins | sample CryBogmetaGMA14M_FD_60366 | JGI IMG/M metagenome (GOLD analysis project Ga0007800, IMG submission 60366) | Freshwater microbial communities from Crystal Bog, Wisconsin, USA - MA14M | ecosystem: Environmental > Aquatic > Freshwater > Lake | place: Crystal Bog, Wisconsin, USA | collected 2009-07-06 | reverse complement strand
ATGTCCCGTCGGCTCACCATGTGCCAGGCTTTACCGATGCCCCGCAGCACGTAAGCCCGCAGCCGTGCGTAGAAGGCGATGCTGGTAGCCACCACCAGCAGCACTATCAGTATGACTATGATGAGCAGGATGGTGGCGACGCCGAACGCGGGAAGGGGATGGCTCACCACTATGTATATCAGGCTGATGGGAATCAGCGAGAAGTACATCAGGTTCTTGAAGTAGGACAGCAGGAGAGACGCGGCCACCGTCTGTGAGTTTGGCATGCGGTGCTTCCCCAGCAGTAGTATCCTGAGCGAAAGGCCGGCCGGCTGGCCGATTAGGTTCATAAGCACCATGGATGCCAGTCCGATGTTTAACAGGTGCGTGGTCCTCAGCCTGTTGCCAAAAACGCGCATGATGACGATGAAGCTGGTGCTGCCTGCGAGATAGGATATCCCGGTGAAGAATATAGCCCCGGCGAGATAGCTCCAGTTGGAGGTAGTCAGCAGGTGGGCCACCTGTTTGCGGTCGAGTATGACGATGACGGCGCCTATCGCCAGCAGCAGAAAAATGGCGATGACGGTCAGGCGGGAATAAGCCTGCTGCGGGGGCCGGGGTTGTCCTTCACCAGCCATACTCCTTGATTATAATGTTTGGTGAGACTATATCGCAAGGCTCAACTCGTAAATCCTGAATGGTGGCGGGGATTTAGGTTTTAGATATTAGAATTTAGCGCTTAGCCTTAGCCTCCGTCGGTCTGCGGGAAGGCCACCTCGGTGAAAAGCGACTCCACTATAGCCTTGTGTTCCAGCTCCTGCGAAGCCAGCTTCTCCAGCAGGATACGCACCTCTCCCGCTACGTGCAAGCGCGCCAGTTTGAGATAGAACTCGTGCGAGGCCTTCTCCCGGTCGGCGGCAAAGAGGAAGGCGTCTTTGATGTCCATGCCCGCGGCCGGTTTGGGTTCGGCGAAATGCTCGGCGATGCGGTAGTCACAGGGGTGTTCCATGCGCAGGGCTCCCTGCTTAAGCTCTCCGGCGCGGTATTTCTCGAGTAATGTCTGGTGCTGTTTTTCCTGCCGGATGAGCGCCTGAAAAGCCTCCTTCACGGCTCCGCTGTTAGACTTGCGGCAGATGTCGGCGTACAGCTCCTGTGCCTCGACTTCCTTGAGCACCGCCAGGTCCAGTATGTCTTTGAGATTCAGTTGCCCGGGCATAGAATTTCCTTCAAATTACTCTACTCACAAGATAGCATGAAACGGCGTAGAATGGAATAGTCAGGTTTGCTTCCTCATTCTCTTGAGAGAATTCTCATTTGAAGGATTGACGTTGTTTGGCCATTCGGCCATAATGAAATACAGATATAAAGGAGGGTAAAAATGGGCAAGAAGGTTTTCACCACCGAGCAGGCTAAAGAGGTTGCCAAAAAGATAGGCGCTGACTTCAAGAAATGGAATGTGGAGCAGTTCCGCATGGGCATGGACGTGGAGCTGGAGCACGGCAAGGTTGACCCGCGCACCAATGTCACCAATGACGACCCCGTCATGACGGGCAAAATAGCCTGGGCGCACCTCAATGAGATTCCCGATTACTACACGCGGTTGTACGAGATGGAGGAAGAGGCGGAAGAAAAGAGGTAGGCTTGCCCATCTGACAATCCGGCTGAGATTGCTTTCCTTCGGCTGCGCTCAGGACAAGCTCGTTTCCAAAGGGAGGGACACCAGTTCTTCACCCATTAGCAAGGGGAGATAAGAGAGGGATTTGAGAGGCTGGGTTCAAGAAAAATCCCTTCTGACCGCTACTCTCCGGACAGGTCGTCCCGATAGAATCGGGATACTCGCAATTATAGTTAGCAAAAGAGGGAGGCACCGAGCTTCCCCCTTCGAATTTCCTCGTTAACACGAGATATAAATCAGCCGTCTTTCCACCTTGTGTGCGTTAACTGGTAGCGTTCGCTCTCTCCGTTCCTGTTCTATGCGTGCATGTTATCAAGTGTTTAACCCCCAATAGCAGAGGAAGGGGGTGTTAAGTTTGCTGAAATTGTTTGCGTCTCTCCGGGTGAAACGCTGTTTATATGCTTTTCTAACTCGAAAATCACCGAAACGTCGACGTCAGCCAGAGTATCCCTGCCATATTCAAAAGGGTTATCCATATCATGGATAAGCAGCATAATTGAGCTGAGCACGAAAGTGATAGCGCCGAACAGCACCAGCCCGCCAACGCCCCAGTCATTCTGAGCGAACACAAAAATCAAAAACACGGCGCCCATGGCTATGTCAGCCACGATGTGCGCTCCAGGAATATCGTCCGTATACGCGATGTAATCGATGCGGTGCGAAAGTCTATCTATATTCGTCAGATTATCCCTCAGTTTTACAAGAACGCTTGTGGCTGTGTTTTTCCGCCACAGCTCGGTTATGTCCTCGTTGATCCGATTCATCTGTTGATCGAGAAGCGATTTATGCCAGTGATTATTACGGAAGTTTTCAGTTATTACACCGAGCAGATCCTGTACGTGGCGCGGGATGTCTGTTACTCCTGGGCCGGTGCCACTCAAGGTTGATGTAAGCCTGGCGTCGTTGTAGAGAGCCTTCATTAAAACGGCCAGCTCTCCCGGAATTTTCTCCGCTTCCTTGAAATCGGTCATAGCCGCGGTAAAAAGGATGCTGATAGTGAAGAATACACCGGCAAAGAAGGAGCTTGTCAGGGTATTGATCGCAATATGCGATAGCCCGTAACGGTCGCTGAAATATTTCAGTACCAGGACGACTAATGCCGCTAAAGCCGCCTTGAAGAACAAACTGAACCTGAATATTTTTTTCATGTTGGCTCCCTAAATCTCGGTCTATTTGAAAAACGAGTGCTAGTTATAAATCAGTCGCCCCTCCACTTTCCTTCCGATGTTCTGGTGGCTCTTGAGGTACTCCTCCAGCACGTCGGTGACGTTGGTGGCGATGACCTTGCTCTTGCCTGCCGCCAGCAGATCATCCTGGGTGACGCCGAAATAGGGCTTGGAGTTGATGATATGGTAGCCGATGAGCCCGATAGTGTAGAGTTTATCGTCGGCTACCGGCTGGCCGTCAAAAGTCAATGAAACGAGTTCGTGCGCTAAGTCGTTGTAGGTGGCACTAATGCGGCCATTGACCTGGTAGCACTCGCCCTCGCTGTTGCGGTTTTCCGTACGCATGAAGCGGGCGAACATACTCTTCAACATGGCCCCGGTGACGTTGAAGCGCGACAGATAGTCCTCATAAGGGAAGCAGGCGCGGTAATCCTTGAGAGTAACCACCGGGCCCAGCTCTTTGCTGCGGATGGAACCTGAGCCTACCAGCATGACGTCGCACTCGCCCATCTCGGCCAGGGCGTCTGCGAAGAGGTCGCCCAGTGCAGTCTCCACCTCGCGTTTGGGGTGGGTCAGCGCCTCGGTGAACTTGCAGATGACAGTATTGTATTTGCGGTCGACCTCGGTGGTGAAGGAATTGATGTATTCCTGCAGTCTGGTGTCGGGTTCGGCAATCCCTTCTTCGATGGGGATGAGCTGCCATTTGTAGTCGATGATGCTGTTGGTGTCGTCGTCCACCACGATATCGAAACGGCCGACCTGGTTGGTGCCCACGCCTGCCTGAGCTATGAGTATATTGTTAACCCTGGCGGGTTGCTCCAGGATGGTGTGCGAGTGGCCGCCGATGATCATATCCACACCCCACTCAGGCTTAAGCATTTTGGCTAACGCAATGTCCGAATCATAGCCAATGTGGGTCAAGAGTACGGTGAGGTCGATGTCATCGTTCTTGTAGGCGTCGGTGATGATGCCCACCTCGCGGCTGGCATCCTCCAGCGAGATGAAGCTGCCGATTAGGGTATCCGTCTTTACCGAGTCGATGACCTTGTCGGTGATGATGCCGATAAACATAATGTCGAATCCGGCCTTCTGTATGACCAGATGAGGCCGCATAAGGCGCTTGCCAAATCCTTTGATGTAAAGGTTGGCGTTCACGATGGGAAAGTTGGCCACCTTCTCAAGGAAGAGCAGGTGAGGCAGGCCGTAATCGAACTCGTGGTTGCCGAGGGTCACTACGTCAGGTGCCAGATAGTTCATTAGTTCCATAGTGGATATACCCTTATAATCGGTGTCGATGAGTGATCCCTGCAGCATGTCCCCGGCAATGACGTAGAGGACGTTTTCTTCCTCTTTGCGCACCTTGTTGATGTAGCCCGACAGCAGCGCCAGCCCGCCGATGAGGTCTCCCTTGCCGGCATTAACCTCCGCCAGAAAGTCGCCGTGCATGTCATTGGAATGCAGGATGGTGAACTTCTTGGTTACTCCCATATTTACCTCTTTATCCTTTCTGGATAGAAATTATTCAGCGTCTCCGCCACTTCTTTGACCGGTTTTCTAAGTCGGCATATTAAAAAACCGCCGTTGGAAGCAAACTCAACCTCGGTATACGGGTCAGCCGGAACATCTTGGTTTGAGTATTCATAGACAATCTTGACTCCGACGGAGGCGACCTGCGCATGGTCGAGGGCGAAGTTGCCGGGAGTCTCGGCCAGTATTTGCGCAGGAGTCATATCGAGGTAGCGCAGGTGGGCGGCGCCTTTGGCCCGCATCTGGTCGTTCGCTCTGCCTAGCCACCCTTTACCATTGGCCTTGCCCTGAGCCTGCGACTTATTCATCGCGTCCGTAAGTATCTCGCCGGTCAGTCTGGCGAACAGAGCCTGGTTTGGAGTAAAGACGATGGTGTATATATCCGATACGCCTGCCGAAGTCATCATTTTAGCCTCGGGCAGCATTGCCACTACCTGAGATTGATCATGCACCGGCGTGGTTTGCCGCGGCGCATAGGCGTACTGAGGAGATGTGGGAGGCGGTTGAGGAACGCTCGCCGGGGAGCGCGGAGCTCCGCATTGCTGGCAGAACCTGTCGCTGTCATTAACGCTGACGCCGCAGTTGGCGCAGAAAGACATTAAGACCTCCTGATTTTTGTTGTGGGTATTATAGCATGAGAATGGCGCATCGGAATGCAATAAGGGAGGGCTAACATGGTTTTTCCTGGCTGATAGACTCTGAACTATGCTTGACCTTTTCTCCAAATAAAAAAAGAGGAGGGATTTATTTCCCTCCTCTCGAATATGACAAACTCAGTTTAGAGTATCATAGACTTTGATAAAAGCCGCTTCTCTGGCACAGATAGGCATACTTTTGCTTACGCAGCCAGAAAAGTCGTTTGAGCCGGAACAGAATGCTTTTTATGCTCTCCATATCACCTCCTCCTTTTACATAACTCTAAAGTTATTCTAGGTTAATTGAATCCTGGTGTCAATGAGTTGTTAGTAGGGGTAGATATGGTATTTAGGCAGGCTTATTTTTTCAGTGCCTCTTTCATGGGTTCCCAGTAGTAGTCGCGCCATCCCTGGGCGATGGACTCATACTGCTCCTCGGGCACGCCGCTCTGTGTGAAAATCATGCGGGTACCGCCGGGGACGGGGGTGAACTCCCATGTGGCTTTTGAATAGTATCCCTCCGGCCAGTCGCTGGCGTGCCACGACTGCACGATTTTCTTATCCGGCACGAGCTCGATGTTGACACCATCGATGTAGCCGTCGCCGGAGCTGATCTTGCCGCCGACCTTGCGGCTGATAGTGGTCCTGGACTGTGTAAACTCTCCGTGCTTTTTCTCGTCCAGAAGCAGTTCGTACAGATCGTGCGGGGTGGCTTTGAAAGTGACCTGCTGGCGTATGGTCCTCGTTTTCATATCCTCTCCTTCGAATGTTGTGTTAGCCTACTGCGAACGGCAAATGCGTTCCTTCTCCTTGAGACGCGCCACCAGTTCCGAACTGGAGGTAACATGCAGGACATAGCGCGGCACGTTCTTGTCCGTGCCCAATGCCATGAAGGGCTCTCCCCAGAAGCTCACCAGAGCCTCAGCCTTCCCTCCCCCGGTTTCAACTATCACGAAGGAGATGTTGTCTTTGAGATCGCACCAGTAGGGTTCTTCTACTTTGAGTTGACCGGCGCAAGCCTTTATTTTAGGCAAAACATCCGACTGCCAGCGCTCCTTTTCAGCGCTATTCAACACAAAGCGCACAGATGTCACCAGCGGGTTTTCAATAAAGGGCCTGAGCATGATGTTAAAGGGCTGCTGAGCTTTATACATGCGCAGGCAGACATTGAACCAGACCACCTCGCCCTGTCCTTTCTGAGCGAATTGCTGGCTGGCACTCGCAAGCTCCGTCGGGCCGATGAGCGCGATTTCAGACGGACGCAGCGAATTCTTTATTTCCTCCAGGAGCTTCATGGCGTGCTCCGTGGAGGCTGCCTGCGCATCCGCTTGGGTCTGGTGTTTAAAATCACGGAGGAGCAGCAGGGCCATCAGTACGATAGCTATGGCCAGCAGGGTGTTCGCATCGGTGTAGTGTAGCAGCTCCAGAATGAGAGCCGTGATGGCGGCCAGTATACCGGCTATGGCCTCCCAGTCTAGCTTTAACAGGCGTTTCAACATCTTTATACCTCCAGGGCGACGTTTCTTATCGGAGCAGGGGTATTTTAAACATATTATCATATCCTGGGAGAATGAGAACGAGTGCCCTCAGTTGGTTTGAAAGATTCGTTGCTGTAACAAATCAGACATAGGCTTGTATGAATGTGAGACAAATGTCACCGCCGGGCTTATAATCAGCGTGTAGAATGTGTTGTAGTGCCGGAAGGAGTGAAATGATGGAAGAACAGTCGATCAATCTGATAAATGCCGTTGAATACCAGCAAGATGCGGTTGTCAGCCGGACGTTGCTCGACAAAAAAGCGGGTACGGTAACTCTGTTCGCCTTCGATGCCGGGCAGGGATTAAGCGAACATACAGCTCCCTTCGACGCTCTGGTACATGTCATTGATGGAGAAGCCGAAGTGACTATCTCAGGCAAGCCTATCGCGGTCAAGCAGGGAGAGATGGTTATAATGCCTGGCGGGAATCCGCATACCCTTCGGGCCATAAAACGCTTCAAAATGCTGCTAGTGATGATAAAGGCATAAGCGGCGGATGGGGTAAGGAGTAAAGTTATCCACATTAAAAGGGCAGGTTTTAAACTGCCCCCACATGGTACGTGTCTCCGCCGCGAACCGATGTTTGTATCGGCAAGCCGCAAAGCTTCGGTATATTAAAAACGATATACGTTCAAAACTGTTGACAATGCCATATACCTGTGCCATAATCCCAGCCAGGTATAGAGTTTGGTACTCCCGACCTGTGAGTTAGCTCATTTTAGCCCGGTGTCCAGGCCATGGATGACAGACTTAAGCCGAGTTTGAAAGAAGGGAGACCATCCTTGAGCTACCAGGACAGAACTCTCGCGTGCGTAGACTGCAAGACCGATTTTACATTCACCGCTGCCGAGCAGGAATTCTATGCCAAGAAAGGCTTCACCAATGACCCCAAGCGCTGTATGACCTGCCGCTCTGCCAAAAAGCAGCGGCTGGGCGTACAGGAAACCGGCGGTCAGCGGCAGATGTTCCCGGCAGTCTGCGCCACCTGCGGTAAGGATACCCAGGTGCCGTTCGAGCCACGAAACGGGCGTCCGGTTTACTGTAGCGACTGCTACACCAAGAGCAAGAGCTAACTAAATCTCCATTTGGATAATTGAGGCAGGGCGTAAGTTCTGCCTCTTTTTAATGCACGGAGGGGGAGTGGTGCGGCATGCTATAATGTCTCAACTCTGCGTGAAGGAGGGCAACATATGCCTGAAACTATGAGCGAGGAAGAAATCTACAAGCTGGCTCGCAAACGTGTGCAGGACAAGAAAGACTTTTTCATCCATCTCTGCATTTATATCGTGGTCAATGCCATGCTGGTTGCCATCTGGGCTATCACAACAAGGCCGGGCTATCCCTGGTTCATCTGGCCGCTGCTGGGCTGGGGCATAGGTCTCGTTTTTCACGGACTGAGCGTATTCTTCTTTGACCGCCAGGGGAGCTGGGAGCGCTCGGAGGTTGAGAAAGAAGCCGCCCGTCTGCGTGGTGGCAAGTAGGCTGGAAGTGTCTAGCTTTTTCCGGCTCGGCGTGAGAAATAAGCGTCAGATTGCGACCACGTGGCTGCCCTGCTGTCTACCTCTTTGATAAAAGCGTCTTTGCCCTGCACGTAAGCGTCGATGTCGTTAGGGAACTTCGCCGCGAGCGACTGCTTCAACCCAGCGTACTGCTGCGCTTCCTGTGGATGGGAGCGCAGATAGTCACGGAACCGCAGGTGGCGGGCAATCTCCGCACTACCCGCCTGAAACGCGTGCAGATGATGGCTGTGTTTTTCTTCGGAGCCCTTGAAAAAATAGCGGCGTCCGGGAATACCGTATTCTCCCCTGGGCGTGTAGCCCGAAGCGATCATTTTCTCGTTTAGGCTGTCGAGCTTCTCGATATTACGCACCTCGGCCAGCATGTCTATGATGGGTTTGGCCGGTAGGCCGGGTACCGAGGTGCTGCCGATGTGATGGACGCGGATAAGCTCGGCGCCGAGTGTGGCTGACAGGAGACTTGCTTCGGCTCTGAATATACGGGGCCAGGTGGGGTCGTAGGGCACGACTTCGACTTTACGCATGTCGGCAATCTACCATCCCAGAATAACAATTGTCAAAGCAGGTTGCCGCCTTAGCTTTACCGCCTCAAATCACAAATGTTAAAATGAATATAGTTGAGTTTTAAGGGGGATGCATGTTCGGCAAAACTGAACACAAAGTCACCATCTATACCACGCCCAATTGTTCCATTTGCCGCAAGACCAGGGAATACCTGGCGCAGAACGGTATTGCTTTCGAAGAGATCGATGTCGCTTCCGACAGGAGGGCTGCCGACGAGATGGTGCAGAAATCCGGGCAGATGGGCGTTCCGGTCATCATCGCGGACGGCGTTATGCTGGTGGGTTTCAACCAGTTCAAACTGGATGTGGCTCTCAAGATCAAGAAATAGACTCTAGCGGCCGCCGGCGATGCGGTACATGTCTTGATAAGCCTGGCTGCCTCCGGGAGCGCTCAGCTCCAGCTTGTTGCGCAGTGCGGTCATTCGCTGTATGAACCTGGCGGTGTCTTTTTGATTCACCATCTCAGCCCACTGTGAGGCTTTATCGATGAAATCTTTTTGGATCGACGGTAATTCAGGCAGGTTGGTCTGTATCGAGGCATAGAGCGATGGGTCCTCGTTCAGCACGCTGGCTACAAGCGTCATCAACGCCCTGAAGGTGACGCCGCTGGCAAGCTCCATGTCGGCCAGGCTGTCCAAGCCAAGCAGAGTATCACCTGCGACAATGGCGATGTAGTGTGCCAGCCCCAATACGACGGCCATCAGTCGGTCGTGCTCGGCGGGCGTCATCAGTTCGACATGGGCGCCCCTTTTTTCCAGAAAAGCTTTTGCCTGTTCCGCCAGTGTTTTTTCAGTGTCGCTGATGGGAGTCAGCACGACATTATGCCCTTCAAGTCCATTAGCTCCCGGGCCAAAAATGGGGTGAGCCCCCAGCACCAAGCAGCCCGCGAGATACCTGTGCATGACCTCGACAGGCATAACCTTGACCGATGTGATGTCGATAACTGTCTGGTCCTTCTTTACGAAGTGGCTTAGCTCTTTTACAATTAACTCGAAGCTGGCGATGGGGACAGACAGGATGATGAGATCGACTAGGCTCATCGCCGCCGGGTCTGTCGTACCCTCGACATGGAGTTCTTTGCGGGCGTCAGACAGCCTGTCCTCATTGCTACCGATGATGATAACATCTATCTTTTCGGCCAGCAGGAAACGGGCTATCCATTTCCCCATTTTGCCCGCGCCGCCGACAATAGCTACTTTCACGACTGTTCTCCAGTCTCAGTTGTGGCTTTAGGATACGAACCCAACACCTTGAGGAAGATGACATGGCTTTCCAGCGCATTGAGCACCTCGGCGACGCCTTTATCCTGACGGTGTCCTTCGAAATCGAGGTAGAAGTTGTACTCCCAGGGTTTGCGGCGGGTGGGGCGTGATTCAATCTTGGTCAGGTTGATGCCCCTTTCAGCCATCTCGTGCAGGAAATCGAAAAGTGAGCCGGGGCGGTCCTTGACAGAGAAGACGAGCGAAGTCTTATCTTTCCCCGTAGGAGGAGAGTCTTCTCTAGCCAGTACGAAAAAACGCGTGTAGTTGTTGGAGTTATCCTCGATGCCGCTGGCGAGTATGCGCATGTCATAGATAGAGGCTGAACGCGAGCTGGCAACCGCCGCCGCTTCTAGGAGTTTCTTTTCCTTGATCATTCTCACACTGCCGGCGGTATCGAGCGTCGGGATGGTCTGGCAGCCGAGCTGTTTTAAAAATGCCTGGCACTGTCCCAGCGCCTGTGGGTGCGAGTAGACGCTCTTTATGTGGTTAAGCGTGGCTCCGGGGCTGGCGATAAGGCAGTGCGAGACGCGCAGGTTGAGCTCACCGCATACCTTGAGCGGCGATTCGAGCAGCAGGTCGTAGGTTTTGCTGATGCTGCCCTCGAGCGAGTTTTCCACAGGTACCACGGCGAAGCCGGCGTCGCCGCGTTCAACGGCGTTGAAGGCATCTTCCAGCGTCTCGTAAGGTTTTGTCTCGATGCTTGAGCTGAAGAAGTTGAAGGCCGCTTGCTGACTGTAGGCGCCGGGTTCGCCCTGGAAAGCCACCATGAAACCCTGAGCGCTCGTTGAGGCGGCTATAATCCGGCGGTAAACACTCTCGATAGCACTGGCATCTACCCCCTCCTCCGATGCCAGTTTAAGGATGCGCTCCATGACAGTGGCTTCACGCGCTGTGTCTATAATGGACTTTCCGAGTTTGATCTTCTCCGCGCCGATATCTCCTGCAAGCTTCAGCCTCTCGGCCAGCAGCCTGACCAGACAAGTATCCAGATCATCTACTCCGTGGCGTAAATCTTCAAGGCTCATGCTATCACCCCCGGCAGTTTGCCTGCCCTCAGCGCCAGGTCGCACAGCACCACGGCCATGGCGGCCTCTGCCACCACCACGGCACGTGGCACGATGCAGGGGTCGTGCCTGCCGCTGACCTCTATGCTCGTTATGCTTGTGTCCACCAGGTTGACGCTGCGCTGCAGCTGGGTGATGGACGGTGTGGGTTTGACAGCAATGCGGGCCACCACAGGCATGCCAGTGGAGATACCGCCCAGAGCGCCCCCGGCGCGGTTGCTGGTAGTGAAGATGTGATCTTCTCTGATCGTAAAGGGGTCGTTGTTCTCCGAGCCCTTGAGGTGCGATACCGAAAAGCCGGCGCCAAACTCGACGCCCTTGACGGCCGGAATGGCGAAGAAGGCTTTTGACAGCTCTCCCTCGAGCGTATCGAAGACGGGCTCGCCCATGCCGGCAGGGACTCCCAGCGCGATGACCTCTATAATGCCGCCCAGGCTGTCGCCCGCCTGGAGTGCCTTCTCGATGGCCTGCACCATGACTTCAGCCGTCTGCGGGTTGGAGCAGTGCACGGCGTTAGCGGGAGCATTTTTGCGTATCTCGTCATAATCGCGGGCGATGGCCTTGATGCCGCCTATCTCCGTGGTATGCGCCAGAATCTCGATGCGCAGGGGCGTCAGCAGTTTTCTGGCTACCGCTCCCGCCATGACCAGCCCGGCGGTAACGCGCCCCGAAAAACGCCCGCCGCCGCGGTAGTCGGCGTACCCGCCATACTTGACATAAGCCGTATAATCGGCGTGGCCGGGGCGGGGCACAAAGCGCGTTTTTTCGTAGGCGCTCGAGTCTGTATCATGATTCCATACGGCGAGGCATAAGGGTGCGCCGGTCGTCTTGCCGTTAAACGCTCCCGACAGGATGACGGCTTTATCTTCCTCCTGGCGGGGCGATGAAATCGGGCTTGTCCCAGGTTTTCTCCTGTCAAGTTCAGACTGCAAGTCGGATTCGGATAGCGCCAGCCCGGGTGGGCATCCATCGATGACGATGCCCACGAGTTTGCCGTGGCTTTCGCCGAAGCTGGTTATGCTGAAGATTTTACCCAGGCTGTTTGACATCGATTTCTACCTTTGCGCCAAGTGAGGCCAGCGCCTTCCAGAATTCGGGATAGGTTTTCTCCACGCTCTCCGCCCCCAGAATAGTGGTATCGCCCACGGCCGTTCCCAGGACGCCAAAGGCCATCGCCATGCGGTGGTCGGCGTGGCTGTCTATTACCGCTCCCCTGGGACGGCCGCCCATAATGCTTAAGCTGTTTTCCTCCTCGCGTACGCGGACTCCCATTTTTTGCAGTTCCTGTTTTACAGCCTCGACACGGTTTGATTCCTTAAGGCGGGCGCCTTTGATGCCGCTGAACTGGCTCTCACCCTCGGCCGACGCCGCCAGCACTGCCAGCGTGGGCAGTAGGTCGATGCAGTCGGTAATGTCTGCCGTTATGCCGTGAAGGTAAGATTTCTGAACCATGACGGAGCTGCGCCGCACTGAGAGCCGCGCGCCCATCTTCTGTAAAAGGTTGAGCATCACGCGGTCGCCTTGCAAGCTCTCGGCGTTGAGATTGGTGACCACCACCTCGCCTGAGAGCGCCCCCAGCGCCAGCAGGTAGGACGCCTGCGACCAGTCGCCCTCGACGGTGTAGTCGGTGGCGCGGTAGTCCTGTTTGGTGACTTTAAAATCGGCCAGGTCGGACGCGGCGCTGACGCGGATACCGAACTTCTTGAGGCACTCGATGGTCATGTCTATATAGGGTTTGGAGGTAAGAGGCGTGGTTAGCTCTATATGCAGCCCCTGCTGCGCTAATGGTGCTGCCAGCAGGAGGGCGGAGATAAACTGCGAGCTGATATCTCCCGCTAGTTTCACCGTACCGCCGGCAAAGGAGCCTCCCTCGACCACCGCCACCGAGCCGTCCAGGCGGCATTTGACGCCCAGTGAGGCCAGGGCGTCGACGAGAGGCAGCGCCGGGCGTTTGGCCAGCCCGGTACCAGGCAC
>Ga0007800_10000661_pt1 | contig 12935 bp, 11 predicted proteins | sample CryBogmetaGMA14M_FD_60366 | JGI IMG/M metagenome (GOLD analysis project Ga0007800, IMG submission 60366) | Freshwater microbial communities from Crystal Bog, Wisconsin, USA - MA14M | ecosystem: Environmental > Aquatic > Freshwater > Lake | place: Crystal Bog, Wisconsin, USA | collected 2009-07-06 | reverse complement strand
GGCCATTCTGGCTTCAGCGCTCGATTTTCGATTCATGCGAAAAGACAAAGGATGGTTTTGTTTCCCCGAGATTGATATTCAGATCCCATTCACCCCGGTAATGCAAAAGATAGTAGCCCTCCTTCCAAACCGACAAGCTCTCCGGCAACTCATGCTCACCGGTATTAAATTAGGAGGAGAACAGGCCGCGGAGATGCAAATCGTCGATGGTGCCTATCACATTGAAAACCTGTTTGATAGAGCCATGGAGTATGCGGAAATGCTGGCAAAGAAGGACAGGAAAACTTATGCCGCCATAAAGAGAGGTATGCGCCGAGAACTCTCGGCCTGAACAAACTTATAGCTTAAGATTCAAATGCGATGCTGCCTTAAAACAAGTAACGTGAGTGTGCTAAGGTTACTGTTGTGAATCACAATTCATAACAACTCATTTAATTATGGCCGCATCATCCATGGAGAGCTTGTTTTCGAAATCATCCCAGAATTCTTTTTCCGACTTCCTCCAGTCCGAGCCGAAACGCCTGTTGAACAGGGTTGCCACATGATCGAGCGCGTTCTTCCAAACGGACTGGTAACTTAGTCGCAGGACGTCCTCCAGGAATGGGACCAACGATTTCAACATCTCTTTGGGAAGATAGGCCCTGGCGCCCAGGTCTATGGATTTTTTCAACGCCTCCGGGTTCAAAGCATGCGCGGTAAGCATGACTACCGGAAAATTACGGCTCGCAGCGATCTTCAATAGTTCAAATCCTCGAACGCCCATAATATCAAGGATCACCAAATCATATGTATATGATACCAGGTACTGACGGGCTTTTTCGAAGGTTGTGGCCGTGTGAAGCATGACTTTGGCGGACTCAGTCAGCTCCTCGGCAATAGTCTCCAAGACATCTTCTTCATCATCTACAGCTAAGATCAACTTGTCTTTCCAGATATCAGAACCAGACATGACCAATCCTTTTCTTACTGGATTTATGGATCGAGTGACTCTTTGGTCCCCGAGATGATTCCCGAAAGTCTGGAGTCAGCGTTAAGAATAGGTAAATGTGTGAGCCAAGTCAAGGATCAACAACAGTTGGGTTGCAATCAGCAAATTCAGTAAGAACTTAGCTTCAACCAAATGGGACTGACAGTCCGGGAAATCTCTATTGGAAAGAATGGTCCGCTCTACCCATTCTTACCTTTTTCCAACTTGCGGCGTTCTTCATCGCGAATCTCACGGCGCAAGAGCTTGCCCACCTTGGATTTAGGGAGCATGTCCCGGAACTCTATGTAGGACGGCACCTTGTATGAAGCAAGATGCTCTGAACACCACTTGATCAGCTCTATCGCCCCTACGCCTTTTGCGTCATCCTTGATGACTACGATAGCCTTGATACGCTCGCCTACTTTGGGGTCGGGAACGCCAACCACACATGCTCCTACGACAACAGGATGGTCCTGAAGCACGGCTTCGACTTCCGAAGCTGACACCCTGTATCCTTTATGTTTGAGAATGTCGGCAGACCTTTCAACGTAAAAGATCTCATTGTTCTCGCCACTTCTTACGAAATCTCCCGTCCGGTAATACGTCTCACCGTCCAGAGGAACGAATGATCTGTCTGTTTCTTCAGGCTTGTTGAGGTAATGCTTGATGGAATAGTCCGAGGTTACCAGAAGCTCACCCACTTCCCCAGGCTGAACAGGCTCAGTGGTTGACGGATCCACGATTCTGGTACGGCGGGAAGGAAGCGGCGTCCCGATGGACATGGGCGAAGGATCTCCCCCGTCCAGCCGGCTATAAGTGATGTGGCCGGCCTCAGTGGAACCGTAGACTTGGTAAATGGGCACCCCCACCCGTTCTTTCCACCTGGCAAGTACCTCGCGTGGCAGCACGTCGCCCCCGCAATAGCAATAACGAAGCGAACTCAGGTCGTAAGTTTCCTGCCGGTCATTCTCCAAAATCATGCGGTACAGTGCCGGTACCCCCAGCATCCAGCGGACTCTGTAGCGCTGGATCGCCATGAGTATGGCATCAACTTGCGGCACAGGCATGATCACGGTGGTGTTGCCAAGATTCAAACCCAGTCCCATAAACAGGCCCAGAGCCATTATGTGAAAGAGAGGGTTGATGGCAATATACGTGTCTTTTCCCGGCTGTACATACCCTGCAAATACCGAATCCGTAATATCGTTCACGTACGATGTGTGACCCCAATGATTGCCGGGCACTCCTTTGGGAAAGCCTGTGGTGCCACCGGTATACAGAATATAAGATAAATCTTCCCTGGGATCGATATCCACTTGAGGCGGTTGAGCAGGAGCCTTCAAGAGGCTTCTAAAGGTAACGGTTTCCTTGCTTCTTTGAACTTTGCCGTGGGGTACTTTATCGAAGAGGTTGGCTACCAAGCGTTTGGTCCTGGAAACCATGTCCAATAGATTGGTCACGATGACGTACTTTAGCCCGGTGGATGGCAGCACTTCCTTCACATAGCCGAAGTTTGTGTCATGGCAGACGATGGCGGTGGCCCCTGAGTCGTTGATCATGTACTCAATTTCGTGGGAGGTGTAAATAGGCGCGACCAGAACCACCACCGCGCCTATCTTCTGAGCTGCGAGAAACGTTATTACCATTTGAACGCAGTTGGATAGGTAGATCAGAATCCTGTCTCCTTTTCCAATTCCCAACCCTGCCAGGCCTGTGGCAAAGCGGTCCACCTTGTCTTTGAGGTCTAGGAAAGAGAACTTGTCCCCAAGAAAAACTATAGCAGTGTTATGAGGGTACTTAGTGCAGGCCTCCTCGAAGCGGGTAAAAGTATACTCCGGCTGCATGAGGCGCCTCCTTATCATGATCCGAAATAGGCCGACTTAACGTCCGGGTTATCCATAAGTTCTCTACTGGTACCTTCCACCACTGATGCCCCGTTCTCCAAGATATAGCCGTAGTCTATTATGGGCATAATAGGCCTGGCATACTGTTCTGACACGATAATGGAAGTGCTTCTCTGGTCGCGAATGTCTTTGATGGACTTTGCCAACAAGTACTGGATGGCAGGGCTAAGTCCCAGGAGAGGCTCGTCCAGGAGCAGCAGCTTCGGCTGGGCCATCAGGGCCCGTCCTATGGCAAGCATCTGCTGCTCGCCGCCGCTCAGGAATCCGCCGAGGCGCTTTGTCAACCTCGTGAGGGCAGGAAAAATGGCGAACACGTAGTCCAGGGTTTCCGAGGCTTGACGTGAATTGGCCAAGTATCCTCCGATTTTGAGATTCTCCAGGACAGTGCTCTCCGGGAAGATTCGTCGCCGCTCAGGGCAAAGGATGATTCCGGCTTTGGCGCGCTGGGAGGGCTTATCCTTCATTATGTCTCGTCCTTGATAAATTATCTCACCCCGGATCGTGATCCGCTCTCGTCCCGCCATTTCTTCTTTCTTCCGGATATCGTCCATAATGCCGGACAGGGTGTACATTAGAGTGGATTTACCAGCACTATTAGCCCCGAAAACTCCTATGATACGATCCAGTCCGCAGGTCAGGCTGACATTATTCAGGGCCAGCATGTTCTCGTAAAATACCATCAGACCCCGGACCTCAAACATAACCGAAAACCTCCTCTGAGCCGAAGTAGGCTTCTTTGACTTCCTTATGCTCCATTACGTCCTCAGAGGTTCCCTCGGCTATCTTACAGCCGAAGTTGAGCACAACCAGTCGGTTGGCTATACGGAAGAGTTCGCGCAGCCGATGCTCCACCATGATGAGGGTAATGCCTTCCATCTGAAGCTTCTCCATGAGAGGGACCATACTCGCCATTTCACTCATACTTAAACCTGAAAAAACCTCGTCGCAAATGACGAGTTCCGGTCTTAAAGATAAGCACCGTGCCAGTTCAAGGCGCTTCAAGTACCCTGTGGGCAGAGATGAAGCTACTTTGTATGGAACATAGGAGTCACGCTCAAATCCTATCTCCTCCAGGATGTCCACTGCCACTGTGTCTCGGCTCCCCGTTTTGCCCCCTCCCCGCCAACCACCGGTACGCCTGGCTCGAGGAGAGAAGAGCGGAATGATGAGATTTTTATATGCTGGGAGTGAAAAATAGGGCCGCATCACTTGAAAGGTCCGTGTCAGTCCTACATCGGCAATCTTGTGTGGTTTCCAATTGGTAATGTCCTGCCCTTTGAATACGACCCTCCCTTGATCGGCTTTCACAAATCCGGTAATCGTGTTTACAAGGGTGGTTTTACCGGACCCGTTGGGGCCGATGATCCCGAGTATGTCCCCACGGTAGATATCCAGGCTTACAGCGGAAAGTGCCGCAACTCCACCAAAACTCTTGCTAATGTTATCAACGGTGAGCAGGGGCTCGTGGCTCATATTTTCTCCGCGCATTAAAGACATTCCCTGTTGATCTCAGTATTCAATCGCCTAGATTTGGACCCATCTCTCCAACTGTTCATACTTCCTTGTCGCGTACACCATGATCCCCTCGCTCTTGAAAACTATGAAGCCTGTGAGGATGATCGCGTAGACTGCTATGCGAAGCGTTCCGAAATCTCGCAGAAGCTCTGAGATCGGAACGAGTATGAGGCATCCCAGCACTGGGCCGATGAGAGTTCCGCCGCCTCCCACCACGGTAGCGGCGATAGGAATGATCGAAAAATCCAGAGCAAATTGGGAGATGCCCGCCCACATATAACTGTGGGCCAGGCAAGCCCCACCAAGGCAGCCCAGGGCTGAAGCGATACAGACGCCAAGGGCCTTATAAGTGGTGATATTTATGCCTGAAGCTTTCACTGCCTGGTCGTTGTCCTTAACTCCACGAAACACAAGCCCCACGTCTTCATCCACGAGTCTGCGCAGGACAAACACCACGACCAACACACTTATAAGGAGCAAATACTGCTCCATCCAGGCAGCGCCGAAACCGTCCACGCCGAGTATCCCATCGGTTCCCCCGAAGATATCGAATGCCTCGATGACACGTGCTGCCAAGAGCGGAAACATCAGGCTCACGATAGCGAAGTATACGCCACGGAGAGGCAGGCAAGGCAGAAAGAGTAAAGTACATATGGCAGCTCCCAGAAAAGTTGCCGCCGGAATGGTTACAAAAGGGGGAAGTCCTAGCTTGGTGTTGAGAAGAGCTGCTATATAGGCGCCCACCCCTATGTAGAATCCACCTCCCAGAGAAACCAGACCCACGTAGTTGGCAAGAAAGTCAAAACCTATGGCCAACAGGGCATATATACAAATAATAGACAGTACTCGCTGCCAGTATGGAAGGTGGTAGAGCAAGACCGGCAAGGCCAACAAGCCCAGAATGAAGATCAGGCGCGGGGCCAATAGATAGCTCATCTCTAGCCATGAGGAGACCGCATACACACCGTCGGTACGTACCTTGATCCCACGATCCAGCCTTTCTTTGCGCCGATCTTTCTTTTCTGAGACCATGCCTAGACCCTCTCCTCAAGCTCCTTTTGCTGGCCAAACAGACCGCTGGGCCGCAATATCAGCGTTACTATGATTGCCACCAGGGCTACCACGACCTGGAAGTGGGCTCCCACCAACACGATAGTGAGAATTTGAGCAAACCCTATGACAAAGGCTGCCAGGATGGCCCCCGTCCAACTGCCCAGACCTCCCACGATGCAGACCGCTACTGCCATGATGAGCACATTATACCCAGCCTCCACTACTATATTCCCCAGCGGTAGAAGCACCAAGGCTGCAATTCCTGCCAGGACGGATCCCATAGCCATGGAAACAACCGCCATGCGGTCTGAGTCAATGCCCAGCGTCATGGCAGCCCTCTCATCCTGAGCCATTCCCTTCAGGGCCAGCCCCAGCTTGGTCCCCGTGACGAAAAGCCATAGTAATGCCATTAGAGCCAAACCTATGGCCACTACGATAAGCCGCTGGAAGTCCACTGAAACCCCTAGTAAATCTACGCTTCCCTCTATAAAAGGCGGTAGTGTGAATGTGCCGCCTTTGAGTCCTCCCCAGCGCAGCCCCTCCAGAATCGCCAGACCGATTGCGTAGGAAGCAATAATCTCGGAGATTGCCATGCCCCTTACCCGAACCAATATGAACTGATACATGGCTGCACCGATCAAGCCGGTAATTACGAGGGCACCCAGCATGGAAAGGGGGTAGTTGAGCCCCACGCGGTTCATCAGGATCCACGTGATGTAGCCGGTAAGGACGTAGAGGGAGCCATGGGCAAAATTGGGCAGACGACAAACTCCGTAAACCAGAGTGAAACCCAGGGCCATTAGAGCCAAGGTCACACTGTTGACGATTCCATAAATTACAATATCCATTTGCCTGTCCCGCACCCATAGGGCTGCAAAGCCTGAACAATCCTACTACTTTTTCATCCAAGGCGGCAGGAGAATTTGCCCCGTTGCAATCTTCGGCGGAAACACCACCACACGCTTACCATCCTGCCACTGGAAGACCGTCCCAACAGCGCCTTCCTCAGGGTCCAGGCTCGGGATGACCTGGTTGGTCTTGGCATCGAACCGGGTTCGCCCGTAGACTCCTTTGATATCGATTTGTTTCAAGGCGTCAACCACTTTGTCCGAGTCTATGGTACCTGCGCGTTCAATGGCGTCTTTTAGGGCGTACACTGCCATGTAACTGGAAGATGCGCCGTAGCCCTCCGGCTCCAACCCGTATTTGTTCTTGTATGCTTCTACGAACTTCATTGTCCATGGGGTAGCTTCACTGGGAACGTTGCCCGCGTTGACGACGTTGCCCAGGCAGTACTCACCCTTGCCCTCGGTGGCCTTCCAGAAACCCGGCTGTTCAGCCGCGGCAATAATAACTCCGAAAGGAAGGGCAGGCACTTTCATGTCATGCCATTGCTTGAGCAAAATTGCAGACTCGGGCATGTCCATCCATATTATCATCACCTGGGCATTCTTTTTCTTCGCGTCCAGCAGGCCCATTGAGAAGTCGGTGGTCCCTGTGGGGAAAACCAATGGATCCCCCATTACTTGCCATCCTTTTTCGGACATCACTTTAGCCAGCAACTCGCCGCCCGCCCTGGCGTGAGCCACATCTTGAACCATTATAATCAGCCGATTCAAGTCGAACTTCTTTCCAATATCCTCCAAGCAAGGAATAAGTTCTCCCATGACCATCCATTTGGCCTCACCGGAAATGCGAAAACAGTATTTGAACTTCTCGGGGTTTTCGGCAACCAAGGCGTGATACTTTGGAGTGAGAGAACCGGTGGTCAAGATGGACACCTTCTTGTGCTTGGAAAGGAGAGGCATAGCTGCAAGTGCCGCCTCTGATCGGACAGGGCCTCCAACAATGAAATCGGCCTTTTTCTCGAGGATAAGCTTTTCCAGGGCCAAGAGAGCTTCACTCACCGGAACTCCGGGCTCCAGGTCCCGGGTATCGATCACATCAACTGAAAATGGACGTTTCTGGTCGCCGACTTTCACTCCACCCGCGGCATTTATTTCCTCCACGGCCAACTTGATGCCTTTCTCAGCAGTCCAACCGTACAGGAATGCCATAGCTAGAGGGGCCCCCAGGACAATGGGTTTCTCAGCAAGAGCCTTGGAAAGAGGTAGTACCAGGAGGCCTATTACGGCCAGAACAGCAAAAAGACTGTTTAACTTACACCTCATGTCGTCACTCCTTTCCGAATGTTGTTATGCAGTCCACGTTGTCCAGCAGGAGGTTCCAATAAAAACAGCATTCAGCCATATCATTCTATACTGCTGGTCTGCTACTTCACTACCTTCAATATCTGCTTAAATTTTTCCCCTTCCGCCTTCTTGAGAAGTTCGAACAATGCTGTCTCCACGCTTGTAAGGGACGCTCCGCTCTGCTTGCACCGTTCCCATCCAATGGCCTTATTCTCGAACGTTCTTGAGGAGACGGCATCTGCTACGACCTGAACCTCATAGCCAATTTCGCAAAGATCGGCTACGGTCTGGTACACACAAACATGCGACTCTATGCCGGCTATGAGAACCTGCTTCCTTTTCAATCGGCTCAATGCAGCAATAAATCCTTCTTCGCCGCAGCAACTGAAACTCAATTTGGTTATAGATTTTGTTTCAACCAACAGGCCCGCCACTTCAGCCACGGTGGGCCCCAACCCTTTGGGGTTCTGTTCCGTCCAGATTATGGGAATGCCGAGAATTTTGGCACCGAGAACCAACTTGACGGTATTTTGAATGAGCGCATCTTTTTCATACACGGCCGCGGCGAGTTTTTCCTGCACATCAACGATAATCACGCAAACACCATCTAGTGTCAGCATGGGTCATCTCCTCCGAGAGCCGAGCATGGTCAGGACCGATCTCGTAACCAGCGCTACGTTTCGTGGGAGTAACAACAAAAAAATAAGAACTGACAGTAATTATTACAAACAATAACACGGCTTGCCGATACGTCAAAACATTTTCGTAAGATTTACCAAAAGAATCACTAGTCAACAATCAAAGACCATCTTAGAATGTACATCGCCGTGAGGCTCTCCAGATATCCCGTTCTATTGTCTCGGCGAACGACTACGAACGAATCTTGATTTGCACTGAGGTGCTCCAGATGGCTGACAAGACATTACCAAGCTCAGGTACTCTTGTTGAAGAAAGGCCTTACGATGGGGGAAGAATCATACAAAACACTGAAAGTCGCGATGAGCTTGTAAAGCGTGTGGATGAACTCACCGCTGAACTCAATACTATTAAAAGGCGACTTCAGAATGAAATCTATGAGCGAGCCATAATGGCTGAGGAACTGCTGGAGTCCCACGATGAACTTGAAATGCGCGTGCAAGAGCGGACGAAAGCGCTCGAGGAATCTGAAGACAGGTATCGCTCACTCGTCAAAAATTCGAGTGAAGGTATTTACAGAACGTCATGGGAAGGCCGATTCCTAGAGGTCAATCCAGCTTTGGCCAAGATTTTGGGTTACGACTCCGCGAAGGATGTCCTGGAGAACATGTCCGAACTCGGGAAACAACTCTACGTGGATCCTGATTCTCGCCGACAACTGCTCGCTCTATTGCTGGAGGACGGTCGCGTATCGAATTTTGAGGCGCTTTGTCTGCGCAGGGACGGGTCGGAGTTTTGGATGTCCCTGAATTCTCGGCTGGTAAAAGACGCGCATGGCAATATAGTTTTTATTGAGGGGATTCTTCAGGACATAACAGCCCGCAAGATGGCCGAAAGACATTTAGCAGAGGCCCTTGAATTCAACCGGAACATTCTTGCTACTTCCACCGTGGGTTTTGCTACCTACGGATACGACGGTCAGTGTCTATCAGCGAACGAAGCGAGCGGTTCCATGCTGGGGGCGACGAGAGAGGAAATCCTCGAACAAAACTTCCGTGAAATAGGTTCATGGAACGCGTCTGGGCTGTTGGCGGATGCGGAGGAGGTTTTGTCTCAGGGGATAAGTAAACGGCGAGAATTCCATATGGTGACGACAACTGGAAAAGAGGCATGGTTAAATTGTCGTCTCAGCCGTTTCACATCAGGTGGTGAACCTCATTTGCTCTTGGTGATAAACGATATTACCCAGAGAAAACTGACTGAATTAGCTTTAGCTGAAGCGCATGCTCAACTCAATAGTGTCCTGGATGCGGCCACACAAATCTCAATTATCGCAACAGGTTCCAAAGGGCTCATTACCTTGTTCAATGCAGGGGCAGAGAGAATGCTTGGCTACACGGCTGATGAAATGGTCGGCAAACATACGCCTGCCAAGATTCACCTCGAAACAGAAGTCCAGCGCCATGTGGAAAAATTGAGCAAGGAGTTCGGGCGTCCAATCCAGACATCAGCAGCCTTTTCCGAACGGGCGAGGTTGGGTGGGTACGAAGAGAGGGAGTGGACATATGTTAGAAAAGATGGAAAGCATCTGACCGTTAACCTCGCCGTAACAGCTATCCGTGATAAAGCAGGCAAAATCTCAGGTTTTCTCGGTGTAGGGCAAGACATCACCGAACGAAAAAAGGCAGAGGAACAGTTGCGTGACGCAATCGAGCTGCAAAAGAATCTTCTGGCTACTGCCGCGACCGGGATATTCACTCTCGACGCTACACGTACCATCACCGGGGTAAACGAAGAGTTCAGTTTCATAACAGGCTTTGAAAAGGAAGAAATAGTCGGCCAACCCTGCGCTTTTTTCGCCGAGGAGCCTTGCCGGGTGAAATGTGGTCTCTTTGAGTCGGAGGGCAATGAACGCATAGTGCGGCGCGAATGCTCTATCAGAACTAAAAAGGGACGAGTTCTGAATATACTGAAAAATGCAACGCCGATACGCGATGGACAAGGAGCAATTATTGGAGGAATAGAATCCTTTGTGGACGTTACGGAGCTTATCGAAGCCAGGAAAGCTGCTGAGCAGGCCAGCCTTGCCAAGAGTGAATTTCTGGCGAATATGAGCCATGAGATTCGCACACCCATGAACGGCATTCTTGGTATGACTGAACTGGCGTTGAACACCGAATTGACCGAGGAACAACTTGAATACCTGCACGCGGTCAAAATGTCCGCGGATGCACTGCTTGCGCTGATAAACGATATTCTGGACTTTTCCAAAATAGAAGCGGGGAAGCTGGAGTTGGTTCCCATCGACTTCAGCCTGAGGTACTGCGTTGCAAACACGATGAGAACCTTGGCGGTGCCGGCCCATGCGAAAGGGCTCGAACTAATCTATGACATTCCTGCCACTCTACCTGACTCCGTTGTAGGAGACCCGGGGCGTTTGCGGCAGATTCTCGTAAACCTCGTGGGTAATGCCCTCAAATTTACGCACGAGGGGGAGGTATCTGTCCGGGTAAAAATGGTATCGGAGGGTGATGACGAAATAGACTTGCAGTTTTCGGTTATCGATACGGGCATTGGGATACCTGCCGACAAACACGAAAAGGTCTTTCACTTATTTGAACAAGCCGACGGCTCCACCACGAGAGAATTCGGCGGAACAGGCTTAGGTTTGGCTGTTTGCTCTCAACTGGTCCGAATGATGGGAGGACGAATCTGGGTGGAAAGTGAAGTGAGCAAGGGGAGTACTTTCTGCTTCACTGTTCATCTTGGTATTCAGAGTCGACCAGTGCAACAGCCGGTTCCTGTGAAAGCTCCGGAATTGAAGGATCTGAAGGTGCTCGTTGTGGATGATAACCCGACAAACGCAATGATGCTTAAAGAAATGCTCATGAGTTCGGGTATACAGCCGACCACGGCGGATAGTGGCGAAGCCGCGTTGGATACCATGAGAACTGCCCATGAATCAGGAAAACCTTTTGTTGTGGCTGTGATTGACTACATGATGCCGGGCATGGACGGGTTTGAATTGGCTGAAGCGATCAAGAAGGATCCTCATCTTGCGGGAGTGACCATGATAATGCTCACTTCCGTGGGACAGCGGGGTCACGCAGCCAGGTGCCAAGAGTTGGGTTTTTCAGCTTACCTGCTCAAGCCGATCAATTCCCAAGAATTGCTGGACACGATCTCTGCGGCATTGTTGGAAACCACGCCGGGTTATACACGCCAGGGCATCTTGACTAGGCATTCCATACGAGAAAGCAAGCATCGTTTCAAGATCCTACTGGCCGAAGACAACCCGGTTAATCAGCGGTTGGCGGTCCGCATGCTCCAGAAAATGGGCCATATCGTGTCGGTCGCGCACAATGGCAGGCAAGCTCTCCAGGCTGTGGAGGACGAGCAGTTCGATCTCGTACTTATGGATATCCAGATGCCGGAGTTGGATGGTTTGGAATCTACTGCGGCCATTCGCGAAAAAGAAAAACCATCCGGCAGGCATATTCCCATCATAGCCATGACCGCCCATGCGATGACAGGTGACCGTGAACGCTTTTTGCAAGCCGGCATGGACGGCTACGTTTCCAAGCCCATTAATGTGAATGAACTTTCCGAAACCATAATGCACCTCATGATGAATGGATGAACTGTCCGACATTCAAGAGGTCATCATGTTTTATAACCAGGCAGAGGCCCACAGGAAGACCACCCCCATTTGGAAAACTCCAGGTTTACATAACAAACGCTCTTTAGCTCAAGAGGTTAATCTTCCTCAATGCTACTCGTTGCCAAAATTCTTGTCCTTACCGGAAGCCCCCATTATGCTGCTCCTTAGGAACTTGACATGCAATTTTGGTCATAATAGAATAGAAAATATAGGTTAGTTCTTGAAAAGGGGACACTTCTGAAACCTAAAGTCAGGATCAGTCGCTTGATTGTCGAAGAATAATGTCAGAGTGTCTGAGGAGATGGAAAGATTATGGAAAAGGATTGGTCATTCACATTCAAGATCCTGATAAAGAAGCAGGGAGACCTTTGGGTTGCACACTGCTTAGAGCTTGACCTTGTTACGGCTGCGTCGACCAAAGAAGAAGTAGAAATAGATATTTTTTCCGTCATCTCAGAGCAGGTTCGTTATTGCATTGTCAACGATAACATGGAAAATTTGTTTCGGAGTGCTCCTAAAGAAGTTTGGGATGAGTTTAGGGCATGCGAAGAACGTATGGATCAAGAGTTCAAAACTCCGATAAACCGATTTCCAAAGCCTGATTCTCCTCCAATCTCATTTCTAGCAAGTAAGTGTTGGTCGTCTCTGGACGCATGTTGTGCCTAACAGGCCACTTAAACGAGATGAACTGCTAAAACAGCTCAAGCCTTACGGGATCGTAGTGTTAAAGAGAAGAGATAAAGGATCAGAGGCAGTCTTACTTCAACCCTGTGCCGCTGGTTCTCGAAAGGGAGAAACCTATACAATCAAAGATCATGGTAAAAAGACCGAAATATCTGGTCCTGCAATTGGCGCTATTCTTAGAAGGTTCAAGATAGATCCTGACGAGTTCTGGAAGTAGTTTTTTAGAACTGCTCAATTTTGCAATCATTACAAAACATGAATACGGTCAGCATTGATGCGATCCAAGAGCGCCTTAAGGAACTACCGCCTGAAAAGCTTCTCGT
>Ga0007800_10000658_pt1 | contig 12999 bp, 20 predicted proteins | sample CryBogmetaGMA14M_FD_60366 | JGI IMG/M metagenome (GOLD analysis project Ga0007800, IMG submission 60366) | Freshwater microbial communities from Crystal Bog, Wisconsin, USA - MA14M | ecosystem: Environmental > Aquatic > Freshwater > Lake | place: Crystal Bog, Wisconsin, USA | collected 2009-07-06 | reverse complement strand
ATAGTGGCGACTCTGCAGTAAAAACAAAGGCAACTGATGCCCACGGCTTAGGTCGTGGGTCCTACTTTTTTTGGCAATTAACGATTAGAATGTTTGAGGTGAAAAAATGGAGAATGGTGAGGTATGTTACGGTTTGGAACTAGAATGTGCTGTGCCAAGGGAGTTTGTGAAAGGGAAGAAAGGAGGGCATTGCAGCGGGAAAAAGTTCGGAGCGGGAGAGTGGACGGCTGAAGATGATGGATCGCTTGACACGGATGAGGATGATTATTCCACAGTGGAGTTTTGCAGCCCTGTTTTTACCCTTAAGACATGGGACAAGACATTCGATGTTCTTAGGGAGTATATGCATGCCAAGGAAGATAGCTTGGATAACATAGAGATAAACAGCAGCTGCGGCTCGCACATACATTTCAGCTGGAAGCCGGATGATTGTAACTTTTACAACAGGCTGATGTACCAGTTCGGGCTCAAGGAGATGCATTTGGCAAGGAACCTGATTTTTCTCAGGGTGAAGGAAGAGTTGCCACAGATGTATGATCAGTTCAGGGGGCACTATTTCCGGGACTATGCGCAAAAAGTGGATAATATCAGCGATGCAAATGACAAATACCATGAGTTTCATTACACAACGGTTCAGGGTATGGAGTGGAGAAGTGTGAATATGCTCGGAGTGACTTCTTGGAAGGATATGCGAAAACTTGTCAGGATAGCCTCGGAAGTGATTGATAATGTCATTAAGGAAGGCATGGTTGTCGGTGAGGTCGAATTCGAGCCAAAACCAAGCCCCGAGCTAAGGAAGAAATGGAAGAGCGACATGTATCTTCAGACGTTCCTGGGCAAGGATAAGGAATATATGGAGATCAGTGAGTAGGTGGATAAATGTGCAATATCAACGCGGTATTCAAGGATAGCGGAGACAATATAACAGACGCCTTTGCCGATGCCACTGCATATTCGTATGCGAACAATGGCGATGGTGACGGCATCTATATGTCGGATGGAAATGTCTGCATCAAGGGCACGAGCAGGCTTCCTATAAGGCAATATGATCAGATGATGACTGCGAGCGAAGTGGTGATAAGCCACCAGCGGAAGGCGACAAGCGGTCCGTGCACGGGCATGTTCGCACATCCGTTCTGCAATGAGCGGTTTGTGTTTGTCCATAACGGTCAGTTTGTGGGTCCAGTCGGAGACGCAGTTAACTGGGAGACTTCGGATAGTCACAGATTCTTCCAGAGGTTTGTCAAATGTTTTGAGGAACTTAATGATGTGCCGAAGGCTTTCAAAAAAACCCTTGGAGACAGGGATTGGAGCACGTATTCGGTCCTTCTTTATGACAAAATCGAGAAGGTTGGATATTATGCACGCAATTATGGATTGCAGATAAACATCAGCCAAACTGATGATGGGAAACTTATGATAGCAACCTCGGACAAAAGTTCTGATTTTCTTTCCAGCGAGGCGGCGTATGTGCATGCCAAAGAAGGGACGCTTTACAAAATAGTGCGGGATGGTAAAACGCATAAATGGACATTCGTCGGGATCGGGGAAATAGAACACTTTTTCAAGAGGATGGATGATGAGTTGCCGATGCTGCAACACAAAAAACATGGTTCGCTTCCAGAGGATCATTGGGTGGAGGAAATGTTCATGTTCATGATACAGGTCATGGTGTTTCCTATCATGTTTGGAGTGTGGCTGGCAGAAGGATGTTTGCAGATATTGGAATGGATGTGGAAAATAACAATGGGTGAGAACGATGAGAAAAACAAAAAAAGAACTAAGGCGAGAACAGGCATTGGAATATGTGGAAAGTGTGATGTCGCGGGCAAGATTGAAAACAGAGAACTTCCAGCCATTTAAGAGGCATAGGAAAGGAAGGACGTTGGAACCTTACAAAAAGACGCCATGTATGACACCTGCACCAAGTCTGATAGGAAAGACAAGACCAAAATTAACAGCTCAATCTTCTTTTGATGAAATTCAAAAACATATGTTTGAAACATACTGTGTTACAACGATCGGGAGGTAAGTGAAATGTCAGGTATTGATAGGGAAGAACGCAAGACACAGGCGTTGGAATACGCCGACGCAACAATGTCAAAGATGGATGACAAAACCCAGAACTTTCAGCCTCTTGGAAGTTCAAGAAATGGAATAATGCTTAAGCCATATCAGGCGAAGCTGCCTGCCGACAAGCAGCTTAAAAAGGAATTCAACGAGATGTCTATTGAAAAGAAAACAGGGTTGACAGTGTTGGTCGCGGCGGCAATAATAACATTTATAGAAATTATTTTGTTTGTGGTGGTGAATATCTTTACCATGTATTGGGCAACTTCTGGCTCATTAGGTCAGTTGATGCTTAGTGGAGCAGTAATAGTAGCCACGGCAATGATAATACAAGCCGTAGCGGATGCAAGGATTTAATATGTTCAAAAAAGTGACATCAAAAAAGACACGCCTTTACTTCAACAAACTCAAGGGCAAACAAGCAGAGCGGATGCATGTGTTATCGGAGAAGTTCAAGGGCAACAGGGTTGAAAGGACAGGTCGCGGCAGCGACTACAAAGTATACACTCCGCACGGAGTGGAATACCATGAAGTGAAATCCGGGAAGGCGAAGCTATCGAAGTTGCAGAAGAGGACCAGGAAGAGGCTTAAAAAGAAATACAAGGTAATAAGAATTGGAGGGGTTTGAATGCGGCACTTCCTAAAAAAAGGCGAAGTCTGGAAAGGTTTATGCATTCTTTGCAAGGAGCCGATAGAAGGAAATCCGAACAGGAAATGGTGTGATAGGTGCAAACGGATTGCACTCGAGGATTTGACGGGAATAAAAACAAACGAGGTGAGATAGTGGCAGGAGGATTTGCTCAAAGCCTGAGCAGAAGGGATTCGAACAGAAGGTATTGGCAGAGGAAAAAGAAGGAGAAAGAAGATGGAAATCCAGAACAAACTATAGTCCTGATAAAGGCAAAGCCCAAGAATCCGAGGGCGTTTATCGAGGCGTTGAATGTGTTTTGCAGGAGATACGGGGATTATTACATAGAGTTTGGAATGAATAAGATTTGAGAGGTGGAAAAATGAGCTATAACAGTACGATTGAGAATTATCCTTTGGTAAAAAAAGACAAGATTAGATTGTTGAGGGCGAAATTTGAAAAGGCGTTGAAGGTTTACGAAAAGTGTGAGAGTGAATTAGAGAAAGGGCAATATGATTGGGTGAGCAGGTTTCTTGAAGAAACTTCTATCGACGCAGAAGGTGTGATTCAGTTTGGAAACAATATTGATGGAACTCATTATGATCAGTACGATTTTTTCCCAAGATTTATAGCACCATATGTCGAAGCCGGAAAACTCGAATTTTTAGGCGAGGATGGAGCCAGGTGGGGATTTGAATTTGACGGTCAAGGGAATGTCTTCCGTTTGGAATATAGATCCAGCAGGGGACTGCCAATTGATCCTTATCCTGAAGCTATGCGCAGAAAAGAGGCTGAGATCAGCCTTAAGCATGAGAGACCGAAGGAGAAGCCAAAAATGTTTATACAGTGTGGAGAGATGTCTGATGAAGGACCACAATGCAAAAATCGTGCAGTTTGGAAGAAGAATTGGCTTCGCTTTTGCGAACTGCATAAGGATCGAAATGAAAACTATGAGATTAGTGGGGTTCTTACAAAGATAGAATGAGGTGTGTTGAATGGCAAAAAAGAAAAAAGTTAATTTGAAACATAAATGTGAGAAGTGCGGCACAAAGCTAGTTGGCTGTCCCTCACTTGATGACTACTGCCCGAATAAAGAGTGTGATAGAGATCTGATTAAGCCTGAGGATATAAAAAACGATATTTTCAACGTCGATTACGGCGACGATAAAAAGAACATCATGGAAAAACTCATGCAACTTTGGAAGATGCGACCGGATCAGAGGTTTGGACAGCTGCTTTGCAACTATCTGTATGAGCAGAGCGGGCAGTCGCCAATGGTGCATATGATACCGTTTTACGAGACAGATGAGGATTTTATTGAGAGATTGAATGCGGCACTGGAAAGGATGAAGAAAGATGATGGAGGAAAATAGGAGGTGGGAAAAATGACAGTGTGGCTTAGTGGAGATTTTCACTTAAATCATTCTCGGATTATAAAATTTTGCGGGCGCCCATTTGTGAATGTCGAGGAAATGAATGATACCATAATCCGAAACTTTAATGCGAAGGTAGGAATGGACGACATAGTCTACTTCCTGGGAGACTTCGCACTCTGTTCTTCCCCTGATGAAATCACACAGTTCAGAAGTCGCCTGAATGGAAATATAAATTTCATCATTGGGAACCATGATATAGGAAAGACACTCCCAAGCAGGACAATGAGCGCTACTGTTAGAATCCACGGCAAGGATATTTTCCTATGCCATGATCCTGTGGATGCGAACCCAAATTTTGAGATATGCCTTGTTGCGCATATCCATGAGAAGTGGAAGATCCAGAAAAGGCTTGGAAATAAATTTCTAGTGAATGTGGGCGTGGACGTTTGGGGCTTTTCTCCGATTACTTTTGACGACGTATTAAAAGAAATAGACCTATCACTAAAAAGTGATAGTTAGCCAAAAAATAGATATATGAACGAGGTGAGAATCTTTGGCAGAACAAGATGACGACGATGATGAAGAGGAAGGTTTTGATTTAGAAGAGGAGGTGACAACCGATAGCGAACAGGAGAAGGAGTGGTGGGATGCCTGGAACTAAAAACAAGGAGTTGATTTCGTGAGGATAGAATGCTATAAGTGTATGCACCTTATGCAAGTGAATGAATTTGTCGGGCTTTCAAAGAGTGCCAGTATGCATGGAATGAACGAGGTAATCAAATTCCATGCGAAATGCCAATTGTGTGGCAATGAGGTTGAGATACAGATTTGAGGAGGTGGGAAGATGAAAAAAATAAGTTATGTGGGAGTCGTCTCCGCCGAAGAAGGGCGAATGTATATCGTAAAGGTGACAAAGCCTTGGGAATATTCTGGGGAGTTGGAACTGCTGCTTGCACAAAAATTCAAGTTGAGCGGCATAGAGTACGTTGTGTTGAAGTTGAATCGCAAAACAGGTTTGCCATTTGGAATAAAAAAGATGACGATCTGAACGACCTTAAGTCTTATATACATCCACTCCTAATAGTAACCTATGGCAGAAACGAGAAGTTGGGCATTGAACGTTGAACGCAAGGTTGTGCGGCATTACGGAGGACAGCCAAACTATCGACTTGACGGACCTGATGGGCATTACCATAATCGACCTATGGAAGTAAAGACCATAGGAGTTGGGGACAAGGTTAGGATAGGCAAGCGCGATCATGAGATTATGATGAGGCACAACGGCACTTACGTTTTTGTTGATCGGCGCAGCAGGAAGGCAATCAGGATTTCGGCGTATCAGGCGGATAGATTGATCAAATATAAATGGCTAGTTGACAGAGATTACCCCCACGGCTTCATTTATAGGCAGCAGCTTTTTAGGTAGATTTTCTTTAGGATATTGGCAGGAAGGGTTATAAATGTTAGTGGAACATAATATAGTGAGAACCAGGTGAGAAAATGGAGTACAAAATATACAGAATAGAAAAAAACGGAATGGAAGAGATAAGTGTCAAGGACTTTTTATTGGAAGCGAACGTCGGAGCTTGTCCTGACACTGAGATGGAACGGATTAAACAGGAATTGAGGGTTTTGAAGGAAGGGATAAACTACAGGATAGATAATTTCTTAAGGAACGAGTTGGGTGGAGAATTGGAAGAAAGCCTGTGTCTCCCACACTACAAATTGGGCATAACATCATTCGTTAGGTCGCTCATACTCAGCAAAAAGACATTCAAGAAAGAGGACATAATAAAGGAAACACACCTGAAATTCGGAGATTTGACAAAAATGGATTCCATCCGCTCTTCAGTATATAATGTCATGAAAGAAATGAAAGATCGCGGGTTGATAGGGCAAATCGAACCGTATGTGTTTGGGGTTGCTGGAGAAGTTATCCAAGCGCAGGATAAAATTATTGATGATTTGAAGCAGGAGTTTTTAGATACCAAATGCTGCACAGTAAGACAGCTCCTTGATTATGCAATACCAAGATATGGTTTGGGAAGTATCGAGGCAAAAAAAGAACTTATTGCTGATATGATAGTCGCTGCCGAGAGAAACAAAGCAAAAATTCGCGGACAGGAAGGGACAAGAGACCATAAACTGTTGGATGTGTGGATAACTCCGCCGCTTTGAGAGTTGAGAAAAATGAACATTGGAATTGTTGGAGGGCGCCTTAGGCATGATTTTGACTATATAGAAAAGCAGCTGGATATGTTTGTGCGCCCTAAAGACATAATAATCTCAGGCGGCGCGGCAGGGGTTGATTCCTACGCCCACACGTACGCTGTGGATCACAAGTTAAGCTATCTAGTCAAACATCCTATTGAGCGAACAGCCGAAGCATTCAAAGCCAGAAACATTGAAATAGTCGCAGAGGCTGATGTCATACTCGCCTTTCCTGCAAAAGGCAGCAGAGGAACATGGCACACGGTCAATGCGGCATTGAAGCAGGGAAAGAGAGTAGTCGTGTATACCGAGGTGGTATGAAATGGTAAGAGCACTAGTAAACGCAAAAAGTTATGACATCGCAAAACTGCGCGACATGGCAAAAAGATTGGAAGGCGACTACGCAAAGTTGTATCCAAAAGAAAAGGAAAGGCTTAAGGAAATGCACAAGGAAAACGAGGAGTTCATAATGAAAAGGGACATTGAGATGTCGGTGCCATATATCGAATACTTTTTCGTGGGCGACAAGAAGAAGTAGGATCTAGAAAGAACTTTTGCAACGATGGATTTTGAACTTCCATACGCGTCGCTTGCCGTTGCAAAGGTTCCTAGTAAACCTAAACGAGATTGCGTGCACATATCGGCTGGGAACGGTCAATAATGTCACCTCATCGCACGGTAACTCGTTCTTGGATAAAGAATAAATTTGGTTGCGGCTCACACCTCGAAAAATTGGGCTGCGGGTTTGAAAAGACCTTCTCATCACCAACGTTATTCGTCCAAAAAGATGGTTTTATGGATAAAGAAAAATTCTTGTTAAAGAGACAACTACAACATTTGAAAGAAATTAAAGGTCACGGCACCGAGATGATTTCAATCTACATTCCAGCCGAGAAAGCCGTTGCAGATATGTCAAACAAACTCCGACAGGAGTTGTCGCAGTGTGTGAATATCAAGAGCAAGCAAACACAGAAAGCTGTTGAAAGCGCCCTAACACGATTACTGCACCACCTGAAGACTTATGGCAACGCAACAGGCAAGAAAGGTCTTGCCCTGTTCTGCGCTGATGATATCTATGAAGTGATACCCTCAGAGCCAATTCAGGTACAGATGTATAAGTGTGGCTCGTCTTTTGAGTTAGAGCCTCTGGAACGCATGTTGGACGTGAAAAAAAGTTATGGGCTAGTGCTACTGGATGGAAGGGATGCTTCGATTGCAAGGCTGCGTGGAACGGATTTGAAGGTGTTGGATAAGTTGCACTCATTGGCACACTCGAAGCACGGGCACGGCGGTCAGAGTGCAAATCGCTATGCAAGAATGCGAGAGGAAAGCATAGAAGTATTCTACAAACGGATAAGCGAATCCATGGACAAGCAATTCCTGCCGGATATAACAGAAGTGATTGTGGGCGGACCCGGACCCATGAAAGAAAGTTTTATTAAGTTTAAGGGTTATAACTATATGTTCAAGATACTTGACTGCATCAACACGGGATATGTTGAAGAACAGGGTTTCCGTGAGATGATAAGCAAGTGTGAAGATATATTCGCAAACCAGGAGATGTTCATGGAACGCAAATTGATTGAAGAGTTTCTGACCGAAATCCGAGACGACGGGCTAGTGACCTATGGGTTGAAGAACGTGAAGACCGCCCTTGAAAACAAACAGGTCAAAACCCTGATAGTCTCGGAGAGAAGCATTGATGAGTTCATGGAGCTAATAAAGCTTGCCGAAGAAAAGAAAGCCGAGGTTGTGTTTGTCGGGACTGAAACTTCCGAAGGGACACAGTTTCTGATGTCGTTCGGCGGGATTGGGGCGATGTTGAGATATAAGTGATTGAAATGAAAAGTCGAAAAATAAAAATGTACATGAATAGTTGGATGAAAGATAATTGGGGCAAACGCTGCCAATTTTATGCTAGACGCTGCCCGATATGCAGGGCGTGGGAAGCGTTTGATAGAGTGTTTGAATTTGTAAAATAAGGTGAAATTTTTGTATATGATTTGTATTAAATGCTACCACTTGAAATCTTCGCATTCGAAAGTCGGAGATAGGATGGTATGTAAGCAGTGCGGTTGTAAAGTTAACGAAGGTGAACCCTATGAAGAAAAAACGTTGCAATAAAGAACTCGGCGGCTGTGGTCACGTCCATCTTTGGGGCGGCGGGCAGAATAAAGGAGAGGGACCAAAGAAGAGATCTTGGCCGTCGAAGTTTAAGGGTGAGTGTGTGATGAAGGACAACGGATGCAAATGCAAGGAGTTTGTTTGTTAGGCGAGAATATGGTCTGCAACGAACTCTGCACTCCTTTCGTATTCCCCCAAGATGTTCAGGTTTGGGTAGTGATAGTTGCTTATGGGTTGATCGGACTATTTGCCGCTTGGTGGTTCTTGATTAGGAATTTTGGAAAGGGAGAGACATGAGCATTGTTTGGGTTTGTGAATTTTGCGGGAAGCCGTTGATGAGGAATGAGAGAAGATCTTTCGGCCTCTTTTGCAGCAATCATCATCGTAAAAAATGGAAAAAAGAGAGGGGAATAAAATGAAGGAAAAAAAATCAATGTATTGCAAAGGATGTAGTTTCAAATGTCAAGCGTCAGATTGTGATCATCGGCAGGGATGGTGGACCGAAGATCGGGATGGCGACTGTCGCCAATTCGTTCTTCATGGATTTGATGGAGTATATGCTGAGCATCAAAAAGAATAGTCCTGAAGGAAGGAAGATGGCGGAAAGATAATGCTCATAACATGACGTCATGAGAAACTGAAAAAAATAAGGAGGAATGAGACAATGGATATACAGAAAAAAATAGCAGGGCTTGGAACGAAGACCCTGGCAATAATGGCTGTGTTGGTGGCGGTGGCTGCGGCAGCAACGGTGGCATGGCTATCTATTGCGGCGACAACTACCGCAACTGTGCAAAGCCCGTTTGATGTTCAGATAATAGGAGCTGAAACAGAAACAGGGACGATAGCTTGCACTGGGTTGTCTTGTGATTTGAAAACAGTTTCAGGAGGTTCTTGGTTTACAGTAACAGGAACTCTTGAAAACAAAGCAAATAACGAGATAACTGCTGAAACAAGAATAGTGTGTAATGATGGAGTTGGTAATATGACTTGTGACCAACTGAATATCACCCATAAAACTTGTATAGGAGCTGGATGCGAACCAATTTATCCACAAAAAGTTGTTTGCACATCGTCTGGTACGATTGGAACAGACGCAATAGCAACATATAGGATAACACCAGCAGGTGGCTATGAGTTTGCAGCAGGGCATCAATCCGTTGATTTCTTCAACGCAACAATAGTTCCAAATTTTAGTGGACATCTTGGATGCAGTATACAAGTGTTCCCTGTAACGAACTAAACCCAGGGGGCAACCCCTTTTTTCTTTTTTTAAAATCGAGTGAACTGAAAACAGATGGAGGAGATTGAAATGAAACAAATTTTTGCATTACTAATTATGTGCGCCGCAGTGATGGCGTTTCAAGTGGACACAGTAACTGGATTTCCTGAAGGCATGATTGCTGGTTCTAACTACACAGCCGAGTATAGGTTTGTGAATAATGTGGAAGCGCCATATTATGCCTACGTTGTTGTAACGGATACGGCGTGCGATGAGATGCAGGTGTCCTTGGAAGGCGGAACCTGTACCTGCACCGAACCAAATAGAAATGTATGTGAGAGGCAGACCGTCCTTGGTGAGAACACGGCGAGGATAGGCATAAGCCTTGTACCAAACCTTTATCCAACTAATTATAGCATATCCGTCAGCTTTTCAGGAGTGTACGAGCCATCAGTTGTCGCCGAGAATATAACGATAAATGTGAACAACTCCGAAGTGATGATAAACGGGGAACCCATGAACGAGACTGCATACTACGGGACGCTGCCGATTGTTGTTGAGAGTGAAGGCGAACCCATACTTGCCTTTGAGAACAACTTCTCGAGCTCAAGCATCAATTTCTCGAACGTAAACATAACGGTTGGAAATGTTGGAGGGGCTTCATTCATACAGATCGCAGGAGTGAATGCGAGTGGAGGGATGGTTGGGACAAAGACAGCCTATCTTCAGAATGCTTCAGGAGTGTATGATTCAATTTGTATAAGGGATGATGAGAACACACTTGCAACGCAGATGAGTTCAGGATGCAATGCTACGGGTGAAATTCTAGTGAGATGTGATGGGAGTGCCGTGCAGGGCTATACCTGTACGAAGAACCTTACAACGCTCAAGATAGAGGGTTTGCGGCACTCGACTGTCTTGCAAACACAGTCTCCGCCACCTCATTATGTGGCGCCAACTTATCAGGGAAGTGGTGGGAATGGAGGAGGGCCTGGGATCGGACCTATTGTCAAGCCAGACAAAAAAGTGGATGTTGTTCAACCTGTTGCGCCAGCACAGAACAAAACAGAGGTTCCTATTGTAAAGCCGGAAGTGCCTGTTGTGCCTGTGGTCGAGCCAGCAGTCAAAAATGAAACAACCATCAACAAGACAGTGCCGGCCGCACAGAGGGATTATTCGCTGCCGACGAATGAGATGGTTACGAAGGAAGTGGATTGGACATGGTTTGAGAATGCAGTTACGGTGATAATCATTCTTGCGTTTATAACAATAATTGGATTAACTGCTGGGTATTTGCAGGAAAGAGGAAAAAAGAAGGAGGAGCCGCCAAAGGCGGTTGTAGGAGTGTGAAGAAATGAGCGTCAATTTCAAGTTCGTGATCCAGGATGATGACAGGCGTATGGACAGCGTGACACGCTTCCTGTTTAAGAGGTTCAACCGCATCCTTGGGATTGAATACGGAGTTTGGCTCGGAAAATATTATAGAAATCCAAAAAGGAGCGTGGTGGAAGTATACCTGGCGAACCATATGTACTATACTCGAACGGTCAGGCATATTGTTGATACGATCAGGCATGAATATATGCATCATGTGCTTGCTGATGCTACTCGGAATAGGCTGTCAGTAGAAGAAGAGCATTGGGCGATTGGAAAGATAAAATAAAAAAGAACCACGGTTTTCCCGTGGTGTTTAGATTCTTAAGCCAGTACCGCTTTTATGACGTACTTATTCGTCTTGGAATTATTTGCACTTGAGGGATTATTTCGCTCTTCTGAAATGATAAGAACGTTTTTTCCAACCAAGTCGCGCTTGAGATCCAACGGCGTCATTTTGTTTCGGTCTTTTCCCGTTGCGTCGGCAACGAGATCGCGGAGCCTTCTTGCGTCGGTCTCTTTGCCCCAGCCGCAAACACGTGTTTTGTGCACCAAATCCTCATAGATGTTAAATCTGTAATTTGTGTAGATCTCCTTGAGGTCTCCGATGGGAGTTTTCAGTTCCATTGTGATGGCAAAAAGATGGCCAACACGAAGATCAGTTGAGTCTTTAATTTTTTCTGCCACACCGCATTTTATGTCAATCGCTTTGACAGTGGCTTCTGTGGTTTTGGTAAGGACTATTTTAGCCTTTCCAAGTTGCACATCATTTAGTTCTTCGTCAGGGACGATTCTCATTTCAGGCATATTTTCTTTAGTTAGATCTTGTTGTCCGTCGGTCATATGTTTCACCTGCTCGTTGGGTTCAAAGACCCGTATGGGAGCAATGTTATAATTATAATACAGCATTGATGTTTATAAAGCTATCATTTAATTCCTTGCCTCGCCAGACCTTATCTCGCCTAACCACGCCCTACCAAAACCTACCTAACCTTGCCGTGCCAAGACACACCCCGTTACATTGATATCACTTCCTCTGTTTTCTCTCATCCAACCTTTCCAACTGCCTTTTAATCGCCTTGTCTATAAAGTTTTTCATCGTCGGGTATTCGACTGTGTCTTTTTTAACCCAGGCAGAAACCCTTTCTTTCAAATCGTCGTCAATATCAACTAAAGCCATTTTAACACCGCTATTATATGAACGTATGGTTATTTAAAGCTATCTGTACATATATGTCATACTGATTTTTATGAAAACCGATTCAAAAAACCTTTTTTTTCCCTATCCGCAAATTGGAATAAACCAAAAAAGATTTTATGAAGATATAACAATTTCTATCCAACAAAAAAAGGTTTTACTGGCGCAGGCAGCAGTTGGAGTTGGGAAAACAGCTGCAGCACTTTCAGCAACTTTAGATATCCGAAACGGAACACATCGTGTTTTTTATACAACGCCCCAAACCGGCCAGCACCCAACGATCCTGAAAGAAGTTCGATTGCTCACCCAAAAATCAGGTAGGCATATTGGGATTGTAGATAAAATTTCAAAACAAAAAATGTGTCGCTGGGAAGAACTTCGCAGCAATCCAAACTTCGCAGCAATTTGCGACGCAAAATGCGAGGCGAATGAGTGTAATGTCCAGCGAAGTGGCAAGATGCCACATCCTGAGTTTGAGGAAGCGATACAAAACATTCTTAAAAAACAAATGAGCGCGACAGAAGTGGCTGACAGAATAGCCGGAACCGCCTGTAATATTTGTCCTCATGCTTGTGCGTTTAGAGCTTTTGAAAGCGCATCACTCGTAGTGTGTGACCTGAACTATATATTTCACCCAAATATTCGAGAGAGAACCCTTGGAATAGTCAAGGATTTCTCCAACGACATCCTCATCGTCGACGAAGCACACAACCTGGTGCCTCGCATGAGAAGCTTCTACAGCAAAAAGATAACCGAAGGGATGTTGGAACGGGCAAAGAAGTTCCTGATGGACCAC
>Ga0007800_10000656_pt1 | contig 13012 bp, 17 predicted proteins | sample CryBogmetaGMA14M_FD_60366 | JGI IMG/M metagenome (GOLD analysis project Ga0007800, IMG submission 60366) | Freshwater microbial communities from Crystal Bog, Wisconsin, USA - MA14M | ecosystem: Environmental > Aquatic > Freshwater > Lake | place: Crystal Bog, Wisconsin, USA | collected 2009-07-06 | reverse complement strand
GCCGCCAACATCAGAGCCGACAACGGGTCGATCAGCGCCCCACTGCTCGCCACGGCCGCCGACATCAGAGCCTACAACGGGTCGAAGCTGGATTTCCCCCTGCTCGCCACGGCCGCCAACATCGTAGCCGACAACGGGTCGATCAGCGCCCCACTGCTCGGAAAGAAGTCCGCCAAATGAGCGAATCCCACACCTGCACCATTCACCACGTCTGCACGGATTTCGTCGTCACGATCACGCGCACCGACGATGACGCGGACTGGGAAATCGACACGATCCGCGCGCCATCGATGATGCCCGGCGACGCGGACAGCGTGAACCTCGTGGACTTCCTAGACGAGTCCTGCCCTGGAGTCGCTGACGAGTTGCTTGATCTAGCGATCCGCGACCTCGCGGCCACCGACGAGATGCACCGCATCGACGCGGAGGAAGATCAGGAAATGCTTGAGGCGACCGCGTGAACATACTCCTAGCCGACTACGTTGCACGGTCTCTTCGATTCCTGGCGACGCCGCGCGGGACGGCCATGACGCTGGCCAGAATGAAGGCGGGATTGTCTATCGAGGACGCCGTGTATCTGCCCGTCATCATCGCTACTGGATTGCAGGACGACAGTACGGTCCGTGACGTGATCCGGGCAATGACGAAAGAGCGTATTAGGGCGTAAAGCCCCAAGGAGGGAATATGGGTATTCCGGTAATGATTTTGGGAACTTCAGGGAGCGGAAAAAGTGCTTCGATGCGTAATCTTGATCCGGTCAAATTCGGCCTGATCAACGTTGCCTCGAAGCCGCTGCCTTTCAAAAGTTCGAAAAAGTCTTTTGACTCGGACGACTACGCGGCAATCACCGCGCTGATCAAAAGAGCGACAAGCGACATCATCGTCATAGACGATGCGCAGTATCTCATGGCAAACGAATACATGAGGCGGGCCAAGGAAACAGGGTATCAGAAATTCACCGATATCGGCCTGTCCTTCTGGAACCTCGTCCGGGACATTATCGCCCTTCCCCCTCAAAAAGTAGTTTATTTCCTCGGGCATACCGAAATAGACACCTTCGGAAATACCAAGTTCAAAACCATCGGCAAGATGCTGGACGAAAAAATCACAGTTGAAGGCATGTTCACGATTGTCCTCAGAACCGCAGTCCAGGATGGAAAATTCTACTTTTCCACCCTCAACGATGGAACCGACACCGTGAAATCCCCTATCGGAATGTTCACAGACCGTTTCATTGACAACGACCTGGCCATCGTAGACGCGGCGATCCGCGAGTACTACGGCCTGGTATCCACCCCTGCCGCCACCAAAAAGGAGCCCACCCATGCGAACTCTCTCGTTTGATCAGGAAAAGCAGATTTACACGGTCGATGGTGCGACTGTTCCCCGCGTAACAGAAATCGTATCGGCCGTTACCGGCAAAGACCTTTCGAACATTCCGCCGGCGGCGTTGGATGCCGCCCGAGAACGCGGGAAGAAGATCCACGAAGACATAGAAAATGAAAAGTACGAGACTCCAGAAGGCGCGTGGATTTTAGTGCAGTTCGGCGGCCGCTCTGTCGCCCATGAGGTGAAGGGATCGGCCATTGTGAACGGGATTCTGTTTGCCGGTACCGCCGATATCGTCTATTCCGATCCGGACAGTATCGACGATATCAAGACCCAATCCACGAAAGACATTCTTGCCTGGACGATCCAACTCAACCTGTACCGGAAGATATGCGGCGGAGACACGCTGCGCGTCCTCCATTGTCCCAAGACCGGAAACTACCACGTCGTGCCGATAGTGGTCCTTTCCGACGAGAAACTTGCCGAAGTCATCGACGCCTACCGCGAAGGGCGGACTCTTGACGCCTCTTTCCTCTCCGACGAGAAGCCGCAATCCGAAAGCCTTGACCTCGTTGTCTCGAAGTACACGGTAGGAGAGCTCACGACCAACGCGAAGGCGATCCTCGAAACCGTAAAGAGAAACCTTGTCCACTACAAGGCCGAGAACTACAGCGAAGCGAACATCGCCGACGCGAAGCGCGACAAGGCGGAGCTCAACGCCGCGGCCAAGAAGCTGAACGACAAGCGCCTCGAGCTCGAACGCGAATTCATGAAGCCGTTTAATGAGTTCAAGGACACTGTGACCGAAACCTGCGCCGAGATAAAAAAGTCTTCGGGGCAGATCGACGCCATAGTCAGAGAAGTCGAAGAGCGCGAGAAGGCCGAGAAGCGCGAACAGATAGAATCCTTCTTCACCGCTCAGGGCTGCAAGTTCTTTACTTTCGACCAGATCTTCAATCCCACATGGCTCAACAAGACGACTAAGATCAAGGACGTTCAGGCTGAAATCGTCGCCAGAATCAAGAAAACAGAAGACGACCTTCTTATCCTCGACCGCATCAACGAACCGGACGCGAAAGCGTACTACCTCCAAACCCTCAACCTCGATTCGGCTCTCAAGCGAGCGGACGAAATAAAGGCGAACCGAGAACAGCTGGCCGCGATCCAGAAAGAGCGTGAAGACAGGGAAGCGGCAAAGAAGCTCGAAGAAGCCAAGCCGATCATTACTCCTTCCCCTGTAGCCGCTCCAGAGACTGTACCCGTGGTAATTACTCAAGAAATTCCACAGAAGCCAGTTATCGAAGAACCTGCCCCGCAGCCTGTCCTTCTCGAGCGCTCGATGTGGGTGCGCGGCACATATGACCAAATTGTCGCCCTCGGCGACTACATGAATAAGAACGGAATCGAATTCCGCAGGCTTTAAGGAGGACAAGATGGACCAGTTCCAAGAGGGGTATGCCCCCGAAGAGTACAACCAGCCGATTGACCTGAAGGAAGGCGATTACAAGGTCAAGATTCAGAATGTGCTTTTCGAGACTACGAGAAACGGCGATCCGATGATGACCGTCAAACTCGTCATCGCCGAAGCCACGATCGTATTCAAACACCGCCTCGTGAAAAATGAATATTTCAACGCGAACCTTACGAAGTTGTACGACTGCTTCAAGATCCCGCGCGGGAATTTCGACTACCAGCGATGGATTGGAAGAGTCGGCAAAGCCCACATCCACAAGGGAAAACCGAACGACCAGGGAAATGCCTACTGGGAAATCCATTACCTCATCGTGGACAAGCCCGCCATTCCTGGACAAGCGACTTCCGTGGTACAGCCCACTCCCATCCAAGAGCAGAAGCCAGCCCCCCAGGTCATGCCTTTCACCGACGAAGTCCCCTGGCAGAATTTTTGAGGCGATGAAATGACGAAATTCAAGCTCCCGAACGCGAAACGCATAAAGACCGGAACCTCTCAAATAGTTTCGTTTGAAATTCCGCGTCTTTATGAATCCGAGTATCGGGAGCTTGTTCGAAAGTCTAAAGATTCAGAACATTTCGACCTTGAAATCTCCATTCCCTCTAAGAAACGATCAACCGGTCCGTATAGTCAATCGCATCATTTCAACGGCCATGTCCAGCAAATATGTAAGGCAACCGGAAATGAATTTGACGACGTGAAACTCTATCTGAAACGGCAAGCATTCAAACGCGGACTTCGGTTTCTGCAGAAAGAAAATGGCGATGTCGTGTACTCCCTGATAGATATGACACCACTGCCCATATCAGAGAGCAACATGACGAGCGAGGAATGCGCGTGGTGCATCGAAGAAGCTCACGCCCTGGCTGCCGAATACGGCATAGCGCTAATCGAGGAATGAAAATGAAACCCTGGATATGGACAGTGTTGTGGATTCTTGCGTGCATGACGTTTGCCATCTTCATGCTGGCAGCCAAGGGGGCGATATGAGCCGCGACGAACTGAAACCATGCCCACTCTGCGGTGGTGAAGCAAAAAGAATAGGCGATAACCGTATCGCCTGTAAAAAGTGCGGACTTCGTACTGTTTCCAGCCAATCGTTTATAGCTAATCAAAGGTTATGGAACACTCGAACCATCCTCGACCGCGCTCTTGCCGAGCCGGAGCCGGATGCGCTGATTTTTGAGGCTTACGCATCAGGGTATGCACGAGGACACGATGACACCGTTGAGTCCCGCTGTATCGGTGCAACGGAAGCGGCGGAGGAATATCTGTCCGCATGGAGGGCAAAGAAATGACGCGAGAAGAACGAATCGAGGCGGCGCTTGCAACGGCGGGAAACGATGGGAAGCATTGCCCGAAGTGCGGTGCTGAATGGAAACGGGTGAGGGGTGCAGATGGATGTATTTGGCTGTTCTGTCATAAATGTAGCATACTCGAATCCCCCATGCTCGACACCTATTCAAGGTCAGTCTGTGATAACGCATCTATAGACCTGAGAGACGAAGTAATCGCCCTCCGCTCCCAGGTGGAACGGCAGGATGCTTTGTTATTTGAGTGTTTTCAGGCGCTTAAAGAAACACGCCAAGGCTTTACAACTTGCGACGATCCCGACTGTCAGTTTTGTAAACCGCACAGAAGGGCGGATAAAGTCCTCGCCGCCCTCGAAGCCGCCGAACGCGAGAGGGACGACATGGAATCACGAAGAATCGTCGCAAACATGGCCGCGAGTAGCCTACAGGAACAACTAACCTCCGCCGAGAAGCGCAACGCGGAACTGGTGGGGTTGGTCAGGAAGATGAAAGAGGCGGGGGAAACAATGACTTATCATCAAGAGGTTGGATGCACCGACTCCTGGGACGCCCTACAGCCCGAGATTGACGCTGTAGACGCGCCTGTAGACGCATCAGTTCGGGGCAATAAAGAGAGGACGGAATGACGTGTCAAAAAGAAGCCATGACAACCTACTGGAAGCGATGCAGCCCGAGGACTGGCGCGAAACGATGGGGAAGGATGCTTCGGCGCATCGGATCAATGTACGCGCGAGGTTTAAGAAACGATCCGGCGCTAGAGCCAGGATTGTTGCAGAAGATTAACGCCGACCTACGAATCTATAAGATAAACTCGCGCAAAGAAATGGCGAAAAGCACCTACCTGTTAAAGTAAAAGGACGGCAGATAATGGCAAGGATTAGGTATATCAAGCCAGAGATTGACAATACTTGGGGTAGTGATATACTGGGGATGCTGGCTGATTCGTGGATGCCGTCTACCGTCCGCGAACGTTACCGCTAGCGAAATTGACCGCCGAGGGGAGTAGACGCCCCGGAGCGGTCTTTTTTATTTGGAGGGCAGTATGACCATCAATAAAAGCGTGTCAATTTATGGCTAAGATATATAGAAAAGTATATATATCAACCTGGGGGGACGGCGATTTTAATAAGCTCACTCCGATTCCTCCATGTGGACAGGGTTTATGGCTATGGCTCTTGACAAGTCCACTAACCGGTTCAATACCGGGACTTTTTTGTGCTGGTCCAAGAGCTATGGCGGAAGCCCTAAAATGGAGTGATGAAGCCTTTGCCAAAGCCTTTCAGGAAGTCTTGTCTAAAGGCATGGCGGAAGCCGATCAGAAAGCCCGATTGATATGGCTTCCTAATGCTATTGAGTACAATCGACCCGAAAGCCCTAATGTCATAACTGGATGGGCAACATACTTTGACACCCTGCCAGAATGTTCATTGCGTGATAGAGCTGTAAATCATTTACGCACAGTTATTTACACAATGGGGGAAGGCTTTATACAGGCTTTTGATAAGGCTTTCGGTAAGCCTTCGCCAAAGCCTTCTGTAAAGGCTATGCCTAATCAGGAACAGAAACAGGAACATAAGCAAGAGCAAGATAACACACAAGAGCGCACGCGCGACCCTTCCCAACTTCCGGCGACGATGGATACGGAACTCTTCTCGACGATTCAGGCGGCATTCCTGAGCCAGGGTCCTTTCACCGATCCTGGCGGCGAGGTGATCGCTATCCGCAAGATCATGGGATACGCGCAGAACAATCCAAGCGATATTCAGATCATGCTTGAGGCATATTTCATGCTCACGCGCGGGGATGACAAATTCTGGTCACGGCAGCCATTTTTGCCTTCAGCGCTCGCAAAGTCTGGAATCTGGGACAGGGTAAAGATTGAGGCAAGGAAGCAATTGGAAGCGCCACAGGATAGGGCTGAAGAATGGGAGCAGGTTGCCCGCGAAGTGGCGGCAAGGAAGGCGGCAGAATGCGCGAACTGACAGCTTCCCAATTCGTATCATGGGCAGAGGGCTATTACGGCAAGTACCCGAAAGGCCAGATGGCTGACATCATGGAGTACCTTTCCGGCTTCGATGGTGCCTATCTCTCCGCGCTAAAAACGGTTGTATCCAAGACCCATGAAAGCCAATACGGGAAACCTCCCGACATCGCAGTTTTCGACAAGGCGTACCGCGCCGCTTGCGTGGAGAAAGACAGCGCGCAGAGCGCCATAGCCCTACCGGAGTACGAACAGCGCAACGAACAGAATGGGCAGGAATGTGTACGGGTTGCCGGGGAACTAAGAGACCAGGGGATTACGCAGTACGATCCGCACTGGATCACGAAGGTTTGGAACTTGCGCCTATCGCGGGGCGAGTACAAGCAGGGTCCAGGAGGCACTATCCGTGACCGCAACATGGAGGTCCGGCCTTTTACGACGGGAGCGCCGAACTTTGGAAGCAGGGAAGAGGCGGGAAAGAAAGTAACGGCCTGGGATGAACTCGGAGGTAATTAGTACTTGACAGGTGTTTGCGATCTGGTATACTGGAGCCTGACAGGGAGACCACATCCCGACCGAGTGAGTTTCTTTTTCCATTCGACGCGAAGAGCTGCCCAATCAGCTCGAGCGCCGGCCTTGAGCTGGCGTATCGAGACAGGGCGGCTTTTTTATGCCCGCCCATAAGGGCAGACCGTGGCTAAGGGTGAGAATCCTGGGCAATCAACAAAAAAGAAACGGGGAAAACCCGCCCTATTCTCATCCCCAAGGGAACTTGCCGAAGCCGTTGATAAGTACTTCGAATCGATAAAAAAAACCAAAAACAATTTGTTTCCTGATCCTCCTACCCTTGCCGCGCTTGCCTATAATTTAGGATTCTGCGATAGGCAAAGCCTTGCCGACCAGGAGGCGCGGGGAGAGAAATATTCTTGCATTATAAAAAGGGCAAAGCTATTTATCCAGGCAGCGCACGAAGGCGGTTTGTACGGCACATCCTGTGCGGGTCATATCTTCTGGCTCAAGAATCATGCCGGATATGTTGACGCCCAGGCGGTGAATGTTCACGCCGAGGGCGGCCCGTTCGGAATATATACCATGTCTCACGAAGATGCAGTCACCCGCCTTGCCGAACTGAGGGCCAAGCAAGATGCGTAGCGAATCCGCCATACTTGAAGAGCTTGCCCTCCGCGAGAAGATTGAGCGGGAAACTGTATCGCCGAAGCTGGAAGCGTTCCGCAAGCCCATGAGGATAAAGGGTTGCCGGGGCGGCCGCGGCGCTGGCGCGAAGTCCTGGAGCATCGCCAGCCTGTTGATACAGATCGCCAGCGTCCGAAGGGTTCATATCGCCTGCTTGCGAGAGGTACAGCTCACCCTTGAGGAATCCGTCTGGAAGCTCATGCGCGACACGATAGAGCGTCTCGGGTATCCCGGCTGGACGATCACGAAAGAATACATCGACTGTCCGAGAACCGGCAGCCATATTATATTCCGCGGCATCTCGGATCTGCGCGCCGACCAGCTCAAGAGCCTTGAGGATTTCGACATCTTCTGGATCGAGGAAGCGCAGTCCGTGACGGCTCACTCTCTCGACGTGGTAATGCCCACCCTGCGCAAGCCTGGATCGGAGCTCTGGTACAGTATGAACCCGGACGAGGAAGTGGATCCGATCATCGCCCGGACGCAGGGGCGCAATGACGCAATCCTCATCGACCTGAAACCCGGAAAGGTTGACAATCCCTGGTGGACTGCCGAGCTCCAGAGGGAAATGGACGAGGATTTCGCGCGGGATCCAGAGCTTGCTGAACACGTATGGAACGGCGCTCCGCGCATCCAGGGCGAGCGCTCTGTCCTGGCCCGTGCACAGATCCGCGAAGCGATGGGCAGGAAACTGCCCGACGACCCCGACGGAATCGTTGAGCTTGGAATCGACGTGGCCCGCTTCGGTGACGACCGATCTGTTATCTACAAGCGCCGAGGCATGAAGGCAGACCAACCCAAAGTATTCAACGGCGCAGATACGCAACTCGTAGCGCGTACCGCCTGGGACATGGCCGACCGGAAGCCTGAGATATGTATAAAGGTCGATGATGACGGCGTAGGTGGAGGAGTTACGGACAAGCTCCGCGACCTGGGATCAAAAAATGTTCTGCCAGTACACAATGGCGGAAGTCCTGTTGATACAAAGCTATACACTAGCTGTGCTGACGAACAGTGGTTCACCATACCCCTTGACAAGATGGATATTCCGGACGATGCTGATTTAATGGCCGAGCTTTCGGGACGGCAGTACAAGTACACGCCCGACGACAGGAAGAAGATTGAATCGAAAGCTGACTATAAGAAGCGGTTAGGACGTTCACCCGATAAGGCGGATGCTCTTTTGCTTTGCTTCTATCGACGCGAGACTGTGCCGTTTACCGCAACCCATACGGAGCGCCGCCTTGAAACTGCGGGACTGCGCGGGAGGAAGTTTTGAAACTAGCCGACCGCTTGACCGCCGCCCGTAAAGCCTTTTCTGAAACCCCGAACGCAACCGCATCCCCGTCCATCAAGGCCGACAAGATCGACGTGGTGAAGGGAAAAGAGCCGACAATCTACGGCGTCACGGGTAACGGCGGACGCTCTTTTTATGGCATGGCGACTGGCGAGTATGTCACCGCGCTTATGGGCTACAAAGGGCGGCAGATATTCGACGAGATGCGCCGGAGCGATCCGAAGGTGGGCAGTGTACTCAAGGCGATTACCCTGCCGATACGTGGGGCGAACTGGTTCATCGAGCCCGCCAGCGAGGACGAGGCTGACCAGAAGATAGCCAAGGTCATCGAGAACAACCTACTGCACGGGATGAGCCAGACATGGGATGACACTGTCCGGCATATCCTTTTAATGCTTCCCTTTGGTTTCTCTGTGCTGGAAAAGGTGTGGGAATACCGCGATGATGGCGTCCTTGGCATCCGCAAGCTCGATCCCCGACTCCCCCTGTCAATCGTGGACTGGAAATACGACGGGAACACCCGCGCATTGATCGGGCCTGAGCAAATGGACGCCGACGGGACAAGATACATCCTGCCGATTGAAAAGCTCCTTGTGTTCACGAACGATAAAGAGGGCGACAACTGGGAAGGCGTTTCCATTCTCCGCACCGCGTACAAGCCCTGGTTTATAAAATCTAACCTAGAGAAGATCGACGCAATAAAGCATGACCGATACGGCGTAGGCGTTCCGGTAATGACCGCGCCCAATGGTACTAAGTCGGGAGATGCTGCCTGGACTGACGCAGAAACTACGCTGGAAAACCTGCAAGCGCAGGAACAATCTTACATCGTGAAGCCCGAAGGCTGGTTGCTTGAAGTGTTGAACGGCGGGACAGTCGGTGACGATGCTATCCCGTCGATCAAGTACCACGACGAGGCTATCGGCAAGGCGATGCTCGCGCAGTTCATCGACCTGGGGACTTCGCAGACAGGAAGCCGCGCCCTCGGTGTATCTTTCATTGATATGTTCAACAAGTCGATCAAAACCTATGCCGGATATATCTGCGACGTGGTAAACCGATTCCTAATCCGCGAATATGTCAATTACAACTGGGATGTAAAGCAATATCCGACCCTGAAAGTCAACGGAATAAGCGACATTGATACGGTCGGGCTCGCCGCGCTTGTGACGGGGAAACTCATCACGCCGGATGATGGCCTTGAAGCCGTACTCCGTGAATCGCTCGAACTGCCGTGCAAGGAAGAAGTTGCCCCTCTTGCCACGCTTCCTGCCGTCCCCGAAAACCCGACCGATCAACAGACAGCCGACGATGAAGAACAGACGCCAGAACTCAATACGCGCAAAAAAGGAATCAGGCTCGCGTCGGCAACGTCCCCCGAGGTGCAACTGGTAGACATCGAGGGCATGGCCGTACAGCTCGACAACGCAAAGAAAACTGCACTTAGGACGGTGCTGGATATTAAAGAGCAGCAGCGCATCTCCCTGGTAGCCCAGGCTTCGCAAGGGAAGCGCGTTACCAAGGTGCAAGTATCAGGCAAACTTGAAATGTTCCAGGCGCTTGTATCCGCATACCGAAGCCAGTACGTAGCGGGAAAAGAGCAAGTCAGAAAGGAAATGGAGAAGCAGATCGGTAAGCGGCTTGCCATGATTACCAAGAAGCGTCCTCGCGTTTCCCAGAATGACCTATTCGACCTCATGGAAGATCAGATTTCGCTTGAGGTCGAGGGTGCCGCGTCAAAACTGGAAAGCATGGTATTGCAGACGGGAATCGTTGCCAGAAAATCCGGGATCGTGGGCGAAGCGCTTCTGAAATACATCGACATGGAATCGCGGAGCTTTTCAGAGGCCGGATACGATTCGATTGTTGACGGCGCTGTCAATGGCGGGTGGGGCGCGGGGCGCGACTTCGCAGCCCAAGAGTATGCCGATGGCGTGGCCTACGTCTACCGATCCGCGATCCTTGACGGGAACGCCTGCGAGCAATGCGCGGAGCATGACGGTGAACAGTGGCCGCCCGGAGAAGAACAGGTAATGCCCGATCCTGAGTGCTACGGCGGCGGGCGATGCCGATGCGTGAATATCTACGTGATGAAATCAGAGGGAGGCGCATAATGTTCAAGCCTGAAGATGTATCGAAATACTGCGCCGGGATGACGCTGACGCCCGCCCAGGCAGACGAATGGCTCAAGGTCGCCAATGAAGCAATGGCGATTTCGGGAGGCGTGGACGAACTGGACGCGGAGATAGCCGCAATCAAGACGGCGAATGCCACCTTTCGCAAAGCCTCCGCGAAGTTTTCCGACCGATCACATCCCTACGAGGCGACGCTCTCCGAGGTATCCCTGGTCGATACGGCTGACGGATTCCAGAAAGTCCTGCCGGTAGGCTACTGGTTCAACGACTTCTACGGCGATCTCGTATTCACGAAAACCTACATGGATCGCCTCGTGAAGAATTGGCAGGACAAGGCACTGGGGAACCGCCAGCCGTTCCTGGACACTGACCATGACGGTGGAGCCGCCAATGCCTGGGCCGTCGCTCTTGAGGCCCGGGATGATGGCCTGTACGTGAAATGGGACTGGACGGAGAAGGGCAGGCAACTCGTCAACCAGAAGATTTACCGCTACTACTCCGCAACCCTCCAGGAAGCGCTGAACGTCAAGACGGGCGAGATGGTTTATCCCGTCCTGTCCGGCGTTGCTCTCACGAATCGTCCGGCGATGAACACGATGCCGGATGCTCACCTTTCGGAGTCTCGCGGAGCGCATGGCGACCCCGCTAAATCGGCAATAGCCGAAGTCGAGGAGATAAAAATGGAACTCAAGGATGTTACGGAGTTTATGAAAAACGCGACGCCCGAGGACAAGGCCGCGCTCATCGTGGCGCTCGGTGTCAAAAACGAAACCCCCGCGAAGTTGCCGGAGACTGCGCTTGAGAAGGCGTTGGTCCAGCTCTCGGAGCAGGTGAATGGGCTTCAGAGCCAACTCGCCGACATGAAGGACAAGGAACAGGCGAAGGGCGAGGACGATTTCATCAAGGCTTCACTCTCCGATGGCAAGATTCTGCCCGTGGACGAGGACTTCTGGCGCAAGCAGTTCAGGGACAATGAGAAGGGGACGCGGGAGATCGTCGAGAAACTTCCGAAGCGCGTGGACTTCTCCGTGCGTGGCGTGGCCGGAAGGTCGGGTGATGTGCGGTTCGGCGACAAGGAACGGAAGCTCGCCCGCAAGTTCAACCCCAAGCTCGACGAGAAGAAAGTGGACAAGCTCATCAATGGCGCTGAGTAAGGGGGCGGGATATGGCTCTCACGGCTGACAGGAATTATATGTGCATAAACCCGGCTCCCCGGATCAAGGGGACTGCGGGCGGAGCAGATACGCTCTACAAGGGCGGTATCATGGCAATAGGTACGGACGGATATATCGCCGTCCCTGCCGCTTCTGCTGGCGTCGTGCCGATTGGCCTTTGCGTCAAGCAGGTAGTAGCCGCTGGCGCTCATGCCGAGGATGTTGACATTGAGGTGGGTGTCCTGGCCGTCGAAAAGAAAAGCCAGCAGACGACCACAGTAGTCCCCGGCGACGGCGGGACGCTGAACGTCAACTATACGAATAAGTATTTCCAGATTTTCGACGACACAACCGCATACTGCGTGTGGGTAGAGGTTGGATCAGGCGGAACCGACCCGACCATCCTGGCCCCTGCTCTCGGCGTATCGGAAAAAGTGACCATCGGAACCGGGGACAACGCTGGAACCGTGGGCGGAAAGATCGCGGCGGTCATCAACGCCATCGGCGGAGCCGGAGTAGTTTTCGGCGCGACCGGGACGACGACCGTGACCATCGTGAACGTTCACAGGGGAGCGAATACCGCTTCTGCTGCCGGAAACATGACCTGCGTGACCGTGGCTACAACCGTAAGCGGCACAGTGAAACAGGCCGATGTTGGCGTTCTTTTCTACGCAATCGCCGACGATGGCGTGGTGCTGACTGCTGCCAAGGGTAGCGCAAACGTCGCCTTCGGGCTTTGTGTGGGGCTTGTGGGTTCCAACAATGAACTCTGGATCGACACCAGGAAAAAGGCCCTGGGATAAAGGAGAAATCAAATGGCTCTGACTGCTGATAGAGAATATGAGTGCGTACCCGGATCGACCGCTGTTGTCGAGGGTACGGCGGGAGCTGCGGACATTCTGTACAAGGGTTCGCTGCTCAAATTCCACACGGACGGATATACCAACGTCGCCGATGGCGTTGCCGCATCCGTGAACATGGGAATCTGCAAGAAGAAAGTGACCGCACTCGGTTCCCATGCCGAGAATGTCGAGATCGAGACGGGCCAGATATGGATTCCCCATACCGGTGCGGCGCAGACGGATGTCGGGACGCTCTGCTACTGCGTGGATGACCAGGATATCGACCATACCGCGCA
>Ga0007800_10000653_pt1 | contig 13058 bp, 7 predicted proteins | sample CryBogmetaGMA14M_FD_60366 | JGI IMG/M metagenome (GOLD analysis project Ga0007800, IMG submission 60366) | Freshwater microbial communities from Crystal Bog, Wisconsin, USA - MA14M | ecosystem: Environmental > Aquatic > Freshwater > Lake | place: Crystal Bog, Wisconsin, USA | collected 2009-07-06 | reverse complement strand
AGCGCACTGATTGACTGGCAATCACCAGCGGTGCCACGGGAACTTGTTCCAGGGGCATTGAGTCCACCTTAATTCGCTCTGAGATTAATGGGGAAGCTTCGGCTTTTACAACAATGTTCCATCCGAGACGATTGTACGGAAAAACCGAACCCAAAGCCCTATCAATCCAACTCAAAGCATCAACCCTTATGAATTTCTTGCGTGTTTTAAGCGGTGCCGGAAACTTGTAAGGGATTATGTATACCGACCTCCATGCAACACTGGTGAATCCAGTTTTTTTCAAATGCTTGTTCAAACTCATCGGAGTATAAAATCTGAGGTGAGTTTCATCCCACCCAAACCAATGCTTGTCTCGCCGAATTCCCCTTCGGTAAGTCCCCTGAATAAGAAAATTCAGAGAGAGACTGTTCTGAGTACTCAAGACGAGTATTCCACCTGGAACTATGGCCTGTGAGGCTGCTTCCAGCAACCCTTGGTCGTCTTCGACGTGTTCCAGCACGTCTTTCATGAGAATTACGTCGAACCGAGGCCGTTGGAACCTCGCCGGGAAGTCGCTGCTGTGAACGAAGCGGCAGATATTCTGGACCCCTTCATTACGTGCGAAGAACGAGGCGGTTGCAAGTGCCGTCTCCAGAGCATCTACGCCAACGACTTCAGCGGCGCCTTCCTTCGCAGCGTTTACTGAAAAAATCCCCCCCCCGCATCCATAGTCTAAGAAACGTTTTCCTCGCAAGTCTCCAAGTAGTTCTTGAATAAAAGAGTTCTTAACTATGCTATATGCTTTCCCCTGCTGGTCCATGTAGTCATGGAAAGCCTTTTCACTGTCGTGAGACCGCAGCCAATGATCTTCGGGATAGTGCTTTCTTTGATTATCCATTAACAATGTATCCGATCTAGAAATTCAGAAGCTCCCTGTAAACGTTTTCCCAGGCTAGTCGTTCCACAAACGGGGAGAAGCTTTTCATTCTTGTCCTTCCCGCTTCGCCTAAAGATTCACCAAGATTTCTATCATCAATAATTTGGATCAAAGCTGACGCGAGAGACCCTGAATCACCCCAAGGAACCAATAAACCTGATACTCGATCCTCCACAAGATGTTCTGCAGCCCCGGTACGGGTTGCAACAACCGGCACCCCGACCGCCATTGCTTCCATAAGGACATTCGGGCATCCCTCAGTAAGGGATGGCAGGACAAAAACATCCAGACCACGGAGCCATTGATGCATAAGGTCATGGGGAAGAGGATCCATGAGTTCCAGGATATCTCCTATACCGGTTTTGCTGAGCATATAATCGTATATCTTCTTTTCATTGTCCCGTAATTTTCCCACAAGTTCCAATTTAATGTCCCGGTGTACTGCCAAATCGGCTACTGCCTTGAAAAGATAGGGAAGTCCCTTGGCATATTTAAAAATCCCAGCGCATCCTATGCGGAAAGGGATGGAGTGGCTTGTGTTAATTTTCCGATTCTCAAGGGGTATCTTGACGGAATTGTAAATGATGCGCGTCTTTTCTGATATTGGAGTCAAAGCATTTGCCATGTCCCCCAGATCTTTGCTCAGTGCAACGACTCTGTCCGCATTCTCCAGGCCGGTCCGACAAATACTCACTTTTTCAGGGCTAAAGATATACCTCTTTACATCATTACCGACTAGAGTAACTATTGAAGGAATCCCCAACCTGTGAGCAAGCATTCCACATATATAACCCACCGGATAAAGAAAGAAGGAGTGGAAAAGATCGAATCTCTCATTACGATCGAGTATCTCCAAAGACTGGTACATCATTTGAAGGGTAAGGTTATGAGGACAGTCCCAGAGATCCGGAACTGTGCCAACAGGCTCTTCTTTTCCCAACGTGATGTTGTGAACCGTGAAGCCATTGGTCTTGCGTATTTTCCGATTTTCGTCCAGGAGAATTGGCGTGTTGCTATCAACGGTAAAATGGGCCACGTGCACTTCCAAACCAACGTCGGTGGCATGGCCGGCCACTCGACTTACGGTACGGGCTAGGCCCCCCCACTGTTCCGGAGGGAACTCAGGAGTAGCTATGCAAATTTTTCTCGTCTGTTCTCGCATTGGCCACTTTGATTTTCCTATTTTGCTTCCTTGCTGAGGTTAAATTTTTATCAATAGCAAGATTCTTGTATCATCCGATTGAAATAAGTGGAAGAGAGATCCTTAATGCGGATAGGAATCGTTTTTCACAAAAATCCTTTAGTGCCTCCGACGGGTATTGATCTTGTCCGTCTTCGGGCAATTGCAACCGGCCTGTTAAGTGAAGGAATCGAAGTAGAAATCATTGCGCCTGTCGAAAGAGAAGGCAGACTCAACAAACTCATCCCTGTCCGCACTCTCGGAGCACTTGATGGTTCCAGCCGGTACGACCTTGTCAAGACCTGTTACCACCACTCAATTACCCTGATCGGAAAGTTCAAAGGTCCTGTAGTCTCGAGGATAGTACGAGTGGTGGACAATCGATTGCCTGAGCGTGACCGGCCTTTCCGGGAGATGCTGCTTCACTGCCAGAAGATGATTAAGGCCCGAGCTTCAACCGTAAGCCTTAACAATACTGTTAACCGGGATCGTTGGAAATATCTCTATGGAACTACCCCGTCGACGGTCTTAGTTCCTACGGGTTGTCCCTCAACTATCCCCGCATCCATGAGTAATCCATTTACATCCAAAGTACCTGCTATGCTATTTTTGGGAAGCCTCGCGGCTCCAAGAATGGTTCACCTCTTGAACGAGGCGGCACGGAGGCTCGAAGGCCGATGCACGATTCATCTGGTCGGCGTAAACAAGGCATCTTTGTATGGAGGAAACGAAGACTGCAAGCTGGATCCCCTCGTGGTGCAGCACGGCGAACTTCCAGAAGACGATGTTTGGGATTACATAAGTTATTCTGCCATCGGGTTGGCCCTTGCCACTGGGATTAATAGGTTTGACAATGATTTATCTAAAATATTTAACTACTTGAGAGGAGGGCTTCCCGTGCTTTCAGAGGAACTGGTTATCAACAACGAGCTTATTCAGCAGACCGGGTTCGGAAAAATATTTAGTTACGGAGACATTGACGCCCTTGTCGCAGGCGTGGAGCAACTTCTCGAAAACCCACCGACCCACAAGAAGCAGGAGGTTATCAGCTTTATGGTGAGAGAACATTCTTGGGAAAGAAGGGTAAAAACCTATGTCAAGCTTTTCCAAAAGATGCTAGGCGGTTCTGCTGGAGTTTCCTTTCATCGATAAACACGCTATCGCAAAATTGTCCACGGAACTGTCTTAGGAAGATGATGTTTGAGTCGGTATTGGTTTCACAGCAATTTCGTACGGAGTCCGTTTCAGCTCACGGACCTTACTTTGAGCCTGAGCCAAGGCTGCAATCAAATTATTCTCGATTTCTACTCTGAATCCCTCATAAGAATCACGCTCGAGTACTTTGGGGACTATAGTCGGCTTTCCGAAGCCAATCACTATTGTGCTGAAAGGAAGCGGCAAAATCATGCGGTCCCATGAGCGGAACTGGATGTGCCTGGTCGTCCAACTAACTACGGGAAGTACGGGTTTGCCGGTCTCCTTTGCCAACGATACTATGCCCATCTTGACTTTGTAAGCCGGTCCTCGGGGCGCATCAACCGCCAAACCGGAACAACAGTTCTTGAGCTTAACGATTTCGATCATTTCCGAAAGAGCTTCCTTGCCATTGAGTGATGAGGAGCCCCTGGCGGTTTCATATCCCCAGCCTCGGACGCACCCGTTCACCAGGTCGCCGTCCCATGAGCGGCTGACCATAGCCACTCCGCCATAGCGTCGAAAATAATAAGCCGGGTAAAGCGCGGTACCGTGAAAGCCAGCAACCGCGAAAGCCCCATGTTCTGTAGCCTGTTCTTCGTATTCCCGGTTGAGAAATATCTTTCTGGTCGTCAAAGACACGAGCTTGAAGTAGATTCTGGTCGCCCATGGCAAAAGTCGAAGCACAATCCTGAACCAGAGACGCTCACCTTTTTCTTTTTTAATTCCCTTAAACATCATAAAGACTCTTTCATGGTACGGCACAAAACACCACTAAAATTAGAAAACCTCGGAAGGAATAATTTACATAATTTTATCAGACCGAGAGCTATAAAGTCAAGTTGCGTAACGAAAATAACTCTTTGTAACCCCTTCTCAACGATCACTTCATCGTGACGTCCTATTCATGCTGTAACGACACGGCGCGTTGAGCAGAGGATTTCTACACTCCTTGAGTGTCCGGTGGCCATATGTACTTGTGAATCTGTAACTGAAAACGTGCCTGGATGTTGTCGTCCAACATCCATTTCACTAGACTTCGCGGATGAAGTTGCCCGAACACCGTTGAAAAAAGTATTTGAGCCGCTGAATCAAACAATTGTTCCATCATGATGTGCCTGGCCCATTCGTAATCGCGCCGATCAGAAATTACAAATTTGATCTCGTCATCTTGGCTAAGCGCCTCTAAGTTTCCCCAAAGCATTTGATCGCTCTCTCCACTCGATGGGCATTTTATATCCATGATCCGAACAGCACCTTCAGGAAGCACAGATATGTCCTGAGAACCGTTGGTTTCTACGAGTACCCGGTATCCCTTTTTCATCAGACCAATTGCAAGATCAGGCGTATTTCTTTGTATCAAGGGTTCTCCTCCTGTTATCTCGACAAGTCTGCATGAGTACGACGCGACGAGGGTCAAGATCTGACCCAAGGAGATCTGTTCTCCAAGTTCCTGCGCGTAACGTGTGTCACAATAGCGGCAGCGTAGATTACAGCCTGCCAGCCGAATGAAGATGCATGGCATCCCTGAAAAAGAAGACTCGCCCTGTATACTCTTGAAAATCTCTGAAATGTATAAACTCATTATGTCTCTCCAATAATATTGCAGAGTTTGCAGTCGGCTCTATGTCGATGTTTAAATGAATAGTCTATTTCGAATATAAGAAAATTATGAAAAAGTCACCCTTGGTGATAAGATATCCCAAACATTAACAAATGGACGGGGTGATTGGTAAGTCTGGATTAAGGCGAATTGGACCTGACTCGGACTGAGTGTAGCCCACCGAGCCTCTAAGATACCCTATGGTTTCAAACAAGAACCAACCATTTGGCTTAGGGATGAGAAGCATAAGTCGCCATTTTACGGCCGGTGTGGGAGGGTAAGGTTTGCGAAACGCTGTGATTCGATTTCTTCCTGACAACGTGATGGTTGAAGTTCCAGAGGGAGAGTTGCTCCTGGATGCTGCACTTGAAGCTGGTGTTTTCATCCCTGCTTCCTGTGGAGGGTCAGGGGCGTGCGGCCAATGTAAAGTGAAAATTATCAGCGGCTCGGTAGAAGCTCTCAAGATAGAAAAAGTCCATGCCGCCGCAAGGGCTGCCGGTTATGTCCTCGCTTGCCAGTCTCGGTTGATAGGTGATGTGACTGTTGAAATTCCTCAAGCCAAGGTTGGGCGTAAGGTGATTCCCAGGGACGAGGCCGAGCGTATGCGCCTGACAGCCCGTCCGATGGAGTCACCTTTAATTCCAGAGACAAATCCAATGACGATTCGAGTGTTCGTGCAAGCCCCGCCCCCATCATCACACGACAACGTCAGTGACGATGAGAGAATAATACGGACACTGAAAGTTGATCATAATATATATCCGGTGACTGCAGATCTGAATGTTTTGAGACAGGTTCCTCTAGAGGTCCGAAACAAAGAATGGAAATTTACTGCATGCCTCAATGTGGACGATTGCCTCGGATCGGATCAGCCCCGCTACCGTCTTTCTCGAGTATGCTCCGGCCACCTGGGTTTTCCTCCCACTGCCTTGGCTGTTGATATAGGCACCACATCTCTTTGGGGTGAACTGGTAAACCTGGAAACAGGAGAGGTCACTGCCCGCGCATCACGTTATAACCCACAAATAGCAATGGGAGACGACGTTATAAGCCGGATTGTGTATGCTCTAAAAAAAGATGGCTCGGAGAAATTGCAGCAGCATGTAGTGAAAGGCCTGAACGAAATTATTGAAGAAACTACCCAGCGAAGCGGGCTACCCCTGGAATCCGTAAACTACCTTGTAGCTGCTGGTAATACGGTTATGACTCATCTTTTTTTGGGCCTCTATCCCAAGTTTCTCAGAGAATCTCCGTATGTCCCCGCGGCACAGAACGTGGATCCTGTCCCGTCATCTGATTTAGGCCTGAATCTTCCACCCCACTCTTTTGTCAGAGTCTTTCCGGGAGTGGCATCTTACGTGGGGGGAGATATCGTCAGCGGTGTCCTTGCGAACGGAATGTGGAATGCAGACGAAATGACCCTGTTTATCGACATCGGAACAAATGGGGAGATTGTTGCTGGAAATAAAGACCTCCTTATGACCGCTTCTTGTTCTGCGGGACCAGCCTTTGAGGGCGGAGGGCTTGAGTATGGGATGCGTGCAGCACCAGGGGCGATAGAAGGTATCCTCATGGATCCGGATACCCTTGAGCCCATGATCAGGACCATTGATTCTAAGCCTGCTGTAGGCATATGCGGATCAGGGATAATCAACATCATATCGCAGATGCTGAAAATAGGGATTGTGAATCAGAACGGAAAATACGCCCAAGATTTGGAAACCAAAAGGATTCGGCAAGGTCAAAGCGGACAGGAATACGTGATCTGTTGGGCACGAGAAAGTGGGCTCCACGAAGACATAGTTCTGACCGAAGTGGATCTTGACAATATTCTCCGGGCCAAGGCGGCTATGTTTTCAGGGTACACCTGTCTTCTCGAGAAAATCGGCCTTAGCGTGGACGCTCTTGACCGTGTCATAATCGCAGGGGCTTTCGGCAGCTTCATCAATCTGGATCACGCTGTGACCATAGGCCTTTTGCCTGACATCCCTCGAGAGAAATTTTCTTTTATCGGAAACTCTTCTCTGAAAGGTGCTCGCCTAGCTGCGATTGATCGAAAACTTTTCGAGCGTTCCAGGGAAATCGCCCGTGCCATGACTAATGTTGAGCTTTCTGAAGATCCAGCCTACATGGACAACTTCATGGCGGCTCTGTTTCTTCCGCATACCAGGGGAGAGCTTTTTCCCTCAGTCCATGTGGGTTTTTACGGTTAGGACATCCCTGGTGCATCCCATTCGGCACGGACTGCCCTAAATTTGCAGAATTTTATGAATCCTCGTTCGTAATCCAACTTCAGATGGTTGATTTTTTGTTCAGTTATCTCTCTCGAGTGCATCCTGCACCATTCGGTTCGAAACAAGGTGCCCCGAACGAATCATTTTGTTGGAATTCTGAAGATAATTTTGCTAGAAATATAAATTAAACTCAAAATTGTCAATTCCTAAGAACACGGAGAGATCTATGAGCCAAAAATATGTTTTCTCATTTCATGAAGGGGACGGAAAGAACAAAAAGTTACTGGGAGGCAAAGGAGCAGGTCTTTGCGAGATGACCCAGATAGGATTGAACGTGCCGCCTGGGTTTGTAATCAGCACCGAAGCTTGTCTCGCTTACCTGAATTCAGGAACAGGCGATCTGCCGGAAGGGCTGATGGAAGAAGTCAAGGAACACATGAAAGCTCTGGAGAAAGACACCGGAAAAACGTTTGGCGATAGCGACAATCCGCTACTGGTGTCAGTGCGGTCAGGATCGGCTCTCTCTATGCCGGGCATGATGGATACCATTTTGAACCTGGGACTAAATTCAAACACTTTGGCCGGCCTTGCGATGCAGACAGGAAACGAGCGGTTCGCCTACGATGCCAAGCGCCGTTTCATACAACTCTTTGGCAAGGTTGCCATGGGCATACCAGATGAAGAGTTCGACAAAGTCGTTGTTGCCCTCAAAGTTCGTTCGGGTGCGATATCCGATGTGGACATGTCACTGGAGGACCTCAAAGAGATTTGCGAGTTGTTTCGGCATGTGGTGGCAGAGAATAGATTGCAAGCATTCCCCGAAGATGTTTACGAACAACTGACCATGGCCGTTAAGTCGGTTTTCAATTCCTGGTCGGGGAAACGCGCAGTAGACTATCGTCGTGAGTTTAAGATAACCCCGGACATGGCCAACGGAACGGCTTGCAATATTGTGGCCATGGTTTTTGGAAACATGGGGAATGACAGCGGTACAGGCGTAGGCTTCACTAGAGACCCCGCGACAGGGGAGAACAAGATGTTCGGGGAGTACCTTGTGGACGCGCAGGGAGAAGACGTGGTAGCGGGCACACGGACCCCTAAGCCTATCCAGGCGATGGCAGTTGAAATGCCAAGCCTTTACAGCCAACTGGAGAACCTGCGCAATAAGCTCGAAAAACATTACCTTGAAATTCAAGATTTCGAATTCACAATAGAAAAGGGCACACTGTACTGTCTTCAAACGCGTAATGGCAAAATGAATGCGACTGCTATGGTGCGGACCTCTGTAGAGATGGTTTCTGAAGGTTTATTGACTAAGGAGCTGGCTCTTTTAAGAATTAATCCAGACCATCTGGAACAACTATTGTACCCCCGATTGGATCCAAATTTTAAGGCCCAACCCATTGCCCAAGGACTTCCTGCTTCTCCGGGCGCCGCTTCGGGAAAATGTGTCTTCGATGCCGACCTGGCAGAAACACAAGGCAGACTGGGAGAAAAGGTGATCCTCGTACGGGAGGAAACCAAGCCGGAAGACATACACGGCTTTTTCGCCTCTCAGGGAATTCTTACGAGCCGTGGAGGCAAGACATCCCACGCGGCCGTGGTCGCGCGTGGAATGGGCAAGCCTTGCGTGGCCGGCGCGGAGGGAATCTCTGTGGACATTCAGCACAGACTGGCCATGATGGGAGAAAAGGTGGTTCACGAAGGCGATGTGATCACCATCGACGGCACTACCGGCAATGTTTATCCGGGTGAGATCCCCACGGTGGAGCCAGAGTCCAACCCTCAACTTGATATCCTCCTTCAGTGGGCGGACGAGTTTGCAAGGTTGGGTGTAATGGCTAACGCCGATACTCCGGATGATGCCGCGAAGGCTCGGTCATACGGTGCGGTGGGTATCGGTCTTTGTCGGACGGAACGTATGTTCAATGCTTCGGACCGCCTGCCGATCGTTATAGAAATGATTCTTTCCAACACCACCGAAGAGCGCCAGGCAGTACTGGCTCGTTTGTTGCCGATTCAGCGTTCCGATTTCAAGGGTATACTAGAAGCTATGTCTCCGTACCCAGTGACCATCAGGTTATTGGATCCCCCAATGCACGAATTTCTCCCGTTAGACAGCGAGTTGGCCCAGCAACTCGTTGACCTGCGTGCCCTGAGGCATACAGTCAATAACACTCACAAGACTCTGGACGCACTTAGGTTGGTCAATCCTGAGATCGTTGTGAGTTACCTGGAGAAACACGAAGGTTTACAAATTCGTTTAGCAAATCTTGATATCAACATGATCGACGAAACGATCGCTAAAAAGGAGTTGATGCTGCAAAGGGCTAGGGCTCTGAGGGAAACCAACCCCATGTTGGGACATCGAGGAGTCCGGCTCGGTCTTTCCATGCCGGAAATCTACACCATGCAGATACGGGCCATACTGGAAGCAACGGCCGAATGTACAAAAGAGGGAGTGGAAGTTCACCCGGAAATCATGGTGCCTCAGGTTTGCTGTGATGCCGAGTTGAAATGCGTAAAAAAATACGTGGAGGAGTTGCAACAGGAGGTTGAGACTGCCTACGGCCTGAAACTGAAATTCAAGTTCGGAACCATGATTGAAGTGGTTCGGGCCTGCTTGACCGCTGGGGATCTGGCCCAGGTGGCTGAATTTTTCTCCTTCGGCACCAATGATCTTACTCAGGCGACTTTTTCGTTCAGCCGTGAGGACGCTGAAAACAAGTTTCTCCCATTCTATCACGACGCCGGCATCCTCCCGGATAACCCATTCGAGTCGCTTGACGTAAAAGGAGTGGGGCAGTTAATGACACTAGCTGTGGAGTCAGGGAGAAAGGCTCGGCCGGGTCTGAAGGTTGGCATCTGCGGAGAGCACGGTGGTCATCCAGCTTCTATCCGATTCTGTCACCATGTTGGCCTGAACTATGTTTCATGCTCAGGACCGAGAGTCCCCATTGCCCGATTAGCCGCAGCGCATGCAGCCATGCTGGAGAGAAATTACGACTATTGATAATTTAGATATTCGCTTTGGATGATTGAATTAATGCCGAAGCCCTGATGCAGGATATACAGGTCTTTGCATCAGGGCTATCGTTGACTAACAAACGGGAGCACTCAGTTTTCTTGACACCCGAATGGAGTGGATGATATCATAAAATAGTTTTTTTACTTTTCCACCGATTGCGGGTTACACATCTAGGAATAGCCATGAAAATTCATAGAATCCTTATGATTCTCTTCCTCGCTCCAGCAATTCTGGCAACACCGATGTACTGCCTTTCCGCTGAGTGCGCCCCTCGAGTGTGCCTCCCTGACCGACCTATTCCACCGGAAAGCGTCGGGCCGATACCCATCCCATTTGATATACCCATATGGCCGACAATTATTAGAACTGAATTCAATATCTTACCGTGGGTGACTTTTGGAAAAGTCTCGGTCTGCCTCCCGGGGACATGTACCTCAATCGAGTTTCCAGCCCCTTGCTTTTCTCTGAAGCCCGTCCCATTCTGGTTTCCGTGGCTGCGACCTCTGGACGTTGAGTGCGCAGCCCCCTCGGGCTGCTCCATCCCCTGATTCAGAACAAAAAAGTGAATCGTTCGTCTCTCGCTTCCGGCCTTGAAAAAATAAGAGATTTTCTCCAATCTGATGCGGCCTTTCTGCTTGCGGATCCAGCGCGGGACGATTGTCTTCAGAGGGCCATTCGACTTCTGGATAAAGCCCGGGTCTCTGGCGAGGTGCTATACGTGGGAATAGTCGGGGGGACTGGTGTAGGAAAATCTACACTAATCAATGCATTGGCCTGCAAAGAGATCTCCCGACCCTCCGATAGACGGCCATATACTGACCGGGCAGTCGTTTACCGGCACAAGAAAACTCCTCGGGGGCTCCAAGCGGTTGCCGATGTAATTCGCGATGAGGACGCTCTACATGAAAGCGATGCGATAAAGGATCTTTTACTCCTGGATCTTCCAGATTTCGATAGTCTTGACGCAAACAACCGTCGGAGTTGTTTGAGGATACTTCCGGAACTGGACTGCATCATTTGGGTGGTGAGCCCTGAGAAGTACGCAGACGCGGCATTCTATCTTTTGGTCGCTCAGACCGCCATACACCAGGAGAATTTCTTGTTTGTTTTGAACAAAGCCGACGAACTGATCTGGGACGATACGCACGACGCACATTTCAGGATCAAAGGAATCCTGGGAGATTTGACTTTTCGCCTCAAACACGAAGCGGGCATAGAACAGCCCAGAGTGTTCAGCATTTCTGCAGCCGGTGAACTTTCTGGAGAGACGGGGAGAGACATATTAGACTGTGAATTCCAACGATTCCGGGACTTCTTGATGGTGCGGAGAGAGGCCAAGGATATCGCGTCGGTAAAGACGATGAACCTGATTGAGGAGAGTGTCCGGCTGTTGAAGGAACTGAATACCGACATCCGTCCTGATGACAAGAAGGGGGTGTTGAATTCGATCCGGGAAATCCAGTTTGAAGCTGAGTCCTTGGAACGAGATTCGGGCCTGACTTGGATCGAACAGGAAAAGGAGATTGAAAGAGCCCTGTTTCGAATTCTAGGCCCCGAGGACGCTTCAATTTGGCCGGTGAGATGGGCAATGAGACTGCTTAAACGGGAGCGGTCCATAGGATTCCAAGCTTCTGGAGAACGGTTGGAAGCCGTTTTTAATTCCGCGGCCAATGTCCTGGCGAAAGATCGGATGGGAGATTTGGAGAAAATCGCCGCACAAATTGGTTCCGAGCTGCTGCTTGCTTTTCCTCTCACCGATGTCGCTCAACACAAAAATAAGCCTCATAAAATGGTGGAGACCTCAATTTCACAAGTGTCCAACCAGTTCTGCCTGGAGGTTGGGAAACGTGTGCAATTGGCAAGAGGCCCATTTGCAAAGTGGAGACGTCTTTGGCAGAAAGCGGTTTTGTTTATGCCTTTACCTGTCATGCTCATGAAGCTGGCCGGACCGGATAGAATCTGGGGCTGGTTAGAATACCCAACTATCAGTGGTTTTTCCGTAATAATGTTGTCTGTTTGCACTTCCCTTTTCAGCTCGGAAGGCTTGACCGGCATTGCAGTGCTCTTAGTCCTTCAAATTCTTTTGACTTATCGTTTGGCGGCAAGGCGAATCCGGAGAATCGAAAAAGTCTCACGAAAAGTAGCCCGATCTGCGATCACTAATCTTGAGGTTGGCCTGGATTCGGTCGCTTGCCGGATACAAGAGGATGGGAAAAGTGCCATGCGTAACATCCAGAAGGGTATCGATCGTTTGGAGAATCTGAACCGAATTTTTCATTCCTCGCTTTCAGCAATGCCGGAATCGCAAGGGAGTGATGAAGTCCGCTGATGGAATTACTGAAACTAGTTCTTAGAAATGTTTTCCGTAATAGGCTACGTTCCATGCTTACTATCCTCGGGGTCGCGATCGCAATGCTTGCCTTCAGCATCTTAAGGACTCTGGTTGGAGCATGGTACATTGGTGTAGAGGCATCTTCCGCCCATCGCCTAGTGACAAGAAATAAGATCTCCCTTATTTATATGCTTCCGCTGGCCTACAGGAACAAGATCCTTCATGTGATCGGGGTGAACGGCATCGGCCATGGAGTCTGGTACGGAGGTATTTATAAAGACAAGAAGAATTTTTTCGCTCAATTTGCAGTAAGTGGAATGGATTACATGGATCTTTATCCTGAATTCGTACTGAAGGATTCGGAGAAAAAGGCCTTCGAGACTCACAGGAATGCTGCTATCGCTGGGCGGCGATTGGCGCAGAGGTTCAACTGGAAGATTGGAGATGTGATTCCATTACAGGGGACTATCTTTCCAGGGAACATAGAGTTGGTCCTCAACGGTATATATAGAGGCGCTCGAAATAATGTGGATGAGAGCGCGTTCTTTTTCCGCTATGATTACCTCAACGA
>Ga0007800_10000652_pt1 | contig 13069 bp, 8 predicted proteins | sample CryBogmetaGMA14M_FD_60366 | JGI IMG/M metagenome (GOLD analysis project Ga0007800, IMG submission 60366) | Freshwater microbial communities from Crystal Bog, Wisconsin, USA - MA14M | ecosystem: Environmental > Aquatic > Freshwater > Lake | place: Crystal Bog, Wisconsin, USA | collected 2009-07-06 | reverse complement strand
GTATTAGGATAGTGGCGCGGTGTGGAAATACAAACAACATCGAAAAATTTAATAAAGCTGGGGCCGATGCAGTTGTCTCACCCACCTATATCGGCGGGTTGCGAATGGCTTCGGAGATGATCCGACCAACCACCGTTTCCTTCCTCGATACCATGCTGCACGATTCGAAAAATAACATGCGTGTGGAAGAAGCGCTGGTCCCCGCGACATTCGTCGGCAAACCTCTGTTTTCTCTCGGTCTTAACAGGTTCCCTGGTACATTACTTCTGGCTATTAAGAATGACAACGACTGGGTATTTAATCCACCTGAGAACTATGATATTAAGCAGGGTAACATTCTGGTGTTTATGACCTCCCCCAGTGAACGGTTGAAGATAATGCAGCTGTTGCAGTAACAGATATCCATGCAGCGCAAGCTAGAACACGCGGCAGCGAGCTGGTATTGGTTAAGGTACTTATCTTTCATATTGATTTTGGCATTCATACCGGCAAGCGGTTAATTTATTTAGAGGCAATCGAGAGCAAGAGTCAAATAGAAACTCAGAATAGGTTATAACAAAAAGTCTTAACAAAAATTGGATCCTAAAAATGAAAATAGAAGTATTGGGCGCGCACAATTCCGAGGTAAAAGATCGTTTTTATGTCTCAATATTGATAGATGACATGATTGCAATGGACGCTGGCTGCTTGACATCAACATTAACCGCATCCCAGCAAAGCAATTTAAAAGCGATTCTTTTAAGTCATATCCATTACGACCATGTTAGGGATATACCGGCAATTGCACTGAACAAGTATACAGACAATTCAAAGGTCAAGGTCTATGCGACTCAGATTACTTGCCGAGGTCTTACTAACTACTTACTCAACGGGGTCATGTATCCCAAATTCCATTCAATACCAATATCGGCTCCGGTGATTGAACTGTCGGGCATATCTCCGGGAGTGCATTACAATATCTTGGATTATGATGTCACTGCCCTACTGGTTACGCACGTTGCGGGAGCCGTTGCTTATAATTTGGTCGATAAGAAAAGCAAAGGCATCTTCTATACAGGTGACACAGGACCAGGCTTTAGCCAGCACCTGAGAGACAAGTTACCGTCAATAATAATAAGTGAAGTAACCTTTCCTAATAAAGCTGAAGAACACGCGATGTTTACTAATCACCTAACGCCCAAATTGCTCAGACTAGAACTGGAGCGCATCTATCAACACAATGGAAACGTACCCCCTGTAGTTGCTATTCATATGGAACCTCAATCGGAGGTTGAAATTCGAGCGGAATTGATGGAAGTCTCCTGCGATTTAAATGCTAAAATAGACGTTGCTGAAGAAGGACTAATTGTTTATTTGTAGATTCAAAAGTGATAAGTTATCTGGAAGGTAGCGCTTAATTTCCGCCAACAGGACCGTAAATTCTATCGGTTTAGTAACATAACCTTCAACGCCCATCGAGTTAGCCAGCCTTTTATTGAGTTCACAACCCATTGCTGTAACCATGATGACGGGAATATTATTAGTTACCAGGGTTATCCTTTATTTTTGAAAGAGTGGCATAGCCATCCATTACAGGCATTATGATATCCAACCGGATTAGATCTGGTTTAGATTTGATGGCTAAACAATTCCTTTTTCTCCGTTTCCTGCGGTGAGCACTTCATAACCTTTGTGAGCCAGCGTTTCTTTCAATAGCCACAGGTTTGTTTCATCATCGTCAATAGCCAGTATCTTAGATCTGGCATTCATTATGTTTTCTCCTTCGTGCTTCTTGCCCTCTAATTCACTCTGACTGGTTGTGGATTTTATCTTGATACCGCTTCGCAATACCTGCAAAATCGCCAGTGGTTTACAAAGATGCTTCTAAGACATCCGGATCGGAATGCATAACTTCCCTTTAGAGGATAACAATTCGTCGTTCTTTGATTCGACATTATGCGTGCTCAGAAACTCGAATATCATCCACAGGGTCCAGGACGTTATAGGCCAGTATCGGATTATCAAATCCCTTTGCTACAACGTTGCCCACGGCTTCGGTTTTGAACATCTTGCCAATCAGATTGTATGTTCTATTGCTGATCAAGACCTGCCCCGGTTTGGCGTCTTCCGTTAGCCGGGCAGCTAAGTTAACATGTCGACCGATTATTGTATAGTCTTTGTGCTGTTCCGAGCCCACGTTCCCGATAGTTACATAGCCGGTAGTGATACCAATGCCAATCTTTAAACCATAATCACTCCACAGCACACTCTTTTCATTTATGCGCTTGACTTTGGATTGCATCTCGAGAGCCATTCTGACGGCGAGTTCAGCATGGTTTGGGCATTCTTCGGGGTCGCCAAAAAAACCCATAAGGCCATCGCCGATAAATTTGCCGACGGTGCCCCCATAACTAAATACAACTTGAACCATCTGATCGAAATATTCATTTAACATGTTGAAGAGGTCTTCTGGTTCAACTTCATCACTGATCTTGGTAAAACCCCGGATGTCTACAAAAAATATGGTCAAATCCTTTCTTCTAACCCGGGAAAGAGTCTCATCGGTCATAAGCCGCTCTGCTAATTTTGGCGAGAAATATTGAGTAAGACGTTGCATGGAGGTAACTTGTTTCGTTCGCGCCTGCACTTCGTTCTCAAGAAAGGCATTTTGATCTTTGAGAAAATCTCTGGCATTCTTCAATTCCAGTTGCGTTTTAATCCGGGCCAGCACAACAGGCGGGCTCACCGGCTTGGTAATATAGTCAACCGCACCCAGTTTAAAACCCTTCATCTCGTCTTCTATTTCAGACTTTGCCGTCAGAAAGATCACAGGAATATCCTTGGTGGCAGGATTATCTTTTAGCTGCTTGCAGGCTTCATATCCATCCATCACCGGCATCATAACGTCGAGAAGAATGATATCCGGAGGACTACCCGTAGTGGCAACTTTGACGGCACGTTCACCATTAGTGGCTGTCTTTACCTTGTAATCGGTCTTAAGTAATCCGGTTATCAGGGCAAGATTATCTGGTGCATCATCAACCACGAGCACGGTAGGCTTTATTGCAACGTTGCTGTCCGCCATATTTTTCCCTCCTGCTTAGTTATATGAGCGAAATGCCGCAAGTCTTAGCTTGTTCCCTGAGAAGAGCTAAGGCTTTTTCAAAGTCATAATTCTCAGTTGCCTGTTCGATATTATGGAAATTTACTGCGCCCAGTATTCCTCCGAAAAGTACTTTTTCCTTGTTCAAGAAATCCACAGCTTCGCTGTCACTGTCGGATAGCAAATTTGCCAGCGTGTTACAAATTTCATTGGCTTTTATGCCGTCTACCTTGGTATCTCCCGTATTTGATTCCGATGCGCTCTCTTGCAAGGGTAAGGCCTGTTTCAGTTGAGTAATAATTGCAGTATGAGCTTCAGTAAGCGATACCATCACCTTCTCGAAGTCTTCTTTGGGAGCGCCGCTCTTGATTGCCTGTTCAACCTTCGCGGACATTTCCTGAAGGGTTGTTGCGCCGATACTCCCGCTAGTCCCCTTTAATGTATGAGCCAGTCGTTCGGCAGTCGTCCTATCTCCAGACTCCAAGTTGGAGCATATCTGGTTTGGCACATCCCCTTGGTTATCAATGAACTTCCTCAGCAGCTTCATATATAGCTCTTTATTTCCTAAAACACGCTTTATGCCTGATTCTGTATCGAGTCCTGGTATGTTAAATACCACACTTTCAGTCGTGTCAGTTGTTTTAAAAGGAACCGCCTCCTGTTTGGTGACACTTATTGGTTGGACGTCATCACTCTTCGAAACCGATTTGACCCATTTCGTCAACTTTTTGAACATTTCGTCTGGATCGATCGGCTTGGCAATGTGGTCATTCATGCCAGCCTCCATACATGTCTGGATATCCTTTTGCATCACATGCGCGGTCATGGCGATTATAGGAAGTTCCTTATATTTATCTTGCTTCCTGATTTCTCGAGTCGCTGTCATTCCATCCATAACCGGCATCTGCATATCCATAAGAACACCGTCATAAGTCTGTTTTTGCAGCATATCCAGCGCTTGCTGACCATCCCCCGCTATATCCACCTTGATCCCCGCATAGGAAAGTAATTCGCTGGCAACCTGTTGATTAAACTCATTGTCCTCAACCAAGAGTATTTTCGCTCCCTTAATCGCGGCCACTTCTTGTTCAGCCATTGATTTCTCTCTTATCTTGCTTGTCGTCTTATCAACTTGTTTACCCAGCGCTTGCATCAAGGCATTTAGGATTGTAGATGAGCTGATGGGTTTAATCAGGACTTGTTCAAACCCGGCTAGACTGGCTTCTTTGAATACTTCTTCACGACCATACGCCGTAATCATTATTAAAATCGGCATTGGATCTAACTTAAGCCCATTGATTGCTCTGGCCGTTTCGATGCCATCCAACTCGGGCATTCTCCAATCTAGTAGAACAACCTCGTTCGGATGGCCGGAACTTACTGCCGATTGTATTTCCGATATAGCAGCCTTTCCGGAGCTTACATCAGTAACCTTAAAAGTCATGCTCTCCAGCATGTCTTTCAGAGTGATTCTACTCATTTCGTTATCGTCCACGATGAGTACATGACGCCCGCGTAAATCGGGTTCTGGTAGAAGTATATTCTTTTTGGCGATTCCTTTACCAAGGCGCGTTGTGAACCAGAAATTGCTGCCTTTCCCAAGCTCGCTTTCTACGCCTACGGTCCCACCCATCAAAGTGGCTAATTGCTTTGAAATAGCCAGCCCTAACCCCGTTCCTCCGAATTTTCTCGATATCGATGTGTCTGCTTGTTGGAAGGATTGGAAAAGCTTCCCCATGTTCTCGGGTGCAATACCTATCCCAGTGTCTTTTACTGAAAAGCGCAATAGCACATCGTTTTGGGTTTCCTCTGCAACCTCAACCGATATTACAATCTCGCCTTTTTCAGTGAACTTGACCGCATTATTCGCATAGTTGATTATTACCTGTTCGATACGCAAAGGGTCCCCCACCAGGAAGTTTGGGGTATTTTTGGCAACCTGGAATACTAACTCCAAATTTTTTGAAATCGCCTTAGCGGAAACAAGATTGGATACATTTTCCATTACTTTTTCTAGCTCAAATTCTGTCTGCTCAACGGTGAACTTGCCGGCCTCTATTTTGGAAAAGTCAAGAATATCATTGATAATGCCGAGCAAATGAGTACCTGATTGTTGGATTTTTTGAAGGTAATCGCTTTGCTTGCTATCCAGGTTGCTCTTTAGGGCCAGACCAGAAAAGCCGATGATGGCGTTCATCGGCGTCCTGATTTCATGGCTCATGTTGGCCAAAAAATCAGCTTTAACCTGAGAAGCCGATTCGGCAATTTCCTTAGCTTTTTGAAGCTCTACTTGCAATTTTTCCTGATTTAGGGCCACGTGGCGTAATTTTTCAACGTTCCGGCCTACTCCGCCGAGTTCGTTTTTTAATTCCTGGCAGGGAGCCGGGACATCTAGTTTCCAGTTCGAGATGTCCTGTATGCTGCGGTTAAGCTCGGATATAGGATGGTTGATGCTTCTCCAGATGAAAACACTTAATACGACCAGCAATGCTCCTACCCCGATACTGGAAAACAATATGGTGTTTTGTGTTGAGCTCACTTTATTGAGGACTTCAAGGTCAACCTGTTGGTTAATCTGGGCATATAAATTAATTAATGCATCCATCTGTGTGGAGATGTTGGAGAACATCGGGCGGATTTGATCGTATTGTTGATAAAACTGACCATATAAAATGTCTTGCTGAGTCGCGCTTTTGTTTTGGCTTAGTTGTGTAATTGTCTGACCTATGGTATCGTCAACCTTTTTAAATTCTTGCCAATAAGTAGCAAGACTATCAGATAGGTTTTGCTCTTCAGCGCTGTGCTTGGTCATGGATGTATAGCTTGACCAACTGGCGTTGATTTGTTGCCATATTGCAGCTCTCTCGTTTAAAATATTCAAAAATTCATTTTGAGCGTTATAGCTGTTTTGCCATATTGACACTTCGAGTATTGTCCTGTGAAGGATGGCCCCTCCACTGTTGACACTTGACAGACTCAAGGTTGCCGGCATTACATCTTTCGTTAGATTTTGCTCGGAAAGAATATTAGATAAAATACCTTGATTCCCCACCCAGGTAATAATTATCAAACCGATGAAAAAACAAAGAATCAGGATGAATAACTTTTGAGTAGTTGTACGGTTTCTCATGTCACACCTTAATTCTGTTAATCGGTCGTAAGTCTGGTGCTGCCATAGAATGAAGTCAACGGGTGAATTGCCCACACTGTAATATAATATGGCGGCGAGGACAAACCACTTATCCAGGCTACAGTGTCCCCGGGGTTGTATTTGATTATTATCCCTGGATCATTTACAGCGGTAAAGTAATTTGTCTGTTTGGTTGTGCTCACAAACACGGCATAGTTGGTAGCACCGGCCAAAGCGATCCAATTGACAACCGCGGAAGATTGAGCGATGAACGAAGCTGTTACGCCGGTGAGGGTTCCGTTTAAGGTATCGCGATAATCGAGGATTTTTTCGATTTTACTGTCACCATCGGTATCAACTCCGATATTAACGTTTATAGGAGAGATGGCACCCGTTCCAGCATCAACAAATGTCTGAGCGAACCAGAGAATTGAGGTAACCCCTAGATTGGATGGTATGGTTATCCTTTCTGCCTGGTTCCCGTTGCCACGAATCCGTACTATTGAATCCAGGTCACAAACATAGGTGATGCCAAAGCCCTCTTCAACAGTCCCCGCTGTGGTTTGGCCATTTGATATACCGATGCCCTGGTTGACCCGGTTGCCGCCATCAATGCGGGTCCATGTTGAGTTACTCCAACTTGATGTCCACGCTCCGGAATTACCGTTTTTGGTGTAAACCGTGACGATTACTCCATCTCGTGTGGGGTAACTTAACTGCATAACCGCTTGAGCGTATGTTGCTGTCGAAGTTAGCGGAATCGGCGTGTCCAAAACCTCCCAAGTGCTCTGTCCGGCCTTTTCCATGGCTACGCGTACCTTACCGGAGCTATCGATGCCAGCAGCAACAAGGTCACCATTAACGGATATCATTAAGCTCGATATAGTGCCGACCAGGCATGGCTCTTCGCTCCAGGTTTGCCCTTTATCTAAAGTCTTATAGACCATGTTTACCTCAGCCCAACCAATGGTGGTGGAAGTAGCAGTAACACAACAATTCTGAAGACCTGCAGTTGTTTTGAGAGGCGTTGGATACTTTGTAGTCCAGGTAAGCCCTCCGTCTGTAGAAACAGGGATAAAATCACCACCTTTGGAACCACTCTTGAAAAGCAAAATGGTGGTGCCGACAGGTCGTAGAAGATCTCCAGGCAACGTATACACGACAGACCATGCTTTGCCATCGAAGCGCCAGGTTCGATCGATCGTGCCGGTATTAGTGCATAGCAGGTATGAACCTGAGATTCCCGTGCCTGACCAACTATTTATATGCTCTCCTGGAACCAAGGGCGGAGCAGGGTTGAAAAAATCGGTCCATTCATATGTTAATACACTGGGACCCGCGGGGCCAGCAGGCCCTTGTGGCCCGGCAGGGCCCGTCGGTCCGATTGCTCCCTGAGGCCCTTGTGATCCAGTTGGTCCCGCTACCCCGGTAGGTCCCGTTGCTCCAGCAGGTCCCGTAGGCCCAATGGATCCAATATCACCCTTGGGACCCTGAGGCCCTATCACTGTACAACTGGCAGAAAGAATGGATATGACGCAGATCGCCGATATGATGGTCAGAATCTTACGGGACATAGTCATCATTTCTCACCTATTTAACAAGATTGAACCGACTACCATAAAACGAGGTCAGTTTCACTACTGGCTCCCCATCACCCAGGTACCCAATAAAAGGTGAAAGATCCTCGCCCCCTCCGAAATCAGCAGCCAAACCAATATGGGCGACTATTGATACATTAACTATTTCCCTAAAGACTTATTCTATAAACCCTCTAATTAGATAATCGTAGGAATATATAACCCCCTTAAAAGTGTATCACGGTTGTCAATAGAATTAATTTGAAATAGTTCCCTTTACTTTTATAATCGGTAGTCTTGTCCCACAGGCTCTTACTCTGATGGGGTTTTAGTCGTCGCCTGATTCGTTTTAGTTTGTCAATCCTCCATTTGACCTCATCAAGAAGACGATAATGCTATTTTAGCAGAAAATGATATTTGAAAGACATTAAACACCGTATATAAAAGAGGGGACATGGAGTATAGGTTGAATCTGACCGATTATAGTGCGCAATACTTTGCTTGTGAACTAACCAAGCATTGCACCTCAGACAGTGTTGAGAAATTCGCGGGCGCAGTTGTGGGTACCCAGGTTGACTTGAAACCGGACCAGACAGAAGCTGCCTTGTTTGCTTCCATCACAGGAGAAGGGGGGGGGTCGTTAACAGAGCGATTCCCCTTGTGATACCTGTTACTTGTCGTAAGTCAAGCCGAACTAGGCTACGGGCTTTTTCCTCCCTCTCACAATAATTAGGACCGTAAGAACAACCCCAACCAACAGAGCAACAATAGCGATAATAACCACAGTCCCCACAAAGAAGGAGCCGGTAGCCGATGCTGTAGATGTCATTACGGTTGGCGAAGCCGTTATGACTGGCGATATTGTTGTGCTTGTAGTAGGTGTCGTGCTGGTAGGCTTGGGGGGAGCTACCGTGGTAAACGTACTTGTAACCCAGGCGCTTGTAAGCGTAATTACCCTTGAGCGTACTCTCCAGTAGTAGGTTGTAGCCTGGGTAAGCGCTGTGGCCGGGGTATAGGTGGTACTCGATGAGTTACTTACGTCCGCGATGAGAGTAGCGAAGTTGGCGTTTGTGCTCAGTTGGAAGTCATAATTAACAAAAGGCACTGCTACCCAACTGATGGCAGTATTGACTGGAACATCGGTTGACCCAGTAGAGCGGCTGGCTCCAACCATCGATGGTGCATCCGGTGCCTGGAGCACCAGGTTATATGAACTTCCAGCTGAGACAGACACCACCCCGGTAAGGCCAGAAACCTGAACGGGCACACTGCTGCCTGTGCCTGCTCTGCCCAGTTGACCAAAAGTATTATCGCCCCATGCCCAAACCGTGCCGTCGGACTTTACTGCCAGGCTATGGCCGACACCGCAACTTACGCTGACGGCTACAATCCCGGTGAGCCCCGGTACCTGGGCTGGGGTAGACCGATCCGTAGTGGTACCATCGCCCAACTGGCCAAAGTTGTTACGGCCCCAAGACCAAACGGTGCCGTCGGACTTAACTGCCAGGGCGGCGTTACCAGCTGAAACCGCCACTACCCCGGTAAACCCCTGCACCTGAACAGGGGTGAACCTGTCTGTTGTAGTGCCATCGCTCAACTGTCCATAGTCGTTGGCGCCCCAGCACCATAACGTGCCATCCGACTTTATCGCCATGCAAGCGCCCCGGGTCGAGCCGGCAGATATCGCTACAACTCCCGTTAAATCTTTCACCTGGACCGGCGTAAGCTGTTCTTCGGTGGTGCCATTACCTGTCTGGCCTATATCATTTTTGCCCCATGCCCAGACGGTGCCGTCGGACTTCAGGGCATAACCAGTGGTAGCGGTGCCGGCCGCTGCTATTACACCAGTAAGTCCTCTCACCTGGACCGGGATAGACCTGTCTATCTTGGTTCCGTCACCCAGCTGGCCGTTGGAATTCCTGCCCCATGCCCAGACGGTGCCATCGGATTTTATGGCAAGGTTGAAATAATAACATCTACCGATGGCCACTACCCCGGTAAGCCCCTGCACCTGAGCAGGTGTAGATCTGTCTGTTGTAGTACCATCACCTAGTTGACCATAGTTATTTTGCCCCCAGCACCACACTGTGCCACTCGTTTTCAAGGCGGTGCCAAACGCCGTTCCGGCAGCAATGGCCGCTACCCCGTTCAGCCCGTTTACCTGCACAGGGTTGGAGTTGCCTGACGGTATCAGAGAACCTAACTGCACGGAGTTGTTGTATCCCCAGTCCCAGACGCTGCCGTCCAGTGTTACTGCCAGGCAGTGGTCAGCACCTGTGCTGGTTGCTACGATGTTAGGGAGGCCACTCACCTGGATGGGCTTAAGGCTATCTGATGTATTACCGGTGCCCAATTGCCCCTTGTCGTTAGCACCCCAGGTCCAGGCGGTACCGTCCGATTTTAGCGCCAAGCTAAAGGTATTACCTGCGCTGACGGACGCTACCCCTGTTAAGCCGCTTACCTGTACGGGGGTATTTCTGTCCGCCTTGGTTCCATCGCCCAACTGGCCATTGTCGTTGCCTCCCCACGCCCAGACAGTGCCATCCTTTCTTACCGCCATGGCATGGTCCCAAGCGGACAGGGCCACTACCTCGGTAAGTCCGTTAACCTGCATCGGTACCAGCCTGTCGGTGGTCGTCCCGTCGCCTAGCTGGCCTTTGGCATTGGAACCCCATGCCCACACCGTGCCGTCGGATTTAAGAGCCAGGCTGTAGTTGGCTCCGGCAGCGATGGATATTACATCGGCGAGACCGATTACCTGTACGGGGGATAATCTGTTGGTATTCGTACCATCACCCAGCTGGCCGGATTCATTGGCTCCCCAGCCCCACACTGTACCGTCTGACTTACGGGCCAGGGAAAAGACACTATAAGCTGCGATGTCCTTTACACCTGCTATCCCGGTCGTTTGCACAGGTGTCGCACTGCGAGCAGTAGTGCCGTTACCCAGTTGTCCGGAGGCGTTCATACCCCAACCCCAAACCGTCCCGTCCTTTTTCAAAGCCAGGCAGTGGCTGTCGCCTCCAGCTGCAGCTACTAAGTCGGTAAGCCCGTTTAGTTGTTGCGGTGTTATACCTGATGTTGTAGTAACTCCAGTTAGCTGGCCGTTACCGTTGCTACCCCAACCCCATAACGTGCCGTCTTTTTTTATGGCAAGACTGAAGTTCCCGGCCCCTTTGATAAAGGAAATATCCGAGACGGCCGTTATTTTGGTTGGTTCAGTAGCGTACAGGATGAGTGGATAGCCCAACTGGCCAACGCCGTTGGCTCCCCAGGCCCAGACGGGATTCGTTGAGGCGCTTACAGGAGATGCAAAAACAAGCATGGTGGCGAGTATTACCAGGGTTAAGGCCAAAGAAATGAGCTTAAAGACTTTGGTTTTCATCTTTTCTCCTCCTGTAATACCAAAACTGCGATAACTATGTCCCTGAACAAAAAACCAGCCCATCTTCAGGTCAGCTTCACTATTAGCTCGGCGCTACCCAAGTGACCAGTTACAGATGGCGTGCTTCATCGCTCCCCGTAAACAAGCACCCACACCACTATGGGCGACACTATGAATTACAATATTCTTGACTAAAACTCAGTTCTTCCAACAAGAATGTCACATACGAATATCGAACCAATTAATCTTACCACCAATGTCAATGGGTGAAGGCTTCAACTAACCCTTCATCGTCCCCTCATACATCTGCATACTATCCTCAAACTTCACACTTCACGTGTACCTCATCCCATATCAGGCGTCTCCCACCCACCTAATCTCATAACGTGCGCAACATCTACACCAAAATTCCCCAAACATATGTATGAAAACACGCGCGTTTCGAATTGTAGCGAACGTAGTTCTGTGGGCATTTGTAAACAAAACACCATAAACAAATTTTGCGTTATTATTCTTGCTAAACCAAACTAGGGATTTTTCATTCCAAAACATGGGACAGTGGTCATCGAAGGTTGATGGACAATACAAAGAAGATATTAATGAACATGTGGATGAAAAATGATGGCCAAAAGGACCTTCCACGGTATACTATATATCCAAATAATACACCTGTGAATATTGTGCTTATGGTTTCGAGTACCGGTTTCCCTAGATGTACAAGAAAAAAGGGAATCATCTGAATCAAAATGCTTCCCTCTTTGAATTTATCTTTCAGACCAAATAAGAGAAACCCACGGTAAAAAAATTCTTGTGCAAATAGACTGGCGCAAGTAACCAGAACGTAATTGACAATATTGAAATGCTCCATGATGTAATACTTTTGGAATGATGGAATATGCGAAGTGATTAAAAGTATCGGAGCCGCTATAAAGCACACTATAGCAATGTAAAAACCCCAGACTTTAAAGGCGCCCCATTTCAATCCAAAATCTAGAGGATTTTTGCGTAATATCAAAACAACAGTCAAGATGGGGAGAACGGCATAAAAAAGAAGGTCGTTAAACCAATCGTTCCACACGATGTAATAGCGGTTCAGAGACAAGAAAAGCATAGCCGAACTGAGGATGATAACCTCGTGATTATTTCTTTTTAAAAAGAGGTAAATGCCATCCCATTCGTCATGGAGAAAGTGTATCATTACACTCCATTTCGGATAGAAACTCGCAACTTACTAAGAGTAATTAACAATAGTCTATCTTATCGATAGAGTGCCTTTCAATATGCCCTTCGAAGCCAGGCTTCCCCGGCTCTGTAACTCTACTCAGCCGCTCTCAATACCAGGTTACGGTCTAGTAAAACTCAAAACTGTACTAGGCAAATAATAATTCCCCAAACAAATGTGCGAAAACACGCGCGTTTCGTGTTTTACTACACTATCCGGCATTCTAAGACCAATTTGTGTGTAAAAATGCGAGTGTATTTGGGAACACGAGTATATGATTCGGGAGGAGGATTTTGGTGCCCAGGGTGAGGTTGGAGAGCCATGCTAAAAAACATATACCGCTACTTTTTAGATTGTTTCAATGAAGCCAAACGCGCTAAATGCATAGCTTTATCACTTTCAGCATTCCAATAATAAGTTATTTGGTAAATAGGACGGTCTAATTTGACACTTCCGTTACTAAATTTCCCAAAGTTAATATTGACGAAATACCATTTAGTGAATTGCCGTATTATACGGCTAAACGCTATTAATACTCCGATTCCTTCATTGTATTAATCTTATTAGGGTCTAATTCCCCGCCGCTTGCGGCGAATCCGGTAAAATAGGTGCATGAGTGTTTACATTCATAAGAGTCACAATGTAAGTTTGCTTTTGTATCATTTGGTATTAC
>Ga0007800_10000650_pt1 | contig 13076 bp, 12 predicted proteins | sample CryBogmetaGMA14M_FD_60366 | JGI IMG/M metagenome (GOLD analysis project Ga0007800, IMG submission 60366) | Freshwater microbial communities from Crystal Bog, Wisconsin, USA - MA14M | ecosystem: Environmental > Aquatic > Freshwater > Lake | place: Crystal Bog, Wisconsin, USA | collected 2009-07-06 | reverse complement strand
TTGGGAAATATATTAAAGAGCAAGGTTGTGGCATTGAATATATCCAGATTCACAAAGATCAACTAAGGTTATTGTGATACCCCGACGCTTGCGTCGGGGAGAATGTCATTTAACTTCGTGCTTTGCCAATAATACCATGATACACGCATATCGCTTTTTCTGAAATATCAATAGTTCTTGACCATGTTAGACAATAATTTACACACGGCTTGGTATGTGTGCGAAGAAGAAACGCCTTAAACCTACCTCAGCTTCTTCCCCGTCAACCTCTCGAAAGCCGTCTCGTATCTCTTGGCCGTGCTGGCGATGACGTCGTCCGGTAGCATGGGCGCCGGCGGCTCTTTGTTCCAGCCTGCCTTTTCCAGCCAATCGCGTAAGGGTTGTTTATCGAAGCTGTCCTGAGGGCGGCCTGGTTCGTAGCGTTCTATGTCCCAGAGCCGGCTCGAATCCGGCGTCAACAGCTCGTCGATGATTATAAGGTTACTGCCTTCGAGCCCGAACTCCATCTTGGTATCGGCGATGATAAAACCGCGCGATTTGGCGTAATCGCGCGCGAAGTTGTAAATAGCTATTGAGGTGTCTTTGAGTTTTGCGCCCAGCCCATAGCCAAACATGTGGCTAACATCGTCCATGGTGATGGGTACATCGTGTCCCGCCTCAGCCTTGGTGGTGGGCGTGAATATAGGCTGGGGCAGCTGCTGGCTTTCAACGAGGCCTTTGGGCAATGCCGTGCCGCAAATTGTGCCCTGTTTTTTGTATTCAGACCAGCCTGAACCCGAGAGATAGCCCCTTACGACGCATTCAATACTAAGGCGTTGGGCCTTTTTGACCACCATGGAACGCCCCGCCAGATAGTCGGGGAAACTCTTTTTGATGCCTTTTGCCAAATATCTGTTGAGGTCGGTTTTGTCCGTGACCATCTCAATCATGTGGTTCTGTATGATATGTCCCGTCTTATCAAACCAGAAGGCTGAAAGCTGGTTGAGCACTTTGCCCTTGTTGGGTATGCCACAGGGTAGCACAACGTCGAAGGCCGAGATGCGGTCGGTGGCCACGATGAGCAGATGCTCCTCCAGTAAGTAGGTATCACGCACCTTGCCGTTGATGAAAGTTGGAAAATCCAGTTTGCTCTTGAGCAAGACGCCCTGTTTCTGGTTCATGTTTATATCGCTTCCGGCGCCAGCCTAATTTGGGAGGCATTCGTCATCTTGTTTTTCCACTGAGACTCAGTTAGCCCCAGACGTTTAAAAATGGTGTCCACGTGGGCCAGGTAGAAATTGTAGTCGAAGATGGCTTCCAACTCTTCCCTGGAGATGTGTTGCATCAAATCTTTGTCTGCCTCCAGCAGGGTGAGGAACTTCTTGCCGCTGCTCCAGCTCCTCATGGCGTTTTTCTGAACGAATTTATACGCTTCCTGGCGCGAGATGCCTTTGTCGATGAGGGTTAGCATGACTCGCTGCGAAAAGACCAGCCCTTTGGTAATCTCCAGGTCTTTTTTCATGTTCTTGGGATAGACGTTGAGGCCATTAATAATCGAGGTGAACATGGATAGGGTGTAGTCCAGTAACAGGCAGGCGTCTGGCAGGATGATGCGCTCGGCGGAGGAGTGGCTGATGTCGCGCTCATGCCATAAAGCCACGTCTTCCATAGACGTGAGAGCGTAACCGCGCATGAGACGCGCCATGCCACAGATCCTTTCGCACAGCTCAGGGTTGCGCTTGTGAGGCATGGAAGAAGAGCCGGTCTGGCCTTCCTCGAAGGGTTCCTCGACCTCGCGACTCTCTGTTTTCTGTAGCAGGCGAATTTCAGTAGCGAACTTTTCCAGCGAGGCGGCTGTGATGGCCAGCGTGGTGACGAACTGGGCGTGGCGATCGCGTTGCAGAATCTGGTTGGAGATGGGCGCGGGCGTCAGTCCCAGCTTGGTGCAGGCGATCTCCTCGACCTCCGGGGGCACGGTGGCATAGGTCCCCACGGCGCCGGATATTTTACCGAAAGCGATGACTCGCACCGCTTCATCTAAACGGCGTCGGTTGCGTTGCATCTCTTCCATCCACAGAGCCAACTTGAGGCCAAAGGTGGTCGGTTCGGCGTGTATACCATGGGTACGACCTATCATGAGGGTGTATTTGTGTTTTATAGCCAGTATGGCCAGCGCTGTCACCATCTCCTTCATATCATGGCTGAGTATTTTCGATGCTTCCACCAGTTGCAGAGAGAGAGCGGTATCCATGATGTCGTTGGACGTCAGGCCGAGGTGTATATAGCGTGCGTCCGACCCGACGCTTTCGGATACTGCTCCCAGAAAGGCGGTCATGTCGTGGTGTGTCTCTAACAGTATCTCCAGCATGCGCTTGGGGTTGCAGCGCGCCATCTTTATCTTGGAGAGTGAAGGGCGCGGTATGCGGCCAAGTTCTGTCCAGGCATCACATACGGCAATTTCCACGTCGAGCCATTTATTGTATTTGTTCTCGTCTGACCAGACACGTTTCATGTCGGGACGGCTGTAGCGCTCTATCATTCTCGCTCTCCGTTATCAGGCAGACAATTCCTGACGGTATTTATCGTACGCCAGTCGGATATATTCGTGTTTCAAGCCCAGTACCTCCGCCGCCAGAAAGGCTGCGTTTTTAGCCCCGGCACTGCCTATAGCCACAGCGGCCACCGGTATTCCAGCGGGCATCTGCACAATGGCGTAAAGGGCGTCAACCCCCTTAAGCTCACTTGAAGCAATGGGAACGCCGATAACAGGCAGGGTCGTCCAGCTCGCCAGGACGCCTGGAAGGTGGGCAGCACCTCCAGCGGCAGCGATGATGACCTCGATGCCGCGCGGGCGGGCTTCTTGGCCGAACTGGCGCGCCTTTTCAGGCGTGCGGTGGGCCGATATGACATTCACCTCGTACTCAATGCCCAGCTTGGACAGCGTATCCAGACACGGCTGCACGGCTTCGCTGTCGGATTTGGAACCCATGACCACGGCTACCAACACCATAATTCACCTCGCTAAGTTTCAAAAAAGAGCGATATCTTTGCGGTAGTGCGCGCCCTGAAAGCTGATGCGTGAAACGTTATTATATACTTTTTGTCTCGCCTCGGCCAGCGTTTCACCCAAGGCTGCAACCGTAAGCACACGCCCTCCGGCAGTCACTACGCGGCCTTCTGCATCGAGCTTCGTTCCGGCGTGGAAAACCATGATGTCTTTATCCAGGGCTTTCAAACCGTATATGGGGAAGCCCGTCTCATAATGGCCGGGGTAGCCCCCGGAAGCCATCACCACGCCCACACAGGCTTTTGCGCTCCATTCGATGTCCAATTTATCCAGCCTGCTCTCAATGACAGCCATGGCGATTGCAGCCAGGTCTGTTTCCAGGCGTGGCAATATTACCTGCGTCTCTGGGTCTCCCAGACGGCAGTTGAATTCGATGGTTTTAGGGCCGTCCAGTGTCATCATCAGTCCGCCGTAGAGTACGCCGGTGTAGGGTGCACTTTCGCCGGCCAGTGCATTGATAGTGGGACTCATGATTTCGCGCATAGCCCGATCGCCTAACTCTTTGGTATAGAAATCAGGCGGCGAGAAGCTTCCCATGCCCCCTGTGTTAGGGCCTTCGTTGCCGTCGAACACGCGTTTGTAATCGCAGGCGGTGATTGGAGGAGAAATGGCTTTGCCATCGGTGAAGACAAATATGCTCATCTCGCGTCCCGTGAGGTACTCCTCGATGACCACCTTATCCCCAGATGCACCAAATTCTTTGTCTTGTATGATGGATTTGAGGGCGTTGACGGCATCTTCGACGCTCTGGGCGATAACCACGCCCTTGCCGGCAGCCAGTCCGTCGGCCTTAATGACGATAGGCGGCTTTTGCGTCTTGACATAATCCGAGGCTTTGTCAAAAGAAGTAAAACTGCGGCTGGCGGAGGTGGGTATGCAGTGCTTATGCATCAGGTCTTTGGAGAAAACCTTGCTAACCTCTATTCTGGCGGCGGCACGACTGGGACCGAAGATGGGCAAGCCTTGGGCCTTAAACTCATCCACGATGCCTGCGGCCAGCGGGGTTTCCGGACCTACGAAGGCGAAATCCACCCTGCTCTGGCGCGTAGCGTTGATTAGAGCGGGGATGTCCGTGGCACTGATAGGCAGGTTTGTGGCGATCTGCGACGTGCCGGCATTACCTGGCGCAACATATATCTGTTCTATCCTTGGGCTCTGGAGTAATTTCCAGATGATGGCGTGTTCACGGGCGCCGCTGCCGATGACTAAGACTTTCAGAGTATCACCTGCTGTAAAAATAATCGAGAACTAGACCGTTCTCTTGCCCATTTGAAAGTACCCGTGCCAGGCCGGGTCGTACATCTCGTAGTTGCCGTCTTCGTGCAGGTACAGGAAGCGCTGAGCTGGGGTGACCGCGGCGTAATGGTGGTAGGAGGCCGGCAGGTTCACCGTGTGGGAAAGCATCTCCTGCCAGATGTTGTCGTCCGTCCAGTGTCCTAGGCGCTTGACTACGTTGAAAAGCTCTTCCGCAGTGGCCCTCCCCGCTGATTTGGCAAGGGCGCTACGGATGGCACCAGAGCAGGTCTCAGGCTCGTAGGTGCGGCCTTTACCCATTATGACCATTGCACTTCCCTCCTTATTCCCACTCGATGGTGCCAGGGGGTTTGGACGTGATGTCATACACAACGCGGTTGACCCCGGGTACCTCGTTAACAATGCGGGAAGAGATTGTTGCCAGCACGTCGTAGGGCAACCTGGCCCAGTCGGCGGTCATAGCGTCGTTCGAGGTGACGGCACGTATGGCCACGATGTAGCCGTAGGTGCGGAAGTCGCCCATAACGCCCACACTCTTGACGTCTGTAAGTATGGCGAAGCTCTGCCAGAGCTGGCGATATAAATTGGCCTTCTTTATTTCGTTCATGACTATCCAGTCGGCGGCCTTGAGAATCTCAAGCTTTTCATGCGTGACCTCACCGATGATGCGGATGGCCAAGCCCGGGCCAGGGAACGGCTGTCGCCAGACCATCTCTTCAGAGAGCCCCAGCTCCAGGCCCACCTGGCGCACTTCGTCCTTGAAGAGGTAGCGCAGCGGCTCGATGAGCTTTAGCGTCATGTTTGAAGGCAGCCCACCGACGTTGTGGTGCGTCTTTATCTTGGCTGAGGCTGTGCTCACCGATGACGTGCTCTCGATGACGTCGGGATAAAGCGTGCCCTGCGCCAGAAAATCTACCTTACCGAGTTTGGCGGCTTCTTCCTCGAAGACCCTGATGAACTCACCCCCGATGACCTTGCGCTTAGTCTCCGGGTCGGTGATACCCTTGAGGCGCTCCAGGAAGCGGTCGGTGGCTTCGATATAGATGATGTTCATGTGGAGGTTATTGCGGAAGACCTCCAGAGTGCGGTCGGCCTCCTGGCGGCGCAGCAGACCGTTATTGACGAAGATGCAGGTAAGGCGGTCGCCAATGGCGTGGTGGATAAGCGTGGCCACCACGGAGGAGTCCACGCCGCCGGATATAGCGCTGATGACCTTGCGGTTACCCACCTGCTCGTTGATGCGGATCATGCTTTCGGTAATAAAGTTGCCCATGGTCCAGTTACCCTGGCAATGGCATATCTTGTACACAAAGTTCTTCAGAATGGTGGCCCCGTAGAGTGTGTGCGCCACCTCAGGATGGCACTGTAAACCGAATATATTGTCTTCGCTGCCCATCACCGCCACCGGCGAGTTCTCTGTATACGCCAGCGGCTTGAAACCTGGCGGCATCTTCTCGATGCGGTCGCCGTGACTCATCCACACGGGGGACGATTCGGGCAACTCGGCGAACAACGGCGAGTGCGTATCGCCGATATGCAGCACGGCATGGCCGTATTCTTTTTTCTGACCGGCGGCCACACGGCCGCCCAGCTGTTTGGCGAGCACCTGCATACCATAGCAGATGCCCAATACGGGCAGGTGTTTTTCATATATATAGGCGGGCGCCATGGGGGCGTTGGGTTCGTAGACGCTAGAAGGCCCGCCCGATAGGATAAAACCTTTGGGGTTGAGGGCGGTGATTTTCTCCCAGGGCGTGTCGTGGGCCACCAGCTCGCAGTAGACGTGCAGCTCGCGCACACGGCGAGCGATGAGCAAGCTGTACTGCGAGCCGAAATCTATGACGATGATGGCCTCGCGCTCCGCCCCCGAGACAGCCTTGCCGGCGGTGACCGGCTGCTGGCCGCCCTTTTCCTTGGCGATCTCGAGGTAAGCCGAGACCTCCAAGTCTCCGCTGGTGCGTATGCGAGGAGTTGGCTCGATCGGTTTGGAGGTATTTTCCGCTGTCATATTTTTAGAGTGTAGATTAGCATTATGCTATACTGAGGTCAAGTAATCCGGAGAAAATTTACACTTGTCTTCTCTGCGAAAAGCCGACAATGAAAGCATCAGGCGGGCAATATACCTGCTGGTGAATGGGCATCCGGTATCCTTTCCAACGGACACAGTCTACGCTCTGGGAGCTCCGGTAAACTATATCTCGTGCGTGCAAAAGGTCTATGAAATCAAACAGCGGCCACTTAGTATGGCCTTGCCCATTTTGCTGGGCGATGCCCGTGACATCGACCTGGTAGCTCTGGGTGTTTCCGATATTGCCAGAAGGCTGATGAAGGAGTTTTGGCCCGGTGCGCTCACGCTCGTATTTAAGAAAACGCCCTTCGTGCCAGATATCGTCACTGCAGGCAGCCCGACGGTGGCGGTGAGAATTGCCGCCCACCCGCTGGCCATCGAGATTGTAAAAAGCGTGGGGGTTCCTCTGGTGGGTACCAGTGCCAACATCCACGGCAGATCCAGCCCCACCACTGCGGGAGAAGTCGAGGCCCAGATAGGCGATAAAGTCGAACTCATTATCGACGCAGGCAAGACGCCGGGCGGCATCGAGTCCACTATAATAGATATGAGCACGGACAAGCCGAAAATTCTACGGCAAGGAGCGGTTGCGCGGGCAACGCTCGAAAAATTCTGCCGCATCTATTGAGGATATTATGAAGTTAGCTATCGGTTCCGACCACAGAGGACTAAAAATCAAGGAAGAAATTATCCATCTTGTGGTTGACATGGGGTACGAGCCGCAGGACTTCGGCGCGTATGACACCCGGAGCGTGGACTACCCCGATATTGCGCAGGTAGTTGGAGAGAAGGTGGCCGCAGGCAAGTTCGAGCGCGGCATTCTCATTTGCGGCACCGGCATCGGCATGAGCATCGCCGCCAACAAGGTGAAGGGCATCCGCGCCGCTTTATGCTGCGATACATTCATGGCCGAACGCGCGCGCTTACACAATGATGCCAATGTTCTGTGCCTGGGTGCGGAGAAAACGTCCAATGTTACGGAAATCGTGCGCACCTTTTTAACTACGGGCTACGAGGGCGGACGCCACCAGCAGCGGCTCGATAAAATTGCAAAGATGGAGAGCGGATAAGTCTGTCTACTGGCTTATCTTTATCCGAGAACGCCTGCTATGGCAGTAGGGCTAACAAGTCGTATTTGGACGATTGAGGATATTGTTAAGCTTTTAGCTAGCCAGTTTGTTCATAATCTGAATTGTCGCGGAAAGCATGGATGGAATATCAGCCAATTGAATTAAATCCGCTCTATGAATTGCATCTCTCGTTATTAATCTACTGGCATGGGCTAAACCAACTTCAATATCGTCAAGGACGCCATTTGGCTTTTTGGCATTTTCTATTTTGCTATATAAATCTGAACCAGAATATCCAGCTTCTGTCAACGCAATTTCAATGGCGGCACGACACATCGTAGCAGCCGCGTTAGGTGTACCACTTTGGAAACATACTTCAGCTTCGGCATAAAAGGTTTTAGCCGTGCTTGATACTTGGGGCGCAAGAGAACCATATCCACTCTTGCCAGATACATAATTTATAGTATTATCAGTGATTTCAAATCCTGTCCCAGCCCCACAATTACGGCAAATGGCGCTTCCAGTTATTTTTCTTGGGTTAGTCATATTATTCCAGACGTTATATCCACTGACTAAACCTATATTTATCTCCATTGGGTGGTTACAGGTTGAACACGGCAAATAAGGCATCTTCGATACCTCCACTTTATAAGATAGAGAAAGTATATCACTTTCAACCACCATAAATAGACTCCTTCAAATTGAACCACTACCAAATTATCAAAATTCTTGACACTCCAATCGTGCCTGTGATATTTTAAAGGTTCCTTTCAGTGGTTTGGGGACTCATTCGTCCGCCTGCGGAGGGTGGATTTTCTGGTTTTTCGGGGGCTGACTATGAAGAGCGAAGCCATTAAAAAAGGCCTTGAAAGAGCGCCGCACCGTTCACTGCTGCGCGCTGTGGGTGTTAAGCCCGAAGAGATGTCGCGCCCATTCATTGGCGTGGTCAACAGCTTTACGGAAATCGTACCCGGTCACATGCACTTGCGCGAGCTTGCCCAGGCTGTCAAGGAAGGTGTAAGACACGCCGGAGGCGTGCCTTTCGAGTTCAACACTATCGCTATCTGCGACGGCATAGCCATGAACCACGCCGGCATGAAATACAGCCTGCCCAGCCGTGAGCTGATAGCCGACACCGTGGAGGTCATGGCTCAAGCGCACGCTTTCGACGGACTGGTCTTCATCCCCAACTGCGACAAGGTCATTCCCGGCATGCTGATGGCAGCCGCCAGGATTAACGTGCCCTCCGTATTTGTCTCGGGCGGCCCCATGATGGCCGGGCGTATGGAAACCAAAGACGGCATTAAAAAGGTGGACCTCAACTCAGTTTTCGAGGGCGTGGGCAAGGTGCTCAATAAAGAAATGAGCGAACCGGAACTAGAATGCCTGGTGGAAGCCGCCTGCCCCGGCTGCGGCAGTTGCGCTGGCATGTTCACTGCCAACACAATGAACTGTCTGACTGAAGCTCTGGGCATGGCGCTCCCCGGTAACGGCACCATCCCCGCTGTGGACGAGCGGCGCTGGAAGCTGGCCTGGCAGGCCGGCGAGCAGGTCATGAAGCTGCTGGTTGCGAATGTCAGGCCTAAGGACATAATCAACAATAAATCCCTCGATAACGCCTTCACAGTAGATATGGCTTTAGGCGGCAGCACCAACTCTGTGCTTCACTTGATGGCCGTGGCACACGAGGCGGGCATCGAATATTCGTTGCCGCGCATCAATGCAATAAGTGAAAGAACGCCCTGCTTGACCAATCTGAGACCGGCGGGTAAATACCACATAGAAGATTTGGACCGTGCCGGAGGCATCCCGGCGATCATGAAAGAGCTGCAAAAGCACCTCAACCTGGACCTTAAGACGGTTTCCGGTAGGACAGTGCTGGATATCGTCACCCATGCCGGAGTTGAGGATAGCGACGTCATCCGCTCGGAGAAAACGGCCTATTCTGCCAAGGGCGGCCTAGCCGTTCTTTTCGGCAACATCGCTCCCGATGGAGCGGTGGTCAAGCGTTCCGCCGTGGCCCCGGAGATGATGGTGCATAAAGGCCCGGCCAGGGTATTCGACTCAGAGGATGAAGCCACCAAGGCTATCATGGATGGGGGCATCAAGACGGGCGACGTGGTGGTCATACGCTACGAAGGACCCAAGGGCGGACCAGGCATGCGCGAGATGCTGACCCCTACCTCGTTGCTGGCGGGCATGGGTATGGATAAAGCCGTGGCGCTCATCACCGATGGGCGTTTTTCTGGCGCGAGCCGTGGTGCTTCCATCGGGCACGTAGCCCCGGAAGCGGCCCTGCGCGGGCCTATCGCCGCCATCCGCGAAGGGGACATTATAGATATTGATATTCCCGACTGCAATCTGAACGTTAACCTCTCCGATAAGGAAATAGCCGAGCGCCTGGCAAAAGTCCCAGCCTTTAAATCGAGAGTCACCAGCGGCTACCTCGCCCGCTACGTGGAAAAGGTGACCTCGGCTAGCCAGGGCGCGGTGCTGGCCTAGGAGTAAATGAAATGAAACTGACCGGCGCGCAGATAGTTTGTGAAAGCCTGCTCAAGGAAGACGTTGACGTTATTTTCGGTATTCTGGGCGGGCAGATATTACCTCTCTACGATACTTTGACACAGTATCCGCAACTGCGCCATATACTGACGGGCCACGAGCAGGGTGCGGCCCATGCCGCCGAGGGTTACGCCCGCGCCACCGGCAAGGTAGGCGTGTGTTTCGCCACCTCCGGGCCGGGCGCCACCAATTTGGTCACCGGCATTGCTGATGCCTACCTTGACTCCACGCCCATAGTGGCCATCACGGGACAGGTGGGACGGCCCTTCATCGGCAAGGACGCTTTTCAGGAGATAGACATAACGGGCATCACTCTGCCTATTACCAAACATAACTATATGGTGACCGACGTCGCCGACATGGCCAAAACCATGAAAGAGGCATTCTACCTGGCGCGCTCCGGCCGGCCCGGCCCCGTGTTGATAGATATACCCAAGGACGTGCAGGTGGAGCAGACCGAGTTCAGTTATCCCTCAAAGGTGGACTTGCCAGGGTATAAACCGACGCTGACGGGACACCCGTCCCAGATAGCAAAGGCAGCCAAGCTCATTGCAGGCGCCAGGAAGCCAGTCATCATCGCCGGACGCGGCATCATCATCTCCGAGGCTTACGACGAACTCAAGACCCTTGCTGAAACGGCTCAGATTCCCGTCATCACCACGCTGCTGGGTATCAGCTCCTTCCCAGAATCTCACGTGCTCTCCTATGGCTGGCTGGGCATGCACGGCATGGCCTACGCAAATATGGCCGTCACCGACTGTGACCTTCTTATTGCCATAGGCATGCGGTTCGACGACCGCGCTACCGCCAAGGTGAGCGGCTTTGCTCCTCACGCCAAGATCGTGCATATCGATATCGACCCGGCGGAAATCGGCAAGAACGTGCGCGTGGACGTGCCCATCGTGGGCGACGCAAAAACAGTTCTCAAGTCGCTAAACAAGTTGTTGCTGCCCCAGGAGCATACCGAGTGGCTGCACCAACTCGACATCTGGCGCAAGGAGCATCCTTCGCTCTCCATCCGCGACAGCGAGGGCCTGCTGCCGCAGTACGTCATACGCAAAATCTGGGAGGTCACCAAAGGCGATGCACTGGTGGTGACCGGCGTGGGCCAACACCAGATGTTCGCCGGTCAGCACTTTTTCTACGATAAGCCTAACAGCTTCATCTCATCTGGCGGGCTGGGCACCATGGGCTTCGAGCTGCCGGCGTCGATGGGCGCCAAGATAGGCAAACCCGAAGAAACCGTATGGTGTATCGCCGGTGATGGCAGCATTCAGATGACCATTCAGGAGCTTGCCACCGTTTCCCGCGAGAATATCGCCATCAAGGTCGCCATCATCAATAACAATTACCTGGGCATGGTGCGCCAGTGGCAGCAACTATTTTACGAGAAGCGCTACATAGCCACCCCTCTTCACTGCCCCGACTTTGTCAAACTGGCGGAGGCCTATGGCATACCGGCGCAGAATGTCAAAACCAGAGAAGAGGTCGTGCCTGCTGTCCAGAAGGCTATGGCTATGCCCGGTCCATACATTATCAATTTCGAGGTCGAACCCGAAGAGAACGTGTACCCCATGGTCCCGCCCGGGGCATCGCTCCATGAGTTCATAGAAGAACCCAGGAAGGAGGTACCGGCATGGTCTCGTCGCAGCATATTATAACGGCAATGGTGGCCGACAAGCCCGGCGTCCTCAATCGAGTGGCCAGTTTATTCCGCCGCCGTGGATTTAACATCGAAAGCATCGCAGTAGGGGCCAGCGAAGTCCCTGATGTCTCGCGTATGACCATAGTGGTGGACGGGGCCACCACGCTGGTGGAACAGGTGCGCAAGCAACTGGACAAGGTGATAGACGTCATCAAGGTCTCGGACATCACCGGAGAAACCACCATCATGCGTGAGTTGGCCCTCATCAAAGTAAAAAGTTCCGCCGCCACGCGCAGTGAGATAATGCAGATAGTAGACATCTTCCGCGCCAAGATCGTGGACGTGGCCAATGATTCGCTGACAGTAGAGGTCACCGGAGATGAAGCCAAAGTGACTTCGTTGTATAATCTCTTAAAAGGGTTTGGCATCAAGGAGATCAGCCGCACCGGCGTCATCGGCATGACGCGAGGTGGCACGCCACAGGTTGTCTCCGAAGAAGAACTTTCAAAAAGATAAAAATATGAGGAGGAAGGTATAACATGGCGACTATCTATTATGATAAAGATTGCGATCTGTCTGTCATTAAAAACAAGTTAATTGGCATCGTTGGCTACGGCAGCCAGGGACATGCCCAGGCGTCAAATTTGCGCGACAGCGGCCTCAAGGTTATCGTGGCCGAGATCAGGGGCGGCGCGGCCTGGAAAAGGGCTGAAGCCGATGGCTTTACCCCCATGTCCGCCGCGGAACTGGCCAAAAAGGCCGACATCATCGTAATGCTGGCTCCCGACACCTACCAGGCCAAGATCTACGCTAATGAGATCGTCGGCGGGCTCAGCGCCGGCAAGGTCCTGCAGTTCGCTCACGGCTTCAACATACACTACGGCCAGATAGTGCCGCCGGCGGATGTGGACGTTACCATGATAGCTCCCAAGTGCCCCGGTCAGATGCTGCGCGAGGTCTACGTGCAGGGTAACGGCGCTCCTTCCCTGGTGGCCGTGCAGCAGAACGCTTCCGGTAAGGCCTTGGAAATCGCTCTGGCTTACGCCAAAGGAATTGGCTCCAGCCGCGCCGGCATCCTGGAAACCACTTTTTCAGAAGAAACAGAAACAGACCTCTTCGGTGAGCAGGCTGTTCTATGCGGCGGCGCCACGTCGCTTATCAAGGCGGGGTTTGAGACGCTGGTAGAGGCCGGTTATCAGCCCGAGGTGGCTTACTTCGAGTGCCTGCACGAACTCAAACTCATCGTAGACCTCATCTACAAGGGAGGCATTGCCTACATGCGAAACTCCATCTCCGACACCGCCAAATATGGCGACTACACCCGCGGCCCGCGTATCGTGAGCGAGGACGTGATGGACGAGATGGCCGAAATACTGGCCGAGATACAGGATGGCCGCTTCGCCCGCGAATGGATTCTAGAGAACCAGGCGG
>Ga0007800_10000641_pt1 | contig 13115 bp, 10 predicted proteins | sample CryBogmetaGMA14M_FD_60366 | JGI IMG/M metagenome (GOLD analysis project Ga0007800, IMG submission 60366) | Freshwater microbial communities from Crystal Bog, Wisconsin, USA - MA14M | ecosystem: Environmental > Aquatic > Freshwater > Lake | place: Crystal Bog, Wisconsin, USA | collected 2009-07-06 | reverse complement strand
AAGCATTTTTTACGCCAATAGGGTATTAATTAATCTTTAAACGTTAATTATATCACAACTCATTGTTTTATATTAATTAATTTGATTCCGTTCAAGCACTATTTAAGGAAGTCATCCATGAATCAACCACTATCTTCCAACGAGCAAACAAAAGTTGCCCTTTTTTTGTTGTCTCTACTTCCAACCCTCGGCTTAGGCGGTGGAGGTTTTCTTATTGTAGCCTACGGGTTATACATGCTTAATAAACAAGCTGACCCTAGCTTCATAGAAGTAACACGAAAATTATTTACGGGGTACTCTAAAATAGTCTTTGTAATTCTTATTTTTGTTTTTGTTAATGCTGCACATAATGGGTATTTAGAGGCAAGAGATGATATTCAAGAAAGCACTACAAGGCTAATAAAGTACACTAAAGAAAGCGAAGAAGAGCGCAGCGCACTTACAAATGAGGTAATTGACATTGATACAAATAGGATAAATGTGGGCTACTATGAGTATGTTATTGAAGTGTTGTTACCAGCTTTTATTATTCCTACTGTTCCCATTTTATACATTTGGATGTTGCATAATTTATTCTACATACCACTAAGCAGGCACAAAGATTGGGTAGTGGCTAATGGTATCTTTGCTACCACTGAAGCAAAAGAAAAAGTACCAAGAACTACACCACTAATATCCTTACCTAATTTTTCTATCAAGACATCTTCTAGCCTCTCTGTAGCTGATGAGCTAGTTAAACTTAATAAGCTCAAAGAAGCTGGTTTGGTTACTCAAGATGAGTTCGACAAGCTTAGAAAAGCTTTGCTTAATTAGGGTACTACTATGTTAGAAATTCTTGGGGTGCTGGTTATTATACGTACTGTTATAAATCTAATTGATAATGGAATAGAAGAGGAAGAAGAAAAAGAAAGCGTAAAATTAAAGATTCAACTGGCTAAGAACTCAACAGATCAGATGCTTAAAGAGCAACAACTAGAAATGAGGAAAGAATTGCTCCTACTCACTCGTGAGTTAGAGAAAGAATTTAATAAAGATAACAAAGAATAGTTCTCTATTTTCCGTAAAAGATTACTAAAGTAATCACACTACAGACAATTCCCTAGACTACAAGTATACCTAATCACCCTAGCTCGCAGAGTGTACGGGGATTAGCTATTCTTGTAGTATTAGGGGAGTTAGCAACTATCGCAGCAGCTTATTACGTAGTGTATTGAACTCTTCTAAAGTAATTAAATTAGATTCTTTTAGACTATTTAACTTCAGCAGTTCATCTGCTACTCCTTCGGAACCTACAAAAATGTATCGCATTTGGGACAAACCACATTGGACGTCTCTTCGGCACGAGTCCGATGATAAGTCCATTTAGGGCCGTTCTTAAACAGAGGATGATGGCAATGTCGGCAGATCGTTTTTACAGATAACAATCCACAGGAATCACACTTAATCACCCACCGCTCGCTCCCTGCATTGGTTGGTTTATATTTCAAATAGAGACTATCTTTGTTAGCATTCCCGCAGGAGATACAACTCATGTTGTGCCAAGGGCCGGCAGCGGAATCTGTTTTTAGTATTTTACTTTCCTGCTGAAGAAACATACCTATAAGTCGCTGAAGATGGTCAATAGAGCGAGCATAGATCAGCGATGGCGCAACAAAGATCCCTCCATACCGGTGATTTATTTTGTTGCTTTGTCCATAATCACATTGCGGGCCCCACACCAGAGGGGAAGTACGATCATCGATTACATTCGGGCTAGGATGGATAATGAAAACCTGATTTGCCCCACCTTCAGAGTAATTCTTAGTCTCATACAACTCTGAGATTAAAGTATGGAGTTGCTCTTCAGTTATCTCACCACGGAATTTTGCATCTAACACAAGACGGCTGCGTTTCTCTCCAGATATAACCCATCTGGAAAAGTCGTGTGGATCTTTCATGTACTCTTTCGAAAACAGGTCCACTACAAAATCAGGGCGCTTACCTGAATCCAAAACCTTCTCATAGGTGAGTAAAATACTTTGCTGTCGGGAGGTTGCATGAAGTTTAATCTCAATGTCTACAGATTTCATCAAAACAGCATCGATAAGAACCCGTTGCCAGCCACTCTCAATTTCGAAGTCATAAACTTGATTCAAAACCTTAATAATCTGCAGTAAACACCACTTCTCGTAAATATTCGCCACGTTTACCAAACCAATATCGTCGACAACCATCAAGGAATTCAGCATGAATTCATCCAAACCATTGAGTGTCGAAATTTTTCTAAACTGGCTTTTAGATGAGGCGTATGATGGATTCTGAATAAACACCATGGTGTTAGGGCAATCCGAACGAGTCTTTACTCTGTACTCTTTAAAGAAAGATGCTACCTTTCCTAGCTGGGAATATAGTGCAGGTAGACATGAAGAAAAGTGTGACACTTTCTTCTGCATACTCTCGTAAAGTTCGATCTTCCGTGTCGAAACATCAATCTCCACGTCACGATCTTGCCGCTCTTCCTTTGTAAGCTTAACAATCCAGTTGTCGCGCTCCAGTTCCTTCCTACGTTCGATCAGCTTCGACAGTTCTTGTTTCCATGGATGCTGCTCTATCGAGACAGAATCGATCTGAAGAAACTCAAGCTCGAAATATTGTTTGCCACTGGAAGTGTATTTCTTTCCCTTTACATATGGACCACTAATTGCCACATCCCTTTTGAGCAATGATCCATGAATTGATGATAGATCAACACCATTAGGAAGCTTTATAACTAAGTAATTTTCATGTCGCTCTCTAAAATTATACCCATCCAACCTCTCCAACCTCTCCGCAAAATAAGCTACGGACGATTTAGCATAAGTTTTACCGAGTTGAACTGAATAAGTCCCATATTCCTGCCCTGAAACTTCAGCCCCGCCGGTCAAAACAAGAGCAGAGAGACTTCGGTTCAAATCCCCCAAATCACTTTCTAGCTTTGTAATCTCATTATCATAAACTCGAGAATCAACCTTTTTATCTTCATATTCCTGAATGCCTTTAATTGACTCTGTCTCTTGCGTAATCCTCTGTGCGTAGGAACGACTCTGAGCTCCTGCCACTCTAGATAAACTTTTAAGAACATAGAGAACTCGTTTGACGCAGTAATGAATAAACCGGTTCTCTGCGGTGTCATAACTTTCCAAATAAGTTCGGCTGGTCAGTGTTCTAGCGTTTGGCCGTGTTGCATACTCACGGAAGGTACGTGGTACAGGCCTGACCATACGACGAGGCATACTGCCCTGCGATTCAGTCAGGACCATGCCAGGCTTTTTGACTATTTTTTCCACACTTTGTATAAAGTTATGAAATAGGTTCAGAGCTTCCTCGTTGAAGCAATCTGGAATTTCCTTATCGACACTACCCTTGGCTGCGCTGCTATTATTGAGGATCAGCATCCACAGACTGTTCTTAAAATCAGCTAGATAATGTTCCAGCTCGGAAACAGTAAAATTAAGGGTATTATTCTCTATTGTGAGCTTTTGACCTTGAATAATCAGCTCGGCGCGACCAGCAGTTCGGTACAGCTCACTCAAATGACGCTTTCCCAGTTTGTCCCAGCCACTGCTCTGTATCCACCAGAGAATATCTGAACCGGGAACTTTAAGCGGCATCAACTCCTGCCGGTCGCCGCCGGCCAACTTAAAGTAGGGGGTGTGCTTCACACTGTCATCAGTGATACAAACACCAATATAGTGATGAATACGGGGAAACGCGGTGGTCTCGACTAGCCAACCAGAAGACGTCTGCTCTATCTCTAGTGCATTGTGACTCATTTCCAGCTTTATGACGGTTTCAGGATCACTCCAAACAACGTCCAGATATCTGACTTCAATAGGAGACATCATCGCGACCAATAATTGACCACCCAATCATTAGCCTCGGCGTTACGTATCACTCGGTCGAGCTCGTCTATGCAAGAATCAACAGCACCGTCACTATCCAAGTTGTTAAGTTGTTGCTCGAGGTAGTCCCTCATACCAACCAGTAGATCTTTTCTGTCCATATTTTCTTTAACTGCCTTGTTTCCGTCAAACATCAGTTTCGGCAACAGTTTATGCAAAACAATGTTATTAAGAACCAGGTCTTCGTCTGCACCAAATTGCTGAAGCGCGGCACTGTAAAGACGTGCCTGTCGAACCGTGCGCAGCCCAAATTCAATTCCGAGCGGTTCTAGATACTGACGCACAAGGTGCAGTAAGGTTTCTACAAGGGGTGAATCGCGTTCGAATGTAGGGTAATGAGTTCTATTACCAAGAGCAGCCGCATCAAACTTTATCGGCAGATTCAAGTCAAGATCGAAAGCTTCCACTTCATTCTCTGCTTGCTCCCAGTCTGACAGTAATGGACTGCCAAATCGCATAATATGTGCACGATCAAGAATTTTTGGCGAAAGGGAGTGTGTAGTTTCATCCACATTGATTGTGCCAATAATCCTGACATTCGACGGCAAACGAATAGAAGATGGTGTGTTCAGATAGCTGCTCATTACCTTTCGCAAATGAGAATGATATTTCAGCAGGGAGTCACCTTCGCGAAAGCCGCACATCTCGTGCAATTTGGTATTCACCTCTTCATCTCGCAGAAGATCCAGAAAACTGACAAGATCGGGTTTCTGAAGCTTTACTTTTGCGTCGTCAATTAGCGAGAGGAAGTTCCGCGCTTCGCTGACCACATGGGTAGCTTCGGTATCTGAGTAGAGATGGATTTCTGGTGCATACCCACGTTCTTCCATCAGGCTAAGAAAGTCTGCGAAATAGTATTCAACCCGCGCCAGATTCATTTCATCCAAGCAAATAAAATATGGAACATCTGGGTTTTTGGCGGCTTCAAACAACGCATCAAGAAAACGCGTTGACAGAAATTTCTGTTCGAGCGGGTTATAGTATCCGAGTAGATCTTCGGCACTGGTCCAGTTCGGCTTTACGGGTATAATTATCGCCTTGCCGCCAATGGCCTCAGCAAAAGACTTAACCAGATTGGTCTTTCCCGAGCCGGAGTCTCCCGCCAGGATGATCAGATCGTGGGTTGTCAGCAAAGCAAAGAAGTCCTCCAACACCTTGCGGCGGTATACCACTCCTCTTTTTTGCATATACGCTTGCACATAGCTGACAGCCCGCGTCACATCGGACGAAAAAGCACCCGCGAAGTCATGCCCCTGTCGCACCGATTCTGTAGAAACTATATTGAGCAAACTATCTATCTCTTGCTGACCTACAAGATCCAGCTCCACAAGCATTTTTGCTTTTTTTTCAATAAACTGATTTAGGGTATCCAATTGCCGCTCCATAGTTTTCTTGTTCTGGCTAAACTCCGCCTCGAATCTCTTCCGCAGATCACGTGTCACCGTAATCTCGTCCGCAAGCTCCTGCAAAGACTGTGTGTGTTGTGTAACCTTTCCATCAAGTGTTTCCGCTTCTTGACGAAGTACTTCAACCCGCCCCGCTTCCAACTCGCATTGATGCTCCAGTTGTTCTTTTAATGCATTGCCCTTTTCTGCGATCTGATCACTGTGAAGAGTCCTATAAAAGTCTATTACCCATTCTTCGACATGACTCTCCCCATCAATCACAACATCGGAATTGGCAGCTTCTTCAGGTATTGCTCGCAATAACTGTAAACCACCATCCACGGCCTTTAACGAAAATGGGTTATTGCTCTTCACACGCTCTCTTTTTGTCGAAAGTTCAACCCGCGCTTTTACCCATGCGCCATCTGCAGGTTTATTGCCAATTAGAGATTTTTTATCAGCACCAACATATACAATTTGGCGTACTTTCACTTCATTTAGTGGATAAAGCAAAACTGAGCCATCGTTCGTACTGTGCATCTCTTCGAGTAAAAAATAGGGGGCCCCCATCTTTTAACCTTATCTCTTTTTTTAATCGGCCAATAATGTCGAATGGCTGAGAATCTTCGTAACCCCAATGTGATTTTACTGCCCGAAAAAGTTGAGCATCAGTGTAATCGGATAGGTCTGAAATGCGGTATCCGTCCGCAACATCTTCCTGCATCTAGTCTACCTTATGTGAGTTTTCGGAGTTCTCGAAACGAAGTCAATTGGTTGGGTCATAGTCATATCTTGGCTGCACTGACATTTCAAGTTTGCCGGAAGGCGATCTGTTGAACTCTCCTTTCAATTGACCTCCATTTAAACTTAAAACTACTGGATAACAGATCTCGACGATCTATTCCAAACAGCTTGGTAGCTGCAATGTTAACATCAGAAATTAGCCCCTTATCGGAGAGCACGAGATAGCCGCTCGGCGCATTATTAAATAGATCAGGATAATAGGCGTATGATTCTTCATGCTTGGTTTTGGCGTTTCGGAGATGCTCGTTCTGAACTTCCAGTTCAATCTGGCGCATCTGAAGATCATGAAGCAATTTTTCTGGGGAACAATCAACAGGGCTAAATGAATCCGATATTGATGAGTCGCAGCTCATAATTAGCCACTCCAATTGACTTTTTTGAATGAAATCAAAATTATGTTTGAACCAAAGTAGATTGTTAATAATGTAATTTCAAATTATACATTATAAAAATGGAGATTTTATATTTGTTGGATGATGTTTGTTGAATAACTGTAAGTTGACTAACTGCTATACGTTGGTGTGCTGCCATTCGTAACGTTGGGATCTATGTCCGTTATGGGTCGTGAGCTGGCGGTCAGTCGCGTAGGGTTAGCGAAAGCGTAACACGATAAATCGACGTATCTGTGTCGAGTTACGGCTAGCGCCTAACCCGACAGAGATTATTAGCATTTTTTGTGATAAAAAAGTGTCAGCTACTTTTGGGCTTCTATGAAGGATGCCAAATTAAGCCCTAAAATTCGTTAAAAACCAAATCGATAATCAACCGGATTAACGCTGTTTACGTTTGCGCCAGATGATAAAGCCTGTAACCGTTAATAATAACGGAAGGATAATTAAAAAGCCAAAACCGATGACGGCAACCTCTGTCCGGGTTAATTGCAGTGTTTTGTCAGTCGCGGTTTTTGCCGGAATGTCGATAAAGTGGTCTTCATGAATAAGCCACAAAACCAGCCTTAGCCCCATATCCAGATTGCCGACATTGCCTATATAGGCATTGGCTAAAAAATCGCCATCGCCGACAACAATAATGCGTTGTTGAATGGGTTGATTGATCGTTCGGGTTAATGCGTAGGCAAAAACAAGCGGCCCCTGTTTTTCCTGTCCATTGGCATCAAAGCGTATTTTTCCTTCGATGGCTCCGGTTTCTGTCCATGATTTTTCGGTACTGCTGAGTAAAGGCGTGGTCGTAAAATCGGTTTTACCGTCAATTTCAAGTGCGGCAACAACCGGATAAAGGGTTAGAGTCTTAAAACCGTTGGTAACAGGGTGTTGGGTATAGTCGCTGGTGAGTATAAAACTGGGGTCGTTAACGCCATAAAGCGTGGAGCTGCTGTCGACAATCACGCCATTAAGCTGCTTGATACCCAGTTGTTTTTGCAAGGCGGTCAGTTGTTTGTTGTCCGGGTCGGTTAACACCAATAGATTGCCACCGCGTTGAATATAACGTTGTATTATCGTCATTTCACTGGCCAGTAACGGCACTTTGGGTGCAGCAATAACCAGCAAGGCAGCGTTATCGGGAATGGCGGGCAGTGTAGCCAAATTGAGTGTTTGGGTATTAATCTTTCGACGGGCTAATTCCTTGCCAAAGTCGCCTAAATCAAAATTAGCTATACCGTCTGGCGAGCGTTCACCGTGACCGGTTAAAAACGAGACCCAACGCTCATTGGCATTGGCCAGTTGCAGCAGCGCATTGGTCAAGGAAGATTCATCAAGAAAGGTCAGTTTTTCTGTGCGTCCCTGATATTCAACAAGAATAATGCCTTCCGGGCCGATGTTTAATTCACTGGCTTTTTCAGGCTCAAAATCAGGGTCTATAAAATTAAGCACCACATCGGTTTTAATCCGGCTATAGCGATCCACTAACTGGGCAATTTGGGTTCTTATCGGCTGACCTTTTTTAACATAAGCCGTGATGGTGATTTTATCAGGGAGTGAGGCCAGTAGTTTTTGCGAGGCTTGCGACAAGGTATTGCCGGCATTGTTGGTCATGTCTGTTTGCACGCTATAGCGGTTGCTTAACCAAGCCAGAGAGCCCAGCAAACATAATAACAGTGCAGTAATGAGGGCGTTTTTTACGCGCAGTTGTTGGTGAATGCGGGGTGTTATTTTCATTTTTGCAAGCGGTCGTTGGCAAGGCAGCGGATACTCAGCAGGATAAAAGTCGCGGTAAACAGCAAAAAATAGCTGATGTCGGCTGAGCTAAGCTGGCCACTTTGCAGGTTTTGGAAGTGCCTTAAAATGGAGAGATATTCAAACAGTTCGCTGCGCTGGTCATTCATGCTGGCTGACCAATCGAGAATCCATAACAATAATAAAATGCCAAAAGTACCCATGGCGGCAACGGTAGGGTGACCGGCAACCGTGGACATAAAAAGACCGGTAGACGTAAAGGCACTGACCAGCAACACCAACGCCAGCAAGTTGGCGGCGAGCTTGCCCCAATCAAGCTCGCCGCCCACCAGCAAAGACAGCGGCATCAGGGTAACCAGAACAACCACCAGTAATAACAAGCCAAGGCTGCCCAAGTATTTGCCAAGAATAATATCGGCCGTGGAAATGGGTGCAGACAATAACAGCGACAGGGTTTTGTTGCGGCGTTCCTCGCAGATTAGGCGCATGGTTAACAGCGGCGTAACCAGCAACAAGATAATAGCGGCGTTACCATACAAAGGTGTCACGACAATATCGGCCAAGCCGGGCGCTCCGTCAATAGTCGCTAATTTTGGCTGAATCAGGGTGAAGGTTTCAACCTGGGTTAAAAATAAATAAGCTAAAAGTCCTTGCAGGACGGCTAATACCGTCCAGGCCAGCGGCGACAAAAACAGGCTTTTAAACTCTCGTTTGGCGATGGTTAATATCATGCTCATTAATCGTTGTCCTGGGTCAGGGCGATAAAAATATCTTCCATCGATTTTTTTACCGGCGTCAGTTCTTGCAATTCCCAGCCGTTGGCAATAATGGTTTCGGCAATGTGCCGGGTTGGATCGTCGGTCACGTGGTAGTAAATTTTGAGCTGATTATTGGCAAGGGTCTCAATTGAGCTGATGCCTGGTATGGTTAATAAAAGGCTGGCATCTGCCGGCAGTCGCGTCGTCACTTGAAGGCTCCCGGTATTCATGGTCTGGTTAAGCCCCGCGATGCTCTCACTTAATATCAATTGTCCCTGATGAATAATTTGTACGTGCGTGCAGGATTCCTGTACTTCAGTCAGAATATGCGTAGATAGAATGATACCGTGATCTTGCCCCAATTCGCGTATTAAGGCGCGGATTTCCCTGATCTGGATAGGATCAAGACCCACTGTAGGTTCATCAAGAATAATAACATCCGGGTTGTGCAAGATTGCCATAGCAATGCCCACACGCTGCTGAAAGCCCTTGGACAGATTGGCAATCAAACGATGAGAAACCGCCGTTAACCCACAGCGTTCTTGGGCATGATTAATCGCTTGGGTGATGGCGTTTTTGCCGATACCCTGAAGCTCAGCGCAATAGTGCAAAAATTCCTGCACGCTGAGTTCTTTATAAAGTGGCGGCGTATCCGGTAAATAGCCAAGACTGCGTTTGGCCTGGTTGGGTTGATCCAGCAAATCAAAGCCATTGATGGTGATTTGTCCGGAACTGGGTGCCAGATTACCGCTAAGCATTTGCATGGTGGTGGTTTTACCCGCGCCATTAGGGCCAAGAAATCCCAGCACTTCGCCTTTTGCCAAGGTAAAGCTGACATCATTAACCGCACAGACTTTGCCGTAATAGCGACACAGATGGTCGACAGTGATCAGGTTGGTCATGAGAACTATACTTGCTTGAGTAACACTTGTAATTCAGCCTGGATTTTTTTTCGGTAAAACAAAAATTTCCAGCGCGTACCGCCGCATTGCCGCCACAAAATAGCAGAACGTACCCCCGCCAGCAAACAGGCGCGTATTTTATTGGCAATCTCGGGTCTGGATAAATATTCCTGCTCACCATTAACCATGATTCTTGGCTGGAGTGTGCTAATGGTGTTCTGATAAACTTCGCCCAAGTTGGCCAGTACATTTTCATGTAACAAGCCAAAATGTTCACTCTGTGCCTGGGCTTTAGAGACACCGATTTGAATGGTTTGAAGTAGATCTTTGCGACTGGATAACTGGTTTTCAATAAAAACCAGTGAAGCGGAATACCGTGCCTGTTCAGGGTTGACCACTTTAAAGCCGGTCATTTGTATGTTAAGTTGCACCAATCCCAGTTTTAATCCGGCCAGACTGCCATAAACATCAATGACGCTGTCAGAGTCTATTTTCAAGATACTGGCAATGCTGGTTTCAAACGCAACCGGGTCAGCCGTGCCTTTGGTCGCCAGTTGTTGCACCAGCGCCGCTGCTTGAGCAATGCCGGCCAAGGCGATAGTTTGATGAGTGATCGTGTTTAATTGCATAAGTTACTATTACAGGTGATTGGGTTATCAAAATATCTTGGTAGTCTAAAACATTTACGGTTCAGCGGACTATCAATATTTGACAGCACTGCGAGGGCAGGGCTATTCTTTTCAATTACGTATGATTACCCGTTGCTACTTAATATATGATATAACAATTAAGCGGTAATTAATCAATAGCAAACACGAAAACCGTAAAACCAACCAACACAAAGGAAAGAGAAATGATTGAATCTGTTGTTTTAACCGTTACCGATATGAAATGCGGCGGTTGTGAAACCAATGTCACGGGAAAACTAACCGCTATTGATGGCGTTATTTCGGTAAAAGCTTCGTTTAAAGAAGATACCGTCAGTATCGACTTTGATAATGAAAAAACCACATTGGATAATATAAAAGATACCATTGTTGGCGCAGGTTTTCCGGTATTGAGCGATTAAATAATCAAGTTATAGTAAGGTAGATTTTATGAGTGCAGAAGAGACTTCTGATGAGATTCGGCTATCCATTTTAGGGATGCGTTGTGCGGGTTGCGTAAGTGCTGTTGAGGGTGCCTTGGCTGCCGTTGAGGGCGTTACTTCTGTCAGTGTTAATTTTGCCGATCACTCGGCAATGATTAAAGGCCACGCTGACCCCGATGCGTTAAAGCAGGCTGCCCAAGAGGCCGGTTTTGATGCGGCGGTCATGGAAGGTTTTGAAGATCCGGCAGAACAGGAAGCCCAAGAATTACAGCGTTACCGACAACTGATGAAGAAAGCGGCCGTTGCGGGAATTTTTGGAACCTTGCTGATGTTGTCAGAACATTTTGGCTGGCTGCCGGAAATCGGTTCAGCGACCGGACAATGGCTCTGGCCGGAAATTGCACTCATCACCTTAAGTATACTGGTGTATTCTGGTTGGCATTTTTACAGCGGTGCCATCAAGTCGTTAAGTCTGGGTCAGGCCAACATGGACACCCTGATTGCCTTGGGTACCGGTTCGGCTTGGCTGTATTCCTGCATCGTCATTGACTATTCGGCGACCTTGCCGGCCTTGGCTAAACATGCTTATTTTGAAGCGGCCGTTGTTATTCTGGCTTTTATTAATCTGGGAACCGCCCTGGAAACGATGGCCCGAGGTAAAACATCCAGCGCGATCCGACAATTAATCGGCTTGCAACCCCGTACCGCTCGCGTGGTTAGAAATGGCGAAGAACTGGATATTCCTATCGAAGAAGTGGGCTTGGGTGAAACACTGCGGGTCAGACCCGGTGAAAAAATTGCCGTTGACGGCGTGTTGCTCGAAGGGCATTCCACGCTGGATGAATCCATGTTGACGGGTGAGCCGATTCCGGTAGAAAAAAGTGTCGGCTCGGAAGTGGTGGCAGGCACCATGAATCAAACCGGCAGCTTTCTGTTTAAAGCAACGCGCATAGGTCGCGATACCGCCTTGGCGCAAATTATTAAAAGCGTGCGGCAAGCACAAAGCAGCAAACCAGAAATTGCCCGCTTGGCCGATAAAATTTCCAGTGTTTTTGTACCCGCTGTCGTTGCTATTTCAGTGCTGACTTTTCTGGTGTGGTACACCTTTGGTCTCGAACCGTCATTGGGCTATGCTTTTGTTACCTCCATGACCGTGCTGGTTATTGCTTGCCCTTGTGCGCTGGGTTTGGCAACACCTATTTCTGTGATGGTCGCGGTGGGTCGGGCAGCGCAATCAGGTATTTTGATTCGCAAGGGTGATGCCTTACAAACAGCAGGTAAAATAACCTGTTTAATATTGGATAAAACCGGCACCGTCACCGAAGGCAAACCGACGGTATCCACCATTGAAGGCAGCGCCGGCTATACTCAAGAACAAGTATTGTACTTTGCTGCCAGTATTGAGTCAGGTTCCGAGCATCCATTAGCGGCTGCTATTTTGAAGGCAGCAGAAACCCGGAAAATTAAACTGGAAAAAGCCAAGCAGTTTGAAGCGATTGCCGGTTTTGGCATTACCGCGCACATTAACGAACAAATCGTGGCCTTTGGCAACGAGGCCTTGATGGATGCCAAAGGCATTAGCTTTGCTCATTACATCGACCGGCTTAAAGAACTGTCGGCACTGGGGCAAACGCCGATGTTGCTGGCCGTAGACGGTAAAGTAGCCGGACTCATTGCCGTTTCTGATCCGATTAAAAAAGACTCTGAGCTAGCCGTGCAGCGGTTGAAAAATTTGGGTCTACGCATCATCATGGTAACCGGCGATAATCAAATAACAGCCCATGCCATCGCCAAACAAGCCGGTATTACAGAAGTCAGGGCGCAAGTGTTACCACAGGATAAAGCCGCTGTCGTTAAAGAATTGCAGGATCAAGGCGAGATTGTCGGCATGGTCGGTGACGGTATCAATGATGCGCCAGCCTTGGCGCAAGCGAATGTGGGATTGGCTATCGGCACAGGCACTGATATTGCCATTGAAAGCGCGGATGTAGTCATTTTGCAAGGCTCCTTGTTAAAAGTCCCCGAAGTGATCGCGTTATCCAAAGCCACCGTGATTAATATCAAACAAAACCTGATGGGCGCATTTTTCTATAACACCATCAGCATCCCCGTTGCCGCAGG
>Ga0007800_10000637_pt1 | contig 13180 bp, 12 predicted proteins | sample CryBogmetaGMA14M_FD_60366 | JGI IMG/M metagenome (GOLD analysis project Ga0007800, IMG submission 60366) | Freshwater microbial communities from Crystal Bog, Wisconsin, USA - MA14M | ecosystem: Environmental > Aquatic > Freshwater > Lake | place: Crystal Bog, Wisconsin, USA | collected 2009-07-06 | reverse complement strand
CGGTGATTATTGGCCTCGCTATAGTTTTTTAAAATATCCCGGCGTGATAAAGCTAAAAATTGGACCGGTTATTGAAAGTAAAGGTCGCAAAGCAACCGATGTTAATGCAGAAGCAGAGGCCTGGATAAGACAGGCAATGAAGGAGATGGATTAAGACACGATATTAAGCTTTTATCTTAAATGTAAGGTAAGTGCGTATAATGCGGCAAATAACACTACACTCAATAACGGTAACCCTTGATGAAAAAAATATTACTCATTTCTTTATCCGCATTATTGCTTCCGGCTTGCGCAGATAAAAATCAATACGAACAAGCTGTATTAGAACAAATGCAGAAAGAAGCGGATATTAAAGACTACAAAATAACACCTGAGTACATGACCAAGTGCGTGGTAGATACTACCTCACAAAATATGCCGGGTATTTTTGCTTTCGATCCCGCTCGTCTAACGGCTTATCGTAACTATGCAAAAATGCTGACGTTAGCCCAAGCTGCAGATCCTAAAAAAACACTTGAAGAATTACGTACTGATTTTGGTTCCGCTAAAGATCTTGCTGAAGCGCACACCAACTATACTGAAAGCTTGATGGAATGTTATTCGGCAGTGATATCGGAATCTGAAAAAGCTGAAAAAGAAAAAAAATAAAGGCTGAAAGAGAGGATTAACACGATTAATTTTCTCTTATGAGGACGACAAACGTTTTTCTGATTTTGACCGTTGAATGCCATTAGCAAAGAAAAGCATTCACCACGAAGACACGAAGAAAAGCAAAAACGGTTAACGTTCTTCTGGTTCCCATGCTCCAGCTTCGCGAGACTGGAAGCTGGAGCTTGGGAACGAGTACAAACTCATACACCCGAGGGCTAAGCCATGCAAATTACCGCCGAACTTGACAGCCAACACCTAGAGAAATTACACCTGCTGGAAAGAACACTAAAAAAGAATACTTCTGAGTTAATCTCTTTTGCTATTGATGAGATTTTTACAAAAAATCCATCAAAAACAGAAGGTCAAAATGCCTATGAACTTATGTTGCAATCAGGCTTTATTGGCAGTATAGAAGATGGCGAAAATCTTTCAGAAAATTATAAGGACTATCTGGATTGGAGTCATAAAATATGATTATTGCCGATACCGGATTTTGGATTGCCTTGGCAGATAAAAAAGATAAGCATCATCAAGAAGCAGATGATTTTGCTAAAACAACCACTGAAAAACTGATTAGCACTTATCCGGTCAATTACAGAAGTTTGTCATATTCTATTAAAACGGCAAGGTGTAAAGGCACAACTCAATTTTATAAAAATGTATCAGCTCGGTGCGTTTGAAATATTTGAAATACCCAAAACTGATAAAGGGAAAATATTTACATTAATGCAGCAATACGCCGATTTGCCGATGCCTCGTTGGTATTGTTAGCCGAAAATTTAGGGCATGGACGTATTTTAAGTACCGATAAGCGTGATTTTCATACCTACCGCTGGAAAAATACCCAACCGTTTTCCAATTTACTGTTGTGGGTTTAATTCGTCATGAAATTAGTATTTGATGGACACCAGGATTATCAATTAGAGGCGATACAAGCGGTCATTGATATTTTTCAAGGGTAGTCTTGTAATTATTCACCTCCCACTTTGAAAAAGGGGAAGAGCAAAGCGAGGGGCAGAGGGGGATTTATTTAAAAAATCTTCCCTGACCCAAGCCTCTCTGAGAGTGTGTTGATTTTTAGTTGGCACTGACCGCCAGCTAACGACCCACAGCCGTCATTCGACTATAATTTTACGCTTCCCTAAAGCCGCCATTTGCGAAGCTCAGTATACGACCTACAAGAGACAGTCATTCCTCAATTACTGATGACAGCATATTAACATATTGCTGCCATTCAACCGCTTTTCCTGTTACTTCAAAACCTAGTTGCGATTCCTTCGAATTGTCGTCTGATATTGACATCACAACAATCCCATAAATCTTATTCGGTTTGCACCTCCATGAGGCTCAGCCTTACAACGAGCATCCACAGGCGGAAAGCGCCAATGGTCGCGTTCGGATTTTTCCATCACTTTTCTAGTAGCGAAGTCTTCTGCTTAACCCTGATTTGCTACTGGTTCTGCAAAAAGCTCTGATGACATTTATAGTGATACGGTTTATAATCGATAATTTAATCAGAGCTCAAAAATTTGCCTCTTCATAAATTAATACACATTTATCCGCTTCGAGTCAGTATTCGTAGCTGTAAGTCGGATGTGAGGAATTATGAAACGATAGATGTTTTATTTGTGGTCTGTGAAGTCAGGCACTTGGGTTGCGGTTCTCTTACAATTTGCCTGTTACCAAATTACTTTCAAGCGCGAATATGATGAATAATGATAATCCAATAAAAGCCGCCGATAGACTCTTTGCGGTTAAAGTAGAACAAGGTAAATCCTATTATTGGTGTTCATGCGGAAAAAGCGCCAACCAACCCTTATGTGATGCTTCGCACGATGGCACTCGTTTTTTTCCTTTTTGATTCGATGCAACTGAAACAAAAACCGTTTATTTTTGTGGCTGTAAACAAACTCATACACCACCTTTCTGTGATGGAAGCCATGAATAGTTGGTAGTGTAAGACATAGATGCATAGCGCTTAACGAAGTGAAGTCAATTCGGTCCTATCGTCCAATATTAATCAGGACAGGGGAATACTAACTATACGTCCTAGAGGGACGGCTAAGAACTAGGGGGAATGACCATGGATCAACCTAAAAAGCCTCTTTTCAGTTTTCTGGACAGCAAAAAAACCAACCCGGAAACCAGTCCTGAGCCGTCACCGGCCGATAAGCAGATGCAAATCAATGGTCAAGCTGTGGACAGCCCCAACCCTGAATTAGCGACGCATGAAGAAACCAAACTAGAACACTCCGCCAAGCCCACATTAGTTCCTGGTTCAGAGGGCGAACATTATCTGCAAAAGAAATACAGTACCGAAGATCGTGCAAATGCTTTCTATAATAGCCAAGTGCTCGATTATTTGGCGCCCAAGATGCAGGAGTTCATCGCCAAACAGGAGTTTATGTTCGTCTCTTCGGCTGATCGCCACGGCGAATGTGACTGTACATCTAAATTCGGCACACCCGGTTTTATCCGCGTACTTAACGAGAAATATTTGATTTACCCTGAACGCCGCGGCAACGGGGTATTCGCCAATTTAGGCAACATTATTGAAAATCCACATATCGGTCTATTAATGATCGATCTGTTGCAGGACAGCATCGGTTTGCATGTCAACGGCAAGGCGCGGATCGTCGAGCATGAAGAGTTGCTGGAATATAAAGATCATCTGCCGCAAAGTATACTTGACGAAATCGGCCTGGAAGGCCCCAAGCAACCTGAACGCTGGATCATGGTTGAAGTGGAAGAGGCTTATGTGCAATGTTCCAAGCATATTCCGCTACTGAAGAAGGAAGATAAACGCATCGAATGGGGTACGGATAGCGCCGCCGCCAAAAAGGTCGATTATTTCCAGTTGCAAGGCATTCCTCTTTATGACCGTATCGGTGGCGACAAAGCAATGGAAATTGCCGTTGACCTGTTTTACCGCAAAGTATTGCAAGACGAACTTGTCGGTAAATTTTTCGAGGATACCGATATGGAAAATCAGCGCCTGATGCAAAAATCCTTTCTGTCCATGACCTTCGGCGGCCCTTACCAATATTCAGGGCACGATATACGCACCAGTCATCAACACTTGGTCGAACGCCTTGGCTTGACCGATATCCATTTTGACCGGGTGGTTGCGCTATTTCAAGAAACGCTGACCGAACTGCGGGTGCCCGAAAAAGAAACAAATAGAATGATGGAAATTTTGGAAACCTTCCGTGGCGACGTTTTGAATCGCTAATTGTGCAATTCCTGAATAAATCGGTTTTGTCTGTTTAAGGGCGGCCTATGCGATTAGCTTATAACGGCAAAAAATACACCTGCCAAACGGACGAAACCGTATTGGATGCCTTGCTTCGACAAAACATCGCAATTCCCCATAGTTGCCGTCGGCAGATTTGCTTATCCTGTTTGATGTGTTCGCTGAGCGGACCACCGCCAACTGTTGCACAACAGGGCTTGAATGAAACGCTGAAATTACAGAATTATTTCCTAGCCTGCGCCTGTAAACCCGAACAGGACATGGAAATCAGTTTGCCGCAGGAAACGGTCGCCATGGAAGTACCGGCGACCGTAACCGATGCATATCATCTTCGGGCTGGAGTAATGAACATTGGTTTGCAATGCGCAGGCGTGATTTTGGATTACAAGGGCGGGCAATCGGTTATTTTGTTAAACGATGATCATATCGGCGCACAATGCCCGATTGTATCGTCCGCCAGTAGCCGTTTAACCGGTCGAATAGATGTACATCTGGATTTAAGCCATGCGGATTGCTTTGCTAAGTGGGCGATCAAGAATCTTTGCGCAGGTATCAGCATGCGACTTTATGGCCCTATCGGGCGTATGCAATATCGATATACAACTGTCCATCAAGCGATATTGCTGGCCGGCAAGAATGCTGGATTAAGCGCGTTAGTCGGCATCTTGCAGGATATTTTTAGCCATGAACATCAAGGCCCAGTTTATTTATTCCATGAAGTGGACGATCAGGCGCAGTTATATCTTGGCGATGAATTAAATGAAATCAGCCGTTATTATCCGAACTTCCAATACATCCCTTGCGTACTGCACTTATCCGAGAATCCAGCGCCCAAGGGTTTAGCGAATCAGCGCATCAGGCAAACCGTCGCAGATTTAAAAGGCTGGGAAGTGTTCATCTGCGGCCCAAAGGATTTTGTCAATACTCTCCAAAAGCAGGCTTATCTGGCGGGTGGCAACATGCACGACATTTTCGTTGATATCACAAAATAATTCCAACACGGCAACGGATTAAACCATGCAAAAAAACAATAACTATCAGGGCGAAACCGGGAATTTTTGGGCGAAAGAATTATTTAAAAAAACCAAGCCGGTATTCCTGGACCATACACCGAAAAAATCCGCCGCGGAAACGACTTCCAAAAAGTTGACCGCAAGCGGCGATCTCTGGATCAGCAATTTGTTTAAAGGCTATGATGCTAATCTGGCGGCTAATGACAAAATGTCCATTTTGAAAGAAGGGCGTGTCATCCATGAAATCATGCTGAATGATCTGGATGTGGTGACGATTATCGGCAGACATCCCCGAGCCGATATACAGTTGGAATCCTACAAGCTGGGTATGTACCATCTCGGCATTATCAAGAACGAGCAATGCTATTACGTTGAAGGACTGGATACCGCTTCCGGCACCTTGGTCAACCGAAAAAAAATGAAGCCTAAACATTGGGTGCTACTAAGGGATGGTTATTTGGTCGATATTCCAGGCTATCAATTGCGTTTCGAGCTTCCCAACATGCCGGACACAGATCAGGACGACACCCAGGGACTTGAAGAACTGGAGGAAATTCCGGATTTTTTCTATACGCCAAAAATCGCGCCGCCGCCCTGTCCATTATTATCGCATCTGGTCGATAAGCGCGATGCCATTAGCATTTGGAACGAAGGAGTGACTACACTGGTGGTTGCCGATATCGTTGAAGAAACCCACGATGTGAAAACCTTCCGGTTCATCGGCGAAACCCCTTTATTGTTCTCCTATAAACCCGGCCAGTTCGTTACTTTCCTGTTGCCTATCAACGGGAAGACCATACAACGCTCCTACAGTATGTCATCGTCGCCGTCTCGCCCGCACGTCATGGAAATTACCGTGAAACGCGTACCCGGCGGGCTGGTGTCGAATTGGTTGTGCGACAATGTTAAGCTGGGTGACAGATTGAACATTAGGGGACCTTCGGGGAAATTTACCTGTTTCGAGTACCCATCCAATAAAATGTTATTCATCGGTGCTGGCAGCGGTATTACGCCGGTAATGTCGATGTCGCGCTGGGTTGCTGATACTGCGGCGGATGTGGATGTGAAACTGCTGGCCTGTTTCCGCTCACCGAACGAGATTATTTTTCGTAAAGAACTGGAAATGCTGTCAGCACGTCATCGAAGTTTTCAGGTAGCGGTAACTGTGACTTCCGGCTGGCAGGGCACCGAATCCTGGACCGGATTTACCGGACGCATCAGTCCGCAGATGATGCAGATGGTGGCTCCCGATTTTATGGAACGCCATCTGTTTATGTGCGGCCCGGAGCCTTTCATGGATAGCGTCAGGCAAGTCATGCATGGGCTGGGATTTAACATGAGCAATTTCCATGTTGAAAGTTTTGGCTCATCCCGGACAGCATCAGGTGGTGCAGATACGGCGGAAACCCTGAAATTAACTGGAACCCAACATAAAGTGTTTTTCAGTAAAACCGGCTTAACAGTTGATACCGATGAAAATATTCCGCTGCTTAATTTGGCAGAAGCGCATGGCATTGAAATTGATTACAGTTGCCGCTCAGGTAGTTGTGGCGCTTGTGCGGTTAAATGCAGCGGCGATATTAGCGAGGGAAACGAATGCTCCATCAGTAAGAAGGAAAAAGAGGCCGGTTATATCTATGCTTGTTGTAGTGTCGCCAAAGGTCCTTTGGAAATCGATGCCTGATAGGAAATATGTCCCCTGTCAAATCAGGGGGTCATATTGTGACCGCTTGATTTAGAGTAACCTTTTTCACACTTGTAGCTCTGAGTTGAGCGGCAACTTTTTTGCTATCACCCGCCATTGATTTCAAATAATTCATCGACTGGTCATGGCATTGCCGTACTTCATTCTGCCAAATTCATCGCCCCAAAGCCGCCAGTCGCGACCGGCAGTTGATGGCCGTGATCAGCCAGTCAGTTCCAATTATAAATCAACACACTCTCGTAGTAGCTTGTCCCTAACCCCTCTTTACAAAGAGGGGGGAGGTTGAATAATGACGTTTATTTTACGCGCATTCCCGCAATAGCCCCGTCATCCGGGCTTAAAATCCAAATATCTTTACCACCAGGGCCAGCCGCTAATACCATGCCTTCAGAGTTGCCAAAGCGCATTTTTCTGGGTGCCAGATTAGCGATAACGAGGGTCAATTTGCCTTCAAGGTCTTCCGGTGCGTAAGCGGATTTAATGCCTGCCAATATAGTGCGGGTTTCGTCGCCTATATCAACAGTCAGTTGTAACAGTTTATCAGAGCCTGCTATCGATTCGGCTTTGATGATTTTGGCAATACGTAAATCCAGTTTGGCAAAATCATCAAATTCAATCGTGTCGGCTATGGGTTCAAATTTTTTCTCGGGCGCATCTTGGATATGTTGAGCCGCAGTTTTTTCCAGATTTTCTTTGGATGCTTCAACAATCGCAGCAATTTTATCGGCTTCAACGCGAGTCATTAAGGGTTTGAAGTCATTAATGGTATGGTTTAACAAAGGCTTTGCAGCGACTGGCCAAGCTTGTGAATCGATGTTTAAAAAGTGTTCGGCTTCTTTCATCAACGCTGGAATGACCGGTTTTAGAAAAACAGTCAGTAAACGAAACAGGTTGATACCCATCGAACAAACATCGTGCAACTCTGTATCATGACCTTCCTGTTTGGCTATTAACCAAGGCTTTTTTTCATCAATATATTGATTGGCTTTATCTGCCAGTGCCATAATTTCACGCATGGCTTTGCCAAATTCACGGGTTTCATAAAACTCTGCGATTTGTTTGTTGGCGTTGATAAAATCTTGAAATAACAGCGGTTCAGAACAGGTAGCCGATAATGTATTGGCAAAGCGCTTGCTGATAAAACCGCTACAACGGCTGGCGATATTAACGACTTTACCGACCAGATCAGAGTTAACCCGCTGACTGAAATCATCAAAGTTCAGGTCTATATCATCAACGCCGGCACTCAGTTTGGCGGCAAAATAATAGCGCAGATATTCCGGGTTTAAATGATCCAGATAGGTTCTTGCGGTAATAAAAGTGCCTCGGGATTTGGACATTTTTTCGCCATTGACGGTTAAAAAGCCGTGTGCAAAAATAGCGGTAGGTGTTCTAAATTGAGCGCCGCTTAACATGGCAGGCCAGAACAAGGCATGGAAATAAATAATGTCTTTACCTATAAAATGGTAAAGCTCCGTTGTGCTGTCTTGTGCCCAGTACTCATCAAAATCCAGCACTTTTTTAGTGCATAGATTTTTAAAACTGGCCATGTAACCGATAGGCGCATCCAGCCATACATAAAAATATTTTCCGGGAGCATCCGGAATTTCAAAGCCAAAATAAGGTGCGTCGCGAGAAATATCCCATTGCTGTAAACCGCTCTCTAACCATTCAGCTAATTTATTACGCACTTCGGGTTGTAAATGGCCGGCGCTGGTCCAATCGCTGAGCATCTCGGTAAAATCTGCCAGATTAAAGAAATAATGGACAGAATCTTTGTCAACAGGCTTTGCTCCTGAAATGGTGGAAACCGCGTTTTTCAGTTCGGTGGGCGCATAAGTTGCACCACACGCCTCACAACTGTCACCGTATTGATCGTGTGCGCCGCATTTGGGGCATTCGCCTTTAATAAAACGATCGGACAAAAACATGTTTTTAACCGGATCGAAGGCTTGGGTAATCGTGCGTGAACTGATATGTCCGGCATCACGCAAACGTTCATAAATCAATGATGAAAAGAGCCTGTTTTCTTCAGAATGCGTGCTGTGATAATTATCAAACGCCACACCAAATTCAGTAAAATCGGCCAAGTGCTCTATGCCAACCTGAGTGATCAGTTGTTCCGGTGTAATACCTTCTCGATCAGCTTTTAGCATAATTGGTGTTCCGTGGGTATCATCCGCACAAACGAAATAGCAGTGGTTGCCACGTTGTTTTTGGAAGCGCACCCAAATATCGGTTTGAATATATTCAACCAAATGACCTAAATGTATGGGGCCGTTGGCATAGGGGAGGGCGCTGGTGACGAGAATTTTTCTATCTGATCTATCTGACATGATGCAAAGAATTAAGAGGTATGAAAACAAACAATTAGGTGATTATCGCATAAAATTAACGCTGCTACAGAATAGAACACCGCTAAAAAATAAATTTTATTAAAAAAACTGTAGAATACTCCCTATCTTAAGTAGGTTCAGCGGTTAAAATTGAATTTACTTGCAAAATGTAGTGACTAAAATTACTGGGAATAATCATGGCATACCTGGAAAAGACGGCTGTAGAAGACCTGCTGAGAACCTTTATCGATCCCAATCATGGCGTCGATTTGGTTACCGCAAAATCAGTTAAAGCAATCAATATTGAGGGTGCTAATGTTAGTGTTAAGCTGGAGTTGGGCTATCCTGCAAAAAGTACTATTGAACAATTAAAAGCGTCTGTTGAAGATTTACTGGCAACGCTGGACGGCGTAGAAAGTGTTACGGTTGATGTGACGGTAAAAATTCTGTCTCATGCGGTACAACAGGCCTTAAAACCTCAGCCTAATATAAAAAATATTATTGCCGTAGCCTCCGGCAAAGGTGGTGTCGGGAAGTCAACGACAGCGGTTAATCTGGCGCTGGCATTGGCAGCAGAAGGTGCGACAGTCGGCATACTGGATGCCGATATTTATGGCCCCAGCATTCCAACCATGTTGGGCTTGTCGGGGTATCCAGACAGCGTAGACAACAAAACCATGACGCCTAAAATGGCTTACGGCGTGCAAACCATGTCGATTGGTTATTTGATTGATGCCGGTCAGCCGATGATTTGGCGTGGACCTATGGCAACCAACACCTTGCAGCAGTTATTAAGAGATACCAACTGGGTTGATGTGGATTATTTAATCATCGACTTACCGCCCGGTACCGGTGATATTCAACTGACTTTAGCCCAACAAATTCCGGTTAGTGGTGCCGTTATTGTCACAACGCCCCAAGATATTGCCTTGATTGATGCCCAGCGCGGTTTGGGAATGTTTGCAAAAGTTAACGTGCCGGTACTGGGTATTGTTGAAAACATGAGTATGCATATTTGCAGCGAGTGTGGACACGCCGAGGCTATTTTTGGTGAAGGTGGCGGTGCTGCCATGGCCGATATAAACAAGGTTGATTTTCTGGGATCTCTGCCGCTAGACATTAGGATTCGACAACAGGCTGATTCAGGAATGCCTACCGTAGTGGCGGAACCTGATGGACGTGCGGCCAAGATTTACAAAGAAATTGCACGTAAAACAGCCGCAAAGCTGGCATTAAAAAGCAAGGATTTTAGTACCCGATTTCCTAATATTGTGGTGCAAAATACTTGAGCTTCAAAGTTCAGCAGGGCAAGGCTGAGCACCGTTGGCTGAGCGGAGCCGAAGCCGGAAAAATCGCTTCGACTCCGCTCAGCGAACGGCTTAACTAATGGCATTGTATAATTAACCTTTAACCTAATTAGTATTTCATGAGTATAAAGTCGGACAAGTGGATTCGCCGCATGGCGCAACAGCACGGCATGATAGAGCCGTTTGAAAGTGGTCAAGTCAGGGATTCTGAACAGGGCCGGGTTATTTCCTACGGCACTTCAAGCTATGGTTATGACGTTCGGTGCTCGGATGAGTTTAAAATCTTTACCAATATCAATTCGGCTATTGTTGATCCAAAAAACTTTGATTCAAACAGCTTCGTCGATGTTAAATCCGATGTTTGCATTATTCCGCCCAATTCGTTTGCATTGGCGCGTACGGTTGAGTATTTTAGGATTCCGCGTGATGTACTGACTATTTGCTTAGGCAAGTCAACGTATGCTCGCTGTGGCATTATTGTTAACGTCACGCCTTTGGAACCCGAATGGGAAGGTCACGTCACCTTGGAATTTTCCAATACCACAACACTTCCCGCAAAAATATATGCCAATGAAGGCGTGGCTCAAATGCTCTTTTTTGGTAGCGATGAAGTGTGTGAGACCTCTTATAAAGACAGGGCAGGTAAGTATCAGGGGCAGACAGGGGTTACGTTACCCAAAGCATAGACAGTCGCCAAGTCAGAGATTGACGGTATTTATGCCGTTTCTCTTTGCGGTGGCAATTGCACAAAAAAACCTTGAGCCTTAAGGCTGTCCATGATCTTTCCGGCGTCTTCTCGCGCTAATTTCCGTTCTTGCGATAGCTCTATATTCATCACAAATTCCATTTTTCCAAAGCTGTTAAGCAGTGCCTCCGGTACTTTTGAAAAATCATCTTTGTTAACGATATACAAATAAAGGTAGTCTTTTTTAAGGCTTTTATAGATAAAACACTGCATGATATTGAATAATAATGAATCAAAACAGCTATTTTAACCATTTTTGTTTAGAATGCCTCATCCTTAATTTTACCAAATACACGTAATGGCTAAATCACTGCTCAAACTTGATGACTTCTTTAAATCAGCCTGTTATTTTGAGGCTTCTTTAATTTTAGTAGCGGTATTTTTGGGGTGGGTTGCCAATATTGACCCGTTCGAACATCTTTATTTTTCGGAAACTGCCATTGCTTACGGCGTGATAGGCACCCTGCCTTTGTTCTTAATGTTTCTGTCGTTGGAAAAATTGCAGGGAGAATCGGTAGTCAAGATCAGGAAATTACTGCTAAATACCCTGGGGCCCGGATTACATAGCTATCACTGGAGCGATCTATTGATACTGGCAGCCATAGCCGGAATAGCAGAAGAGCTTTTGTTTCGCGGCGTCATTCAGCCCTGGATAGAGAATTCATGGGGCATAACGACAGGCTTAATCGCCAGTAACATCGTTTTTGGATTAGTCCATGCAGTAACCCCACTTTATGCCGTATTGGCGGCTCTGGTCGGAATTTATTTAGGCTTATCTTTAGATTATAGCGGTGACAGAAATTTATTAATTCCTGTCATTATTCACGGATTTTATGATTTTCTTGCTTTTGTCGCGCTGATGCGCGTCTATCGAGCGAGTTTATCAGACGCTACAAAAGATTAAAAATTGTCAATTTTAAGATAATTAAGAATTTTTAATAAGGCAAAAATCCATTGCAAACCGACAAAATCAACTTGTCAAACAAGACACACTTATGCCTCCCTAATGTTATCCGCTGGAGAGTTACTTCCGTGGATTAGTTCTCAGATGGGCCATAGCACAACTGCACAAACTACAAAAGCCTATGCTCGGTATATTGATGACAGTCAAACGGATGCAGGAGAAAAAGCAGTAAAGATGTTTTGGGAATAAATCGTGTCATTAAAGACTAATGCTTATAAGGCTAAAAGGGGAATAAACTTTATGCGGCTAATCTGGAACAGCGCATTGTTACCCTCATAGAAGATGATGAAGCTAACAATAAGAAGGGTATTTACGAGTACCTTTTAACTGGCAATGAGAAAACCCTAAATTTGAGGGTTTTCGATGAGAAAACAAAGATAAAAATATATGAGAAGCAGAAAGGTATTTGCCCGATCTGCAATAAGCATTATCTCATAGGGGAAATGGAAGCCGATCACATCATATCGTGGAGTACAGGCGGGAAAACAATACCAGAAAATTGCCAGATGCTTTGTAAGATGGATAATAGGACAAAGAGTGGGAAGTAGACGGTTGGCTATTTTTCCTGCGTTGTCACCCAAGCTGACAAGCCAAACATATAGCAAGCCCCTCCGAGAGTGTGTTGATTTTTAGTTGGAACTGACTAACAGCTTACGGCTCACGGCCATTACTTGCCAGTGGCGATCGGCAGCTTTAGGGCGATGAATATTGCAGGATGAAGCTGGACATTGTGCCATTAAATTTAGATGGTACTATCCTATTGTTTACTATTTTGGCGTTTTGACACCCTTTAAAGCCTATAAAATCAAGGGACACTGTTTTAAACATTAGACATTTTGGCTTATTCTGTACAATCAGGCACTTTAAGGCGAATGTGAAGCAACCGTTGCAGTTTGTTTAAATCCAATCATTTCTCTACGCCTTTTATTTACGTTAAAAATAAAACCCACAAAAAAACCACATCCAGATAGGTGCGGTTCATTTATTTTGTGCGTTCAATAGCTGCCTAGTCGATAAAAGGCAGTTCGATTGTCACTGGTTTCAGGTGCGTGTGTCAATCAATATAATGCAATAAGCATCAATAGGGAGGCATTTGCGCTGTAACGCTTTCCAGATTCACTGGCGAAAAAGGGGTCGGGTATTTCGTTTCAAAATATTTTTTTGGGCGACTCACAAGCACGGCATTTGAAGATTTTAGGTACCGAA
>Ga0007800_10000632_pt1 | contig 13228 bp, 10 predicted proteins | sample CryBogmetaGMA14M_FD_60366 | JGI IMG/M metagenome (GOLD analysis project Ga0007800, IMG submission 60366) | Freshwater microbial communities from Crystal Bog, Wisconsin, USA - MA14M | ecosystem: Environmental > Aquatic > Freshwater > Lake | place: Crystal Bog, Wisconsin, USA | collected 2009-07-06 | reverse complement strand
TGGTGGGGTTCTCTCGCATATGCCCTATCCGTGAAACAACGATAGTCTTTAGCGAGTAGAAACGGCGACAGGAAAAAATTGGTTGAGATTGAAAATTGACCAGACATGGGAGCAAACAAGCCACTCGAGGGTTGTCCTGAATATAGCGCACCGCATCTGACACGGTCTCAGGCGTCATCAATTCAATATCCGGGTTGCAAACAAGCACCACTGCATCTGTGTGATCGATGTGCGTGAAGCCCCTATTGATTCCGGCTCCGTACCCTCTGTTCCGCTGCACCACTACGTCCACGGGAAACGGAGCGGAAACATTGGTAGAGCCTTCTGATTCGGAATGGTCCACGATAATGAGTTTTTCTATGATGTCCACCGGACTGAGCGACTGTATCAGTGACTTCAGATAATGGTCACTCTTGTAATTGACTGTGACCACGTACAGAGGAAGAAGTGTTGAACTCACCCGATTCGAGCTGATTCTTTGTTGGGGATTCGTCGGATGGTCAGAAACGAGTGGATGAGACTGGAATTTGTCAGCATCGTCTTTGGCTTGCCAATCATCATCGTGTACCGGCATGCCCTTGAGCAGTTTCTTGTACAGCATACTTTCATGAAAAAACAGTGTCCAAACCGTGATAGCAAAGATCTTCATGTCAAGCAGCCAGTTCTGGTTTCGGATGTACCACAATTCGAGTTCAGCTTTATATGGAACAACTTGGTTCTTGAAAAACTCAAGGTAATCGCTGCCACTCTTTGATATGATTGTCTCTTCATCTCGGAATACGATAGATCCTACGCCCGTCAAACCCGGCCGTACTGTGGCGATGACTCTCTGAACATGTTCGGGATAAAAGCTGAAATTTTTCGGGGTAAGCGGACGGGGACCGAAAAGGGTCATTTCGCCCTTAATAAGATTAATGACTTGAGGAATTTCGTTGATCTTTGTTTTGCGGAGAAATCTGCCCATCGGCAGGACTCTGGGATCATTCTTAAGAGTGATGTCCCCGGTTCCGAGGTTCGGACTGTCCTCGAGCATCGTGGCGAATTTGACTATTCTAAACGTTCTGCCGCCGAAACCAATCCTCGGCTGAAAATAAAAGATCTTGCCTTCCCCGGTCAATCTTAAAATAATGGCCAGAATGATCCAGAGCGGAAGGAACAGGAGAATTACGATCATGGCGAACGCGACGTCGAGGACTCGTCTCATCGTTACATCCTGTCATCAAGGTACTTGAATGTTTCTTTGTGGGCGAACTCGCCCAGGGTTCGATGGAAAAGGTCTACGAGATCGCTCTTGGTCCATCTTTTCGCGTTGCGCAAAGTCATGACGGTATCGAGAAAACCGTCCAGTTTTTCACCATCAGCGTCTTCCGAATTCAAAATAACCCCTATGTCGCGAAACCGGTCCCATGTGACCTGATCGCCGTTCTCGTACAACTCTTCAAACTCCTTCTCTCCTGACGTATCGCTGTCGAAGAAGTAGCACGGCCACTTTTTTTTGGCGTAAAGCTCATCCATTTTGGAGCGAGCCTCATCCTCCGACTCACACAGATAGGGAGCGTAACCGAGCGATTCAAGGTACTGTTCGGCGATCTCTGAAAAGGTTGTCATATGAAGGCCGGCAGAAAGTTTTGGGAAGAGGGTTTCTCTATTCCTGCCGACGAATGCTGCGATAAGACAGAGCACCCCAGCTTCTCGTTCCGTAACGAAGTACCTCCTCACGTCACGGGGGGCCGTAATGGGCTGACGCTTGCGAATCCGGTGGTTAAAGCCGTCCAAGAGGCTTCCATCGGAGAAGGCCACATTCGGGAATCGGGCCATGGACACCGGCACCCGTCTACTGGCACGTAGAATAAAGAGTTCCATGATACGCTTGGAGGCTCCCATCATGTTCACCGAATGTGCTGCCTTGTCGGTTGAAACAGCAAAATACTTTGAGGCGTTTCGCTCCGCGGCAAACCCGAGCAGTTTCTCTCCGCTCAACACGTTGACGGCGACCATCCGCATCAGAGTGTACGGGTCTCGTTCACTTCGAACATGTTTGAGCGCCGATAAGTTCAAGATGTAATCATAAGACGGTTGGCTTTCAATAAAGGCATCGAACTCCAGTGCACCGCAATCAAGACAAAATGTCTTGAATTCTCCTTCGATATACCCAACTGAACTCCGTATGTCCCGGACCAACTCGGTAAGACTGTTCTCACTGAGATCAACCACGTGGAGAACGCGTGGATTCCTCTGGAACAACTCCTTTGAGACAGCCCTTCCGATGGTACCGGCCGCGCCGATAACGAGGATTCTACTTGAACCCAGCAGAGATCGAATCCCCATTTCGTGTTCACGCAGATCATCGGCGAAAAGCTCTCTGTCACGCCCAATCAACTCAAGAATACTTTTCACGGTAGAGATTACCTCACGAGGGGCGGTAAACACGGCGGTACCACTCACACGTGCGAAAAAGTTCATCATCAATTGAGAATGGCGGTGTCCACCCGAGTAAAGTCTTGGCTTTTGTTGTATCTACTTGCAGTGAATCGGTCAAGCGGCCGACAACCTCACGTTTCCCCAAGACCATGGCAGCGATCTGGAGCAAGAATTGTGGAACAGGAAGGAGTATACAACGACGATCAAGCGCTGTCGCTATCTTCCTCACGAGTTGAGACGTGGACAGGTCTTCACTATCGCTCACGAGAAACGTCTCGCCGGCGGCCCTCGGATTACGGATGCACAATACTATCATGGCTATGAGGTTCCCCAGGCCCACCATGCTGCGTCTGTTCTTGATATACCCGAAAGGCAGCGGTAGCCCACGGTCAACCACGCGGATCAGCCTCAAGAAGTTGGCGCGAACTCCCGGGCCATAAACCAGGGGGGGCCTGATGACGACCACGTCCAGATCTTTGCCTCGTCTGATCTCCTCCAGCGCGAGTTCAGCTTTCCTCTTGGAGACGGCATAAGCCCCGAACGGGTTGAGTGAATCTTCTTCTGCAAAGGGTTTGGAGTCTGTTCGCTCACCGTGGACTTTTACCGTGCTCAGGAAAACCAGACGCTTGACACCGGTCTTAACGGCAGCATCCGCAACGCGCCTCGTTGCTTCCACGTTTATTCGTTCGTACGCATCCGTCGCGTCTTGATGATTCTCGTCCAGTCGGTGCGCTCGGCCCGCGAGGTGAACCACAGCCGAGACACCTTGCAGGGCTTCTGACCAGTCGGTGCCGGGCCCTATGTCCCCCATCGGCACGTATTCAATAGCATCAGATGGCGAGAACTCCATCCGCCGTTGGAGGGCTCGAACCGCAAAACCTTCCTGCACAAGTGTCCGGCACAGTTCACGGCCGATAAAACCTCCCGCGCCGGTAACGGCTATGAGTTCTCTCATTATTTGCACCGGAAAAGATCAGCCGGAATCGAATCCCAAAGCCTGATATCAGTAGTGTCCAACGTTCTGTGTTGACCTGAGAAACCCACACGCGGAAAAGAGCACCACTACTATACGGTCATTGGGGATTCGTCGGATTATCCTAGGTAATTCGATCAGGTTGCTCCTTGCGAGGCCAGTCCTGATCGAGCCATGGTTTGTTGAAAAACGATCGAACTAAGAATTGTGGGATCCTGGAAATTGACTTTGCTGCGGATATCCAAGGCTTAGGGTGGATGCCGTTGATATGCCACGACTTTTTGATAAAGGACGCGGCTGCAAGACGATTCTTGATGCTCGCGTTGCTCATACCGCCGACCCTCATCACGACGAGAATGTGGGGGATGTAGCACGTACGGATGTTGTGTCTCACAAAAAAGCGCAGCAACAACTCGTAATCTGCTGCGGTTCCCATGTCAAGGCGAAAGCCGCCATACTTCTCGTACAACGAGCGCCTACAAAAGAATGTGGGATGAGGAGGCATCCAGCCTCGGAGGAACAGTTTGTCGTTGTATGGGCAGGACACCCAGTGGCGCTTGATTTTGGTTCTGTCGTTGCGGGAAACACATACCAGGTCACCGTAGCATGCGTCCACCTCTGGATTTCTCAACTGTTCAGCTACGATAGATAAGACTCGGTTGTGGGGATAGAAGTCATCGGCATTGAGTACCCCGATGATGTCACCTCGGGCAATAGCCAATCCCTTATTCAAGGCATGGTACATGCCGTCATCCGGCTCGGAGATGAGTTTGTCTTCCGGACCGGCATACTTTTTTGCCAGAGCGAAGGTATTGTCGGTGGAGTTGCCGTCAATAATGATCTGTTGTACGGGGAGGAGTTGTTTCTTGACACTTTCCAAACAGTCTTCGATCGTTGACGCGGAATTCAGGGCAACGGTAATTATGGAGATTTTGGGAAATGCTCCGTTCATGCCTACCAGACCTCTCCAGACATCAAATCATTCTCCTCGCAGGTTCCAATTTGTTTGGTCCGATGGGCGATCATAATTCATATCGACATGATAAGGACCGGCATGTGTAAAAATCGGTCATCTTTTGTTGAGATAAAGCTCGGTCTGTGAATCTCATGAAAAAAGTTCTTGTATCACAAATCAGATCAATTAATTGGAAAAACGTTTCAGCTTGCCGGCAAGTGTCTTGTAAAACCTCTGGACCATTAGTTGAAACGCTGCGGGAAGTACATTATACACAGTCAATGCTACCAGAAACAGCGTCTCCGTGCCGGGAATCCATGCTAATCTTAACACAGGGTGAGCTTCACCATAGTTCTTCGCGATGCGAGAAATCAGAACGCTCGCCGAAATATCTATACGAATCGGACTGCAAACACGCCTCACACTTGTCGCTCGATAAATCCGCTTCTTCGGGCAGGTGTCCCACAACGCCCGGGTTACCTCCCCCAACGATTTTAGGGGGTATTGTGAACATCTCATTAGTCTCACAAGAGATTCTCTTCTCACAACAAACGACAGATTTTTCAGGCAGTATGACTTGCGATCGTCATTTTCAGTTCCGGAAGGAACCAGGTCCGTCCAGTGATGTTTATGCCTCTTGTCAGTATAATAGCTATCACCATGAAACAGTTCCACATCTTCTTCAAAATCGTCTCCTGTAGCCGTAATCTGATGGATAAAATGAGACAGTGGAATGGTGTTGCCATCTGACAGAAGCACAAATGGGGAAGAAACGGCCTCCAGGGCATCAACAATCGAACTGTGGAAGCCATTTTCGGAAACTATGATTCTTATGTCGGTCTGATTTCGTATAAGGCGATCAGCAGTTGTGGCATTATCAGTAACGATTACCATTTCTATGATGTTCTTAAATTCTGTGTCAAGCTTCACTAGTTGATTCACAATTCTAGATAAATCGTATGATTTCACGGCAAAGATTACTGCCAAAGCAGGGCGGTTGAGTTCTTCGTGTTTGCGCAGAGCCTTTCGTTTCCAGTTTTGCGGACTGTCGATGCAATAGGCTTCTTCCAGAACTGCCAGATGCTCCTCGGCTTGTCTGCGGTAACTAAAACCTTGCGACAGAATTAGCCCCTTTTCAACTCTTTGTTGAGCTTCTCCAGGATTCTGAATGAAGTGGAGTATCTTTTCCGCTATGTCTGCAGGATCGTCCGGATCAAAATATAGTGCTGCCTCGTCGGCTATTTCCGGGATACTCGTTCGGCGAGCTGCGATCACAGGACAGCGGCAAGCCATGGCCTCAACAAGGGGTATACCAAATCCTTCGAAAAGGCTTGGCACAATAAGTGCCATGGCATGTGTGTAGAGGTACTTCAGATCGGGAAGACCGACTCTCCCTATATGCTTGACTTGGCCCTCCAGTCCTCGCTTGTTTATTTCTCCCGGGATATCCACATGATTGAATTCGCCGTGGAGCAGATGTCCGGAGAATAAGCAGGGCACTGTCACGCCGTGACGGTGTTTCAGAATTGCTAGAGCTTCCAAGAGCCTTCGGTGATTCTTATGCTTCCATGAATTGGCAGGATAGAATAAATAAGGCGCCTCGACACCGAGAAGCGAGTCAGGCCTACGCCCCTTATTGGCATTGTCTCTAAATATTTGCTCACAGGCGTGATAGATGACCCGAACTTTGTTTTTTGACACACCAAATTTTTCAAGTATGGTTTTTTTTGAATATTCTGAAACTGTTATCAGCAGCGTGGAAGAATGTGCCGCATAGGGACGGTAGTATTGACGGTCCAACAACTCCAGTCTGGAAAAGAATTCAGGATAGTAATACTCCTGAATGTCCGGGATAAAGTTGACACATGGGACATCCGACACGTTGAACCAGCGCCAGGCACCCGGAGTAAAAAGGACGTCAAAGTCGAAGCAATGGTCGAAGATTTCTCTGATAGTCTTGATCTCGAGGCTCTTGACTCTGTTGAAGCCCTCGGTTTTCTCCAGCAATTTCCTCCCTTGTGGACTATATAATACCACGATTTCATCCGGACAGATTTGTGAGAATTCCCTGAGTAGGCTGGTGGCGTAGTAAAAGCTTCCCCCAGCACGTGTGGTTGTAAACGGCCACATGTTCAGAGCGATTCTTGGCGGCATATCCTACTCGTTTCTTGTCTACCCGGAACGACTGTGATATTTTTATCGCATAGTGCGATTGTATCAGAATCGTCCTTGAAATGAGAAAATCGGATTAGTGCAGAAGTAATTGGGAGTATTTTTTCTCTGCACAGAATATACAACAAAAGAAGTAAACAACAATGGCGAACGAAAAACGAGCACTCATAACAGGTATTACGGGACAGGATGGAGCTTACCTGGCTGATTTCCTGCTCAAAAAGGGGTATGAGGTCCAAGGGGTCAAAAGGCGGAGTTCTTTGATAAACACGCAAAGGATAGACAGACTGTACCAGGACCCTCACCAAGCGCATCGTAATTTCACCCTTGAATACGGTGATATGACGGATTCGACGAATCTGATTCGCATCATTCAGCAGTTCCAGCCCACTGAGATTTATAATCTCGCTGCGCAGAGCCACGTAAAGGTGTCGTTTGAAACTCCGGAATACACGGCTAATTCTGATGCGCTGGGCACATTGCGGTTGCTGGAAGCCATCAGGATTCTTGAACTTGTGGACAAGGTCAGGTTTTACCAAGCTTCAACCAGTGAACTTTACGGCTTAGTCCAGGAGACGCCGCAAACAGAAACCACTGCCTTTTACCCGAGAAGCCCGTACGGCGTGTCAAAACTCTACGGGTACTGGATTACCAGGAATTACCGGGAAGCATATGGTATATTCGCATCCAACGGCATACTTTTTAATCATGAATCTCCTATGCGTGGGGAAACTTTCGTCACACGGAAAATAACCATGGCGGCAGCCAGAATAAAGCACGGTTTGCAGGAAATAGTGTTCCTAGGCAATATGGATGCGAAACGGGATTGGGGGTATGCCGGCGACTATGTCGAGGCCATGTGGCTTGTTGTCCAGCATCACCAACCTGATGACTTCGTGATCGCCACCGGAGAAAACCACACTGTTCGGGAATTTGTTGAACTCTCCTTCAAAGAAGTGGGCATTTCAATCAGTTGGCAGGGAAAGGGTGTAGAGGAAAAGGGTATTGACGAAGAGACAGGACGAACTCTCGTGGCCGTAGACCCGCGTTATTTTCGTCCAACCGAGGTCTTCGAGTTGCTCGGGGATGCGACCAAGGCCAGGGAATTGCTGGGGTGGCAATCCAGGGTGGGCTTCCGAGAATTGGTGAGACGCATGGTCGTGGCTGATCTGAAGGAAGCTGAGAAAGAACAGTTGTTGCGGACCGCGGGGTTTTAACCATGAGCGTTGGGGCAATGCCAAGAGTATATGTGGCCGGACACACCGGGATGGTGGGTTCCGCCATTTGTCGGCGACTTCGGAGGGGTGGGTATCCCCTGGTCATGCCGAAGAGTCGTGTCAACCTCACTGATCAGAAAGCGGTACATGGCCTATTGGAAGAACTCAGACCCGACTGGGTCTTTTTGGCCGCGGCGCGGGTCGGCGGCATATCTGCCAACAGTACCTATCCCGCTGAGTTTATTTATACCAACCTGATGATTGAGGCCAATGTCATTAACGCCTCTTATATGGCCGGTGTTAAGAAACTTCTCTTTTTGGGGAGTTCTTGTATCTATCCGAGGGATGCTCCACAACCCATGAAAGAGGAGTATCTGTTGAGCGGATATTTGGAGAAAACCAATACACCCTACGCGGTAGCGAAAATAGCCGGCATCGTGATGGTCCAGTCATATAACAGGCAATACGGAACCAGCTTTATCCCGGTGATGCCATCCAATCTTTTCGGCCCAAATGATAACTACAATCTTAAGGATTCCCATGTGGTACCTGCCTTGTTGCGCAAGACCCATGAGGCGAAATGTTCAGGAGCAGACTTTGTTGAGATTTGGGGAAGCGGCAATCCACTGAGGGAGTTTTTGTATGTTGATGATCTGGCGGATGCCTGTTTATTCATCATGGAGAATTGCGATTCAGCGGAACTGCTCAATATTGGAACCGGGTCAGACCTTTCGATTCGAGAATTAGCACTGATGATCAAAGATATCGTTGGTTTTACGGGTGAAATTAGGTTCAACCCGGAGATGCCCGACGGCACCCCTCGAAAACTCCTGGATGTCAGTCGTTTGAACGCGTTAGGTTGGAAACCTTCCAAATCCCTGCGAGATGGCTTGACGGAATCTTACCGGTGGTACGTGCAGAACGAGTCGACTGCGAGACGGTAATCACTTTTTGACGCCTTGTGAATCATCCAACCCAGTCCGGTTTCCTGCATGCGGTTGAATTCTTCGGGGGTATACACCAGGATATCGGCAGGCCTGTCGAATTGAATGAGATAAGTGACCATATCCTGCATTCGGTCGAGGAACGGCCGGTCGGTTTTCTTGATCACTACAATGTCGTAGTCACTGAAATTGTCCGACTCACCTCTGGCTCGCGACCCGAATAGAATTATTTTCTCCGGCTCGTAGTGCTTGAGGATCTCTATAAAACGAGCCAAATGGGGATCGGTAAGCACACTTCGAGAGGTAGAGTGGTTATCACGGCTTATGGAACTGGTAAGCGTCAATTGTCCGACTTTGGTCGCGTTGAAGACTGCTCAGTAGTGTTGGCGACGCCGTACATATTCCTTCCACAGATTGTTCACAAACCTCGGCCACTGTGAGGGAGGCTTTCCCTTGAGAGTCGAGACTGCAAATCGAGCCCCTCTCCCGAATCTACGAGCCTCGCGCTCGATGTTGGCGAGTTGTCTTAAAAAACCCTTCCAGGGAAGTTTCGCGCCATTCTCCTTGATGGGGAGCGATTCAATCAACTCCATCATTGCTCGGCCTGTCCGCTCCCAGGAAAACGTCTGTTTCACCCACTGCGCAGCTTCAATACGCTGCGACTCTGTCGGTAGGTCTTGTGACCAGAGTTCCAGAATCTTTGCCGCCAGGCCTTCCGAAGTGTTCTCGTCGTAAAGATAACCCGTCATATTTTCCCTCATGGTCTCTGGGAAACCTCCCAGCCGAGGCAATACTGGAATGCAACCGCAGGCCTGGGCCTCTAGGCAAACCAGGTTAAGCGGCTCGGGAAGTGTGGCTGGCAGCACAAGAAACGAGTGTTGGCGAAACGCCTCGGCTAAGACGGCCTGTGTGACTTCTCCTCCATAACGAAAACCAGGCAGGTGGGCTTCAATTAGCTCCCAATCAGGATACCCATCGGAATTCAGCCAACCAGGATCCATTAGGCGAGGATCCAGGTTCGGTGGAGAGAAGACTTTTCCGTACGCATCGAAACTGGCATCGGGAAAGTGAGCCTTGATTATTCTGAAAGCTGCGAGTGCAGTGTCGAAACCTTTGGTTCCGACAACATGCGCTGCATAAATGAGGCTGTGAGACAAACGAATGTCATTGCAGGCAATATTAAATACCCGATTATCAACACCATTAGGCACAACTTTCAGAAGATCGCTTCTAATTCCTAAACTCTGCTGCATTCTTTTAGAAGCCTCGGAAACAGTAACCACTGGAACATCCAGGGCGTTCAAGGCGCATCTCAAGGAATACACATCTGCTGGAGACGCGTTGTGGTGATAGATCAGGTATCGTCTCGCCTTGCCCATAACCAGGATGTCTCCCCGTGAAATTCCAACCAACAAGTCCAGCGGTTCCAGAAGCTTGACGACGTGTGCAACATGATGCTTTGACGGTACAGCCACGTACAGGCCCCCATCATTGAATCCCAGCCCTTGGGGTCCCTGGCCGGTCACAACTACATTTATACCGGCCTTCATGAGATTACGACCTAGCTCAATGGTAGCTCTTAGAGACCCGTATTTTACTGATTCGGCGGGATTCTGCCCTCTCTGGCACACAATGGCGACATCTCTGATATTGGAGTTGACTTTAAGCGATCTCTCACCGGCCTGTCCAAGACCGACTTCGTTTAAGTACTTCTCTAGCACGGACGCTTCTGAGCTTCCTGATGCCTTCAGCCGCCAATAATGACTTTGGGCAACAGTCTCGGCGGGCACAGGCTCATACGAGAAGTTGATCCCCGGTATACTCACGGCCGCGGACGCAACCTTCCACAGGAATCCAAAGTGCGTTCCTTCATACTTCTCTGCCGTGTCATGGGCCCATTGTGCAACAAGTCGTCTGAGGCCTTCGCTTGAGGAATTCCTGGGGAGGTTCCACACCCATTCCAAGATTCGGAGCAATAAAGCGGGATGGGGTCCGAGTGAATACAGAGATCTGGATGTACTGTCCGATGCAATCTCAAGGGCTAGTGTCACTGCTTCGGTAGCGTCGTTGGAGTCGTCCAGATTGGAGAACGGAAACATCTGGGGAAATGTATGGGTGTTGATAAAATTGAGTGACGTTCTGCCGTGATCAAGAAAAAAATCTTCCGAGGGCATTGTCTGCTCGTCAATTGAGAGTGCATGATGTGACACCAGCAGTCTTAACCACGGATCACTTTTTATTGACTGTAGCCCCGATTCGACTGGTTGTTCGATTTTTATCAAGGGTATTCCAATGGAATCCTGTAGGCAATCTTCCTAGCGAGAATCGGCATTATTTGGAGGCCGCTGAATCGGTAGCTTTTACCAAGTAGCTTCATGCAGGATAGAGGGTCTCTCAGAAATACATGATGAGCCATTCCGATCAGACGATCAGCAGCGGCACAGCGGATCTCTTTTTGTTCCGCCGGCGAGGGGCAAGTTTCAGCTATGAATACATCAAGCATTTCTTCTAAAAGGTTGGCTGCCAGAGCCGATCGTTGGGAGTATAATGGTTCGCCGAGCATCAAGTCGTGTACAATCTCTATAGGCACAGATCTTTCCAACAGTTTACAGATTGCAACATGGAGCGCTCTAACCACATTTTGCCTTTGCGTTTCATTGTGAACAGAGGTTACATTGCTTGAATGCATTCTGTACATTAGGCAAGCCTGTGCGAGATTAGCGATTTTTGTTTCTCTGCAACATCGTAGCCACAACTCGTAGTCTTCGCAGTGGATGAAGTCAGAATCGTATCCATTCAATTTTCTGTAAGTGTCGGTTCGTACCATTACTGTGGGATGATTTACGCCGCAAAGACCCATCAAAAGCCACCAATGGATTACTACCGAATTTTCAGGCACATTCCAATGCGGTGTTCGCAAGCCTTTTCCGTCGGCATCGACAAAAATCATGTTGGTGCCGATTGTACTTATTGCCGGGTGTGTGTCCAGGAATTGAACCTGCAGGGAAAGTCTATCAGGCAAGCTGATGTCATCCGCATCCATCCGCGCTATGTAGTGCCCCCTCGAAATCTCGATACCTCTGTTAAGTGTGTAGACGAGGCCGAGGTTCCTTTCATTCTTGAAAAATCTTATTCTGTGATCGTCATACGCAGTGACCTTTTCAGCACTATGATCAGTCGAACCGTCGTCAATTATCACCAATTCAAAATCTTGGAACGTTTGACCCAAAATACTTTCAATTGCTTGCCCTATGTATTTTTGGGCATTATAGACCGGCATCAATACAGTGATTGTCGGACTGCTCATCCCAAACTCATTTCCTGGAAAGCATCATGTAAACGTTTCTGCCACGTATGATCCCGCTGACAGCGGCGGTACCCCGCATGGCGTATTGCTTCTCGTTCCTCATCATGAGACAAGTAATACTTGATCTTTTGGGCCAGGTCTTCAGGGCCCTGATAGCACACTATTTCTTTGCCGATCTGGTAAAAGTCCTCCAACTCTTCCATGTATTCCACCATGTAAAAGCCGCCGCTCATGGGAACTTCAAAGTCCCTCAGACGCACTTGCAGGATCCTTTCGCCTTTCTTGTGTGTTTCCCCACAACTTGAAAAACCCAGGTTGATCTTGGACCGGCTGAACATCCGGATCATGTCCGAGTCAGACAGTGGGGGGCCGAGAATTCGAGAGGAAAGAATTACCTTTCTATCCAGGTCAAACTTATTCTCGGAATGCGATCCGGATTCTTCAGACACTGCGTTCAATAGGCGACTCCAGACGTCTAAACGACCCTGGTGATTCATCATCTTTTTACTGGTCGAGAAGATCTTTCGCATTAAATTCAATGGAAATCTTGACCGAAAACCGTCCGAAAATGAATTCCAGCCAGTTCCCCAAACGTGTGGTTCAATACCGTTTTCAAGCAGGAATTTTATGTAAGCGGGTCTGTCGCCATAGGCCTGCCCTACAAAAGTGACGTCAAATTCAACCGGAATATTATATGGCTTGTAGATTGAAGGATTGGCTGCTTCCTGGCAATAGATTGGATTTGCCCCCATTGCCCGATAGTCATCGAGCCGGAATTTCTCGGGGACGAGACACCAGTCGTAGTGAGGCGATATTTCAGAGACGAGATTAAGCTGATATGAACCGTTGCAATACCAATTTACAGTTTTTATGCCCATGGTCTTGATTTCATCAATTGTCTCGGGTAGAACACACGCATCGTAGAAATAGCTGAAGAAAAGATCGATGGGCTTTTCGTTGTGAGCGGCACTGATTTGACTTAAAAGTTCGTGGCTTATCTTTTGCCTGTTTATGTGAACAAAGGCTCGGTTGGAGGGGCTTGTAATATCCAGTCGGCGAAAAGTCTCTCGCAGATCGTATTGAAATTCAAGAACATCGTGACCTAGATCTATCAAAGCCGAATAAAGGTTGCTACGCCATAAATTTGATTCGAAATCAAGAAATGCGTTGGGAGTAGTGTCACTGGCGTAAAAAATTCTCATTACTGGTGTGTTTTTATTGTTTTATTTTTGAAATATC
>Ga0007800_10000628_pt1 | contig 13257 bp, 13 predicted proteins | sample CryBogmetaGMA14M_FD_60366 | JGI IMG/M metagenome (GOLD analysis project Ga0007800, IMG submission 60366) | Freshwater microbial communities from Crystal Bog, Wisconsin, USA - MA14M | ecosystem: Environmental > Aquatic > Freshwater > Lake | place: Crystal Bog, Wisconsin, USA | collected 2009-07-06 | reverse complement strand
GACATTAGAAGATCGGGTGACCAGTCAGGTTTGAAGAAGGCTTCTATTCTCTTTCCCTTAGCATCTATTTTATCCTCGTCAGAATAAATTAAGTCTAGGTTACGATCTTGGTTGAGCAGCTTTACCACTTCATAAAGGGCATCCGGTCGCAGCTCATCAGCATGGCCGAGAAATCCTACAAATTCGCCAGTGGCCAAAGATAGCGTATCGTTGGAAACACTTGGAATTCCCTGCTTCTCATCGAGGAATACCACCCTAATTCTGGCATCTTTCTGCTGGCAGGCCCTAAGTATTTGTTTGAGGTATAGCTTTTTGGAGGCTCCATCGACTAGACAGAGTTCCCAATTGTCATACACTTGATTTAGAACAGAATCAATAGCTGATTCAAGCCACTCCGTATCTGTATCCCACACCGGAGTTATAATGGTAATCTTCGGCCGGTATTGGAAAGACAGAGATTCTTGCCTGTAGCGGTCAAGCTCCTTTTGACGCGGTTCATTTCGGGCGATCCAGAATTGATAAGGGTCAGTTCTCCAGAAGGCTATCTTCTGATTGAGCTTTACTTTAGCTTTGAAACAGACCCCCCCCCAACCTTCATTCAAGATGACCCTGATAACTCTGAACACCAGATCGTAATAATGACGTCTTCGTGTGCCGGTGCGCAAGACCTTTTCAACTAGTCGGTGGGATCTGCTACGAAACTGCATCATTCTTCCTTGGTGCGTCTGCTATATCTAAGCAAGGTTACTTACCTGGCCGGTTTCCGCCTACAAGGTTGTCGGTACCTCAACAAGCGCATCTTTCTTTGTACCAGTTGACTCTCTGTTTGCGCCAAGAACTGCCCCAGATGATTCTGGTCGATTCACCGGTCAGAGAGGCGGCGTTTACGCCTTGCGATTTGCTCAACGATTTCACCAATTACACTTTTGTGTTTTGTTCGAGATCTTGCCGGACGGGACAAAAAGTTAAATGCGTTTCTTTTTCACGATTATATCCCCAGGATACATAGTGAAACCTACTATGCGAACAAAGCCTCCAATGTGTATAAATTCGCTTTTCTCAACGAGTTATCTTGTTCCATCCTTAACGCGATGACGAGTAAGGTGGTCCCCATCAGTAGTTGGACAGAATACGGGGTCTGGCGTTCTGTCATCTCTAAATGATGGTTGCCGATGATTCTACCATGTTATTACAAGTGTTCTCCACATCGCCGGCGTACCCTTCCAGGGGTATCACGATAACCCAGTAATTGATGTGTTTTATAGCTACCCTTGCCATGTTGGATATTTCAGGAGTACCTTTGATAAGAGCATCTTCTAATAACTCGAAGCAGATTTATACAAGCTTAACCCGTACTTGAATGACAATCTGTAATGCTATCTTAGCCTGCACCTACCATATCAGACTGTGACTGAAGCTTGCTGATATGGTAGAATGGCGTCAATTTTACTTTTGTTTACCTTCGCGGTAAGGGGATGGAATTCGGAACCTAACGGGTGAAATATATAGAGCCCATCAGGTCTTCCAACAAGCCGCACAACTAGAGGTTCATGCTGCTGGAATCACCGCGAAGATGGGGATGTGCGTGCGCATACACAAAGAACAAGCCTAGAATATTCTGAACATGATAAGTTTTTGAAAGGTGTCGCATGAAAAACATCGACTTGGACGACTTGGCGTCTTATAAAATAGCTGACCCCTCGGATATGTTACGCCACATACACAACATCCCAGAGCTCTGCCGAAAAGCATGGTTGCAGGCACAAGCAATTGATTTACCACAAGACTACAAAGCGATAAACAAGGTAGTATTCCTGGGAATGGGCGGCTCGGCTATCGGCGGTGACTTACTATCCAGTCTGGTGAGGAATGAGTGCCGCATTCCTATTTTAGTGTCCCGCGGGTACATCCCGCCCGCCTTTGTGGACGATAACACTCTCGTCATCGCATCCAGCTACTCTGGCACGACAGAAGAAACCATCACAGCGTTCAAGGCCGTCATGTCAACCAGTGCGAAAAAAATGGTGATGACCTCCGGTGGACAACTCGAACAAATGGCACAAGATAATGGTATCCCTACGTTCGTGTTTGATTACAAGTCCCCTCCTCGCTCCGCCCTTCCCTTGAGCCTTATCGCTTTGGTTAACTTCGTTCATAAGCTAGATCTTGTCGGAGACAAGTCCGCCGATGTGACCGAAGCCTGCGATGTACTTTGCAGCGTGAACGAGAGGATAAATGAAACAGTACCGGAGAGCCTAAACGCGGCTAAACAAATGGCAAGGAAGCTAATGGGAAACATCGCGGTCATTTACGGAGGAGAACACCTCTCCAAGGTGGCAATACGCTGGAAGACGCAAATAAATGAAACGGCCAAGGCCTGGGCTTTCAGCGCCGCCTTCCCGGAACTCAATCACAATGACGCCACGGGGTACGAATGTCCGGTTGAGATGGGCAGTAAGTTATTCGTTATCATGCTGCGTTCCAGTGGGCAGCATCCCCGTGTGCAGATGCGCTATGGTATCACAAGCAACCTTTTGGACCAGGCAGGGGTGCGCTACGAAATTTTAGATACTACAGGAGCAAGTAAACTGGCGCAGATGATGAGCCTGATATTGATGGGCGATTATGTTAGTTTTTACCTCGCATTACTTTATTCCAAAGACCCATACAAAATTGAGGCTGTGGAATACTTAAAATCAGAGCTGGGGAAAATTTTGTAGTGAGAATTTCGAATTTTTGGGCTTTTAATTGCCAATGTGAGAAATAAGTATCTTTCGCCCGGTTACTTGATTAGGGTGTTATAATTTACAAGCTAATGGTGTTTGTGGCTTCCCGGGAAGCATTGGGCATTTGAGGAGATTTTATATTTGGCTAGGTGGATCATCAAATCATCCCAATATATATTTTGGGATATTTTAGGATAAAAGTTTAAGGAAAGAATTATGAAAGCACTAATACTAGCTGGCGGGAAAGGCGTACGACTCAAACCGCTTACCAATACTACCGCTAAACAATTATTGCCCATCGCCAACAAACCGATAATATTCTACGCTATTGATCAAATAGTAGAAGCCGGCATCAGAGACATTGGAATCATCATTTCACCCGAGACTGGAGCACAATTACAAGGTGCAGTGGGCGATGGTGCAAGGTGGAATGCGCACGTAACCTATATCATCCAATCTGAACCCCTAGGACTATCTCACGCCGTAATGACTGCACGAGATTTCCTAGAGGATTGCTCTTTTCTGATGTTCCTGGGAGATAATCTTATCCAAGGTGGGGTAAAAAGTTTCGTTGATGAATTCAACAGCCTTCATAACGATGCCCTTATTTTGTTGAAGGAGGTTTCGGATCCACGTTCTTTTGGGGTAGCTGAACTCGATTCACATGGGAAAGTTATCAGGCTGGTGGAAAAACCCAAGGAACCCAAAAGCAATCTTGCTGTAGTCGGGGTTTATCTTTTCACGAAAGATATACACAATGCTATAGCGCAAATTAAACCTTCATGGAGAGGGGAGTTAGAAATAACGGATGCAATTCAGAAACTATTGGAGATGGGAAAAGAGGTAAAATCTTACATACTCAAGGGTTGGTGGCTGGATACCGGCAAAAAGGATGATATCCTGGAAGCCAATCGGATAGTGCTTGATGACTATCTGAAACGAGATATTAATGGGGAAGTTGATTCCAAGAGCCAGATAGTGGGCAGAGTAGAAATAGGCAAAGGCGTAAAAATAGAAAACAGCATCATAAGGGGGCCAGCATCGATCGCTGAAAACTGTCAGATAACAGGCTCCTTTATTGGGCCTTTCACCAGTATCGGAGCAGGCACATTTATAGCGAATTCTTCAATAGAACACTCCGTGATACTAGAAAAGTGCCGTATTATGAACATTGAACGCTTTGCAGATAGCGTGATAGGCCGGGAAACCGAAATAATTAAAAAAGAGCAGGATTTCAAAACGGCATGCTTTTTTGTTGGTGATAATGCCAAAATCGTGCTTTAGTAAAAACAGGTATTGATCATGAGATTATTTGTAACGGGTGGTGCAGGATTTATAGGCAGCAATTTTATTCATTTCATGTTGAATAAATATCCCGGTTTGGAAATTACTAATCTTGATAACCTTAGCTATTGCGGAAACATGGAGAATTTAAAAAATATTGAGTATGAAGCGAGATATCATTTCATTAAAGAGGATATTACCAACCGTGAACGAGTGGCTGCAATATTAAGTGAAGGGTTTGATGTAGCCGTAAACTTCGCTGCTGAATCCCATGTCGATCGCAGTATAATGGATTCCTCCCCGTTTATTGAAACGAACATTAAAGGAACGCAGGTACTGCTTGAAGGCATAAGACAATACGGGGTAAGCAAGTTCATCCAAGTATCCACGGATGAAGTCTACGGATCTGTTGGAACTGGTAAGACTGATGAAAGTGCTTCCTTACTCCCCAACAGCCCATATGCGGCAAGCAAAGCGGCCGCCGATCTTTTGTGCCGTGCATATTGGAGAACTTATGATTTACCGATACTAATTACCAGATGCTGCAACAACTACGGCCCCTTCCAATTTCCAGAAAAACTTATACCGCTGGTTGTTACTAATGCGCTGGATAATCGAGATATTCCTGTTTACGGTAATGGCATGAATATTCGCGAATGGATTTTTGTTGAAGATCATTGCCGTGCCATAGACTGCGTAATCCAAGATGGTAAACCCGGGGGAATCTATAATATTGGTTCAAGCATGGAAAGAACCAATATAGAATTAGTGAAATTTATCCTGGATGTTCTGGGGAAACCGCATAGTCTTATTAAATATGTTACTGACCGCCCCGGACATGACCAGCGTTATGCTTTGGATACCGGGAAGATAGAGCGTGAGCTTGGTTGGAAAACAGCTGCAACTTTTGATACAGGGATGGAACAAACCATTAACTGGTATATAGAGAACAAAGACTGGTGGCAAAGAATCAAGAGCGGGGAGTACGCCCAATATTATCAACGGATGTACGCTAACCGATGAAGGTACTGATCACTGGGGCTGACGGCCAACTGGGTACTGACCTATGCAGGGTGTTAAAAAACGTTGAAATCATACCTTGCACACAGAACGATATTGAAATTACCAATACCAATTCAATCAAGGCGGTTTTCAGCAAACATTGCCCTAATGTTGTGATTAACACCGCAGCTTATGTCAGGGTGGATGATTGCGAGGATGAGAAAGACAACGCCTTTGCGGTGAATGCACTGGGCACCAGGAACATAGCGGTTGCCTGCCAGGAAAGCGGAGCCAAGCTGGTACACATCAGCACTGACTATGTTTTCGGGGGTGAACAGGAAACTCGTTTCACTCCCTATACCGAGTTTGATATCCCTATCCCGTGCAGTGTTTACGGTAAATCCAAATTGGCCGGTGAAGAGCTGGTGCGCCACCTTTGCAGCAGGCACTTCATCGTCAGGACATCCGGGCTTTTTGGCACCGCCGGTTCCCTGGGCAAGGGTGGTAACTTTGTAGAAACCATGATCAAACTTGCCAAACAACAAAATGAATTAAAAGTAGTGAACGACCAGGTATTTTCCCCAACATATTCTAAGGACCTTTCGCACATGATAGGGCAACTTATCCAAACCGAATGCTATGGGATTTTCCATATTACCAATAGTGGTGCCTGCTCGTGGTATGAGTTCACCAGCGAGATAATTAATCTTCTTGGGCTGAAAACCCCTGTGGTTCCTATCGCATCGGACCAGTACCCTCAGAAAGCCCGAAGGCCTTGTTACTCTGTTTTAGATAACTATCATCTACACCTTCTAGGTATGGACAATATGCGTTCATGGCAGGATGCTCTAAGAGATTATCTTCGAGAAAAGGGTCATGTCAAATAGGAGATTATAAACATGGAAATAAAAGAGTATAAGGATTTGCCTGGCGTAAAAAGCTATTATCAAAATGTGTTACCTGATGAACGCGGTTTTTTCGCAGAGGCCATCAGAACGGATTGGAAAGAGCTGATCGGGGAAGACCAGTTTTTGCAGGCTAATTTCTCTTACAGCTATCCAGGTATAATCAGAGCCTGGCACCGGCACGTAAGAGGGCAGGTCGACTATTTTCTGGTGGTTCAGGGAGCTTTAAAGATATGCGCTTATGATGACCGAGTTGAATCACCAGCGACTAAAGGGAAGCTTATAGAGATAATAGCCAGTTCCCAAAAACCCCAGCTTGTTAGAATGCCCGGGATTTACTGGCACGGTTTTAAGAATATCCACCATGAACCTTCCTTACTTGTCTATTTTGTAACCAAACTCTATGACTACCAGAATCCTGACGAAGAACGCATCCCGTGGAACGACCCAGCAATTATCGACCCCAGAAACAAAAGAACATTCGATTGGAATGCGCTGCCTTATAAATAATCAGGCTGAACTTCTACAGTTTGACACGAAAACATGGCTGGTTTGAGCGTGAAATTAGGGATGGCCTAAAGTCTTGGCTGTCACAGGGCATCTAAACTCGGCCACTCGGGGCGGCTCAAAAGCGGCCAGTGGTAGGTGGTTAAAAGATAGCTCACTCGGTTCGTCCTGTCAAGGCTTGTCGCCGATCGGCGAAAGTAATTGTCGCACATCATAGCCAGTTAATACACAATTTGAGGGCTTGACTTAATGGGGCGCATTACACGGCGAGTATTTCCACTTCTACAATACCACCTAACGATGCTCACGGGAAACGCGCTTAAAAACGAATTTACTATTGAGCAGGAACGAAATGAATGCCAGCGGAAAAACAAGAACAGCCTGGGCCACAAGAACGTTCACATCATTTATCTTAAATATCTTCAAAAGACCTATGTTTATTAAATAGATGAATAAGGAAACGCCGACGAAACGAAATATCAGCCAGTTACTTTTCACGCCGAAACTGATCATCCCATGCATCTTAAAATTGAACAAGATGCTACACGAATAAGCAATTAGATTAGCGGATACATAATTGAGTTTGAGTAAAATAAAAAGCGCAAAAACAAAATACCCGAACACTGTATTGATACCACCTACGACAAGAAAACGGATAATCGTTATTGCCCACAGCCTGCGTACCAAGGCACTAATATTTGAAATATTGATCACTATTTCCCTTTATAGTGTTACTACCAAAACGAGCCAAAAAGAACTGGATGCAATATTTATTAGCTAATTACATATTTAGAAGCCCGTGCGTCTTCATAAAACATGCTAACTGTATCCAAAGAAAGGACCCCCAAATTTTTGCCAATATTCGGGATTTTTTTTAGAATATCGCTTGTAACAGTGACGATATGACATCCGCAGGATTCCGCCTGAATAATATTTAACAATTCGCGGGAACTTGCCCATAATAATTCAGCATGCTGTTTAGATTTGAGGATATTAGCGGCTTTCTTCATGTAAGGAATTGGATCGCGCCCAGTGTCAGCAATTCTTCCCGCAAAAACTGAAATAATTGTTTTTGCTTTTGGTGATATTACACTTACAACTGCTTCCACCTGTTCAATAGTAGTTATGGCCGTAATGTTGAGTGAAATACCCTCGTCCGAAAGCTTTTTGATCAAGGCAGTGGATGATGCGCCCTTTGTGTTAGTAATAGGTATTTTGACATTTACATTCTTCCCCCAACCGGCGATCCTTCTGGCTTGGATTTCCATAATCTCGAATTCATCTGAGAACACTTCAAAAGATATAGGTAAATCTTGTATTTCCTTCAAGACTTCCTTCGCGAATAATTCATAATTCGCGACATTTGCCTTTCTCATCAATGTAGGGTTGGTAGTGAAACCTTTAACCAAACCTTCCCCATGAATTCTTTTCATTTCATTAATGTCGGCGCCATCTGCAAATATCTTAACTTTAAGGTTGTTAATTGATTCCACTCTCTAGCCTTCTTTTAAATCTCTTTCTCTCAAATATCTCAACTCTCCCGAATAATAATGCTAACTGCTTCCAATAAATTAGCTGCTTTAAATTCAGGGTTGCAATGCAACGTAGACATTGATTGCGATTCATCTGGGTTTTGAATGAGTATAGTTCTCACACCCCCATTCTGTCCACAAATAATATCGGAATTTCTATCCCCAACCATCCAACACAATCCCATATTGAAAGAGTATTTTTTTTGGGCTTCCTTTAGGAATAATAATCCCGGTTTCCTGCAATCACATTGAATTGATAATTCAGGAACAATGCCTTGCGGATGATGGTAACAATAATAATACTCGGCAAAAGAGATACCGTTAGCTTTCATAAGCGAATGGAATTTATCATGCACGGCCCTTATATTTTCCAATGAAGTTTTCCTTTTGGCGTAACTGGGTTGATTAGATATTAAGAATAATTGGTATTTACTTTCAAGCAACCATTGCAAAGATACGATGCTCCAAGAAAACAACTCAAAATCTTCTGGAGAATGCGGCGATTCCAATTCCCCAGTGGCTTTATTTAAAACATTGCGATTGATAACCCCGTCTCTATCCAAGAACACGCCCTTAGCTACTGCTTTATTGATTCCCATTTCATTTCATTCACTTTAAGTTTCGGATGGGATACTATCAAATGCCATATTACTGCCTGGAATGCCTCGGTGTGAGGTGTAACAGACTCAAGGTTAATAACGGGGATAATAACAGCGGCGTCAGCGACCTTCGCCAAATATCCGCCATTTCTTCCCACAACGCCAATAATTTTTGCCCCAACATCTTTTGAATATTTTAATGCTTGGACTAGATTGGTGCTTACATTGTTTTCGGTGCTCCCTCCTCCGACTGAAAAAACAAAAACACAATCGTTTGGATTAAGTCTACTTCCGCGAAGCCAATTAACAAAAACCGAATCCCAACCATCGTCATTCACTCGTGCCGTTAGTTCCGAAACGTTATCAGTGGGAGTATACGATTCTATTCCAGCAATTTTTCTAAAATCATTAACCGCATGGCTAGCATTGCCAGCACCACCACCGACCCCTAGAAACATAAGTCTTCCTTTATTATTCCTTATTTCAAGCAGGATATCAATGATAGTGCTGATGGCAGATTTATCAATCAGCTGTGTAATCTCGGCAACTTCCGAAAGGTACTTTTCAATATAATCCGGGCCATTCATATACACTCCTTTCTATTATCCCTCGATAATCTCAACAGATACTCCTCTGTCTCCGCTAAACCTAGCAATGAACCGATCTCATAAAACCTATCTTGTACTTCGTAACCAGCCATCTGCTCTCTAGTAATCAGTGTATTGTAAAGTATGCTAAGATCAAAAGTCTTAGGGTAGACCATGTAGGCAAACGCAGATTTGCTTATTATACTTAACCCATAATCAATAAAATCCATATTTCTGGACTTTTGGGTTTTATCATAGTTTAGGATTTTACGATTTTCAAAAACGATGTTGCTTGTATCCCATTTATTATTATTTCTTAATACGCACATTAAACCTTTTTTGTTTTGGGATAAATAATAATTATAAACAGCTCTAAAATCAACGGGTAAATAGGAATCGCCATACATGATAAAAAACTCTTCCCCCAGCAAAGGCAAGGCCTTTTGAATTGCACCCCCTGTTCCAAGCAGATTTGCTCCATCTATTGAGTAATCAACGGTTAAATCAAAGCCTTTGCCGTCGCCTACGAAATCCTTTATTTGCTCACTAAGGTAACCCGTGCAAATAACGACTTTGTTTATGCCGTTTCTTTTTAATAAAGCTAACTGGTGACCGATAAAAGGCTCACCCCCTAGCTTCAACATAGCTTTAGGCGTGGTCTGGGTAATCGGATATAGCCTTGTGCCATATCCGCCGGCAAGAAGAGCAAGCGAAGGCATCATGTCTGTATTAACTTCGTCCCCTCAAAATCAAAGCGGAACCGGACTTCTTCAAGCCCAGCTTTCAACATGGAATGGCGCAATCTATTTTTGTCTTCAGCGTAAAACATTAAGAATCCACCCCCACCTGCGCCGATAAGTTTGCCCCCAACCGCTCCATTTTTTAACGCCAAACTATACCAATCATCTATTACGGGGTTGGACATTTGACCGGAGCGTTTCTTTTTATGCTCCCAATGCTCATTCATCAATTTCCCAAATTTTATTAAATCATTATTCTCCAAGGCTTCCTTACTCTGAATCCCTAAATTCTTGATAAAGTGAAGATTATCAATCATCATTTTATCATTCTCCTTGCTCTTGGTTTGCTGCTCTGTTAAAATCGACGAAGCGGAACGGCTGTACCCAGTAAAAAAAAGCAATAAATTATCTTCTAGGTTATATAATATTCCCTCATCTATTTTTAATGGAGAAGCCTGTACCTTCCCACTACGAGCAACCTCTAAGCAGGTAATCCCACCGTAAGCTGCTATATATTGGTCCTGCTTGCCAATAGGCTCACCTAATCTACCTATTTCTATTTCGCAAGCTTGTTCAGCCAATTCTTCTGGGTGGATAATATTTCGATTAAAAGCATGCAATGCTTTAAGGAGTGCTGTGGTAAAACTCCCTGAAGAGCCCAAGCCAGTTCCAGCAGGTATATCAGCCATACTGGCTATTTCTAAATAGCCTCCGTACATTTCCAGTAGTTTTAATGCTTCACGAATGATTGGATGTTTAACTTCATCTACTGTATTAACCTTCTCCATTTGAGAATATTTTATGAAATACCCAGGGGTAAAGGAGTGGTTTAGGGCTATATATACATATCGATCAATAGCCGCCGATATTAAAAACCCGCCGAAGTTTTCATAGTAGGATGCTAAATCTGTTCCCCCGCCACCGAGCGTAATACGTAAAGGACTACGAGTGACAATCATGATTGAACCCTTTCCCGCAAAATAATAGCACATCCCACTTGGCAGGAAGGCTAACTAATTGCGCTGCCATATGGTAAATAATTCATAAGCTAGCGCTGAGCTGTCGCGGAGGGCTGAATTTCATACGCATTATCCTTGAGATTCAAACCTCGCTTTCAATTGAAAAGGGCTTATATATAAATGTTCTTTTGCATTTACTTTTTAACGCAAACTGAAAACAAATTTAATCTAAATTTGTAGTATTTCATCTTTATTGAACTTGGTTTAAATCCTGCCTTTACTAGAATCGGCCAAAGATCCCTTTTATCATAATACATTTTGTGATCATCCATCTCAGTTGGAGGGCTTAATTTAAAATTATATGCCGATTTCTCTAAAAATAATTTCCCGAACCAAGTTGGAACATTGATTATCAACACGCCTTCCTTTTTCAACACTCGAAAACATTCCGTGATTACAAAGGTGGGATCATCAAGATGCTCTAACACCGAATTCATCAAAATTGCGTCAAAACTAGCAAACTCCAGGGTTGGTAATACAACCTCAATCGGTTGTTCATATACCGTAACATTATTCATCAATTTCACTTGCTCTGAAACGGACATATCGACTACAACACCGTGGGAAATTAATGGGGAAAATCTCCGTAAAATACTTGCGTGATAACCGCATCCTACGTCCAACAACATCATGCTGACTTTCCTATGTTTGAGGAAGGTTTTTGCGATCTCGCGTTCTGACAAATACTTCCCGAATATATCAACTATTGATAATTTTTGTTCTTGCCCAAAAGAAGTGTTTCTTTGCTGTTTTCCCATTTATAGTTTACTCCTCGCAGCGTTATTGCGGTACACAATCATGTTAAAGACTAATGTGAAAGTAAATGTCTGAAAACCGGTGAGTATAAACAGCAAGCCTAATATTGAAGGTTTCGATATTCCGGATTCTACGAAATGATTTTGGATATACCCGTAAGCAAAAGCGATCAAAACAATAAAACCTAAACCCATTAATACAAAGCCAGCAATAACCCCAGTATTATAGCTAAATATTTTTTTATATTTAGCCGTGTCATCAGGATCAAAATCATATACAACTTTGGAAAGTGTCCCCATTTGAATTGCGGAATACCCCATTACAATCAAAACCACTCCCAACAGCATGGCGTGAATCGAGAGATGAATAGGGCCTATGCTTGGATTATTCGTTAAGGTGGCAAGGAATAATATTGTGCCTCCCAAAACCATTAATAGCCCAGGAATTAACAAAAAGAAATCGGGGGAATACAAAAACATAACCCTTAAATTGATCCAGCCAGCCAGCCATGGGGAAAGCCAACCCATTCTTTTATGGTGGCTAACCCGACCTTCTTTATCTTTATAAAATTTCACAGGGACTTCCGTAGTGCGCAATTTCAATTTAGAAGATTTTAGAACCATCTCCGACGCGTAATCCCATGAACTTGATTCCAGATTCATACGTTTCAGTGCACTAAGTGACACTGCCCTTATTCCACAATGTATGTCACTATAATGGCATCCGTACATTAAATTAAGAATACCGGTCGTCAAAGGAGTCCCAAAATAACGATGTAGTTTCGGCATAGAACCTTTTTCGATAAACCCTTTGATTCGTGTCCCCATAACGAATTCAAAACCATTGTCCAACTTTTCAACAAAAGGCGTTAATTCCCTAAAATCATAGGTAAGATCACAATCCCCCATTATTACATAATCACCATTTATGTAAGGAATAGCATCTTTATAAGCCTGTCCCAAACCACGCCTAGGGACATGAATAACCTTCGCTCCATGTCGTTCAGCAATTTCCGCTGTTTTATCGGTGGAGCTATCAATAATCAAAATCTCTCCGTTAACACCGGCGTTTTTTAAGCCCTCCTTACACCATTCTACGAATTCGCCAATAGTAGTTTGCTCATTAAGCGCAGGGACAACAATAGAAATTAATTTAAGCTTTTCTTTTTCCACGAAATATCCTCATGTTAGAGTAATCTCTAATTGGCTGGGTAATCATTATTCTCTTTCTAATGGTCTTATTATCGGATAGTGGTTTCACTAGTGCGCATCTTTAGCGATCATTGTCGCAAGGCGAAGATGATTATTTGAATCTCAGATTATTATGAAACGATTGGTAACTTATCCTTTCGATTAGATTTGCCATTTTTATACCCATAGCCAAAAATTTGACGCCCATAATTTACATTAAAATAAAATAACAAGTTAAAAACCCGCGAACTTATCCGATAGAGAGAAGAATAACGGTTTGGGTCTACCGATTCTTTGCTGGAAAACCCGTTAGAAACAACTCTGATTAATTCCCTATAAAGTGTATGGAAAGGGGCTCCCCAGGATTGAACATGAACATCCATAAAACCCACTGATTCTAACAATGTTCT
>Ga0007800_10000627_pt1 | contig 13259 bp, 8 predicted proteins | sample CryBogmetaGMA14M_FD_60366 | JGI IMG/M metagenome (GOLD analysis project Ga0007800, IMG submission 60366) | Freshwater microbial communities from Crystal Bog, Wisconsin, USA - MA14M | ecosystem: Environmental > Aquatic > Freshwater > Lake | place: Crystal Bog, Wisconsin, USA | collected 2009-07-06 | reverse complement strand
CAGTCATGGCGTCATCCACAAACAAATTAGTTTCTTCCCTAGAATTATCCAGGCCACGCAAACAGTAGGGTCTAGTGGACTAAATCCAAGCTAAAAACCAACATGTTTTGAAAGGGGCTTGCTCGCTCTGCCACCTCTTTTTTTCAATAAGGGGAAATAATGACGATTCACCTCCCAGGTTCTCCAAACTAATTTTTCTCGAAGAAAGGTTTGGGGAGCCATACCGATAAACCAATATTGCACGGTTTAAAACGTTATTCGTTATTAACGTTATGCTACAAATCCATAAGTTGTGTTGGAGCTGAAATTATCAGCGGATTTTTTTGTTCCGGCTTTAGGCAACCTCTCTTGGATAATTAAATACGTTTTCTTTTATTTGGGCGATTGGGCACGCATTGACCCAATAACCTGTTGTAATTATTAAATAAAAAATCATTACATCATTCAAATAATTAAACTGCGCAAACTATTTCTTATAAAAACGTAGTGGCTTTGAACCTTTGTTTGATAACAAGGAATAGATGTACAGAGAAGAGAAAATATATCTTCTTAAATGTTGGCATATCGTATGGCCACAGTTTAACTTGACTTAAAAGGAAAGCCGTTATGAATACAAAAAATTCAACAAGTCTCAGGGATTGGCAGTTGCCAGTAGCCTTGGGTCTTGTGCTCAGTTCATCCCTGGTCATGGGGGCACAACCTCAAAGTACACCGGCGCAATTTGACATCAGCGCCCCCATTGAAAGTTTTACGCTGGATGATCCGGCAAACTGTACGCCGGCTTCTGCGTTGTATCAACAAGGAACGTATCTTGGTAATGCGCAAAGCAAAGGCTTGTCCTGTACCGCAACCATTGAGTTAAACGGACAGAAAATTACCCTGCCGGCTAATACGGTGATTACCTATCCCTCTTCTTTCCTGACTCCCTTCGAGACGTTTGCCTATAATCCGTTGTGTACAGGTGCTTCCTGTACGGAAACCGGCCTGGCGATTAATGACCTCAACCGTCTGCCCAACAATGTCCATCCAGCCCATTACGAAGCCAGCATTCAGGGTAACGTGATTTATGATGCAGCCGGTCATCCCCAATACGTAGCCGGTTTGGTAAGTATCAGTCAGCAAGGATTGAATCAGGGCGAAGGTTTTATCAATTATATTGATTATGCTACTGGCGAAATTCGCGTCGGTGGTGACATCGGTGTAGCAACAACCGGCGAACGGGTCAGACTTAATGATCCGGTCGGTCGCTTCGGTCGCAGAACCGGCCCTTATGGCGCTACTGTTGACACCCAGGATATCCGTTTTGCAGTTGACGATGGTAACTCTACCGTTAGTGCGCAAACTGGTTATCCCTTATGTATTCCACGTGTTGCACCCACAGCAACAACCTCTGATCCGTTGTGCCCTGAAAGTAACCGTCCTGTAGGTGGTCCGACCGGACACATCACCACGTTTTATATGCCGGTTGCTGCAGGTGTGGTCGATCCCCTGATTGGCAGACCCGCAGGTTTTCCGACTTTTATAGCATCCACCGGAGATCCAAGACAACAGGCACCGCTTGAAGTCGGCGATTATATCTATTACAAAGGCACCTTGGCGGTTGATGCGACCTCTACCTATATCTCCGCCTATAACATCCAGGCCAATATGGGTATTTATACCACGCCCGGTACCGATCCTGCCTATGTAACCCAGGAAGTATCGATTGTCGGTGTGGGTGTAAGCAATACTTTTGCAGCGCCTGCCGAGGGTCGTGAATTGTTCAAGATTGTCGGCTTTACTACAGATGTGGCACGTCCCATCGATACCGGCATGGTTCAGGTGGATCCTTGTAATGGTACTGAAGGGTTCAATCGTATCGTGACGCTGTTTCCTAACGGCTCAACACTAGACCCTACCGGTGCGGCGGGAGTAAACGTTCCACTGGGCCGCTTTCGTAGTGTTTTCCTGAAAGGTGCGGCTTTAGGTATCCCAATGCGACCCGCTGCCAAAGAAGTTCAGACTTTTATTGAGGGTTCAAATCTGCAAATTGCTGCGAATGGCCTGACAACTGGTCAGTACACCGCGCCAGTCAGTGAATATATCTTTGCTGAAAACCTGCTGTTAGGTGGAATGCCTATCGTACCGAACAATTTTGAGGATTTCTGGTTCCTGTCTTTGGGACATGGTCCTTGGGATATGTATGACCCTTACAATGTACCGACTGCTTTTAATGCCAGCGTGCCAGGCGCTGTCGGCTTGAATCTGGCTAACTCGCCTAGACAAGGTCAGTTAGCGCCTTGGCCCGGTACGCCAACAGCAAGCGTTAGTTGTGCAGCAGGACAAAATTCACCAGCGTTAATTTCGGTAAGTAACCAGACGGTAGCTGCCGGATCGTCTGTATTGGTTAATGCATCGGCTACGCCTGCAGCGATCGGCGCGACCATACAAAGCTTTAGCTGGAGACTTACAGGAGCAACTGAAGTGGCTACGAATGGAACTATTACTGCTCTAAATCCGACGGCTATTAACAGGTTGTTTGGTACTACCGCCGGCATACCCGCACCTAACACGGCCAATTTGACCTTTACTGCGCCAAACATCAGTAAACAAACCATTCTGTCATTCTTGTTGACGGTGATCGACACAAATAACTCAATCGCCACCAAGACGGTAACAGTGACGGTAAACCCAGCCCAGACTGTTGATACCTTAGCCGTAACAGTAGTACCCACCTATCGCCTTAAAGACGGAAGTTGGTTAGTCAATGTATCGGGTAGTGATCCTACCGCTGTCGTATCGCTCCAGATTTTTGATGCGACTGTATCAACGACTAACCCTACCCTGATACTGGCTAAAACGGTAATGTCACAACCTACTCCTGGCACCGCAGCCTGGCTTTACAATGGCAGGGTTACCTTTAAACCTGCGATTACTGCAACATCACAATTGGTTGTGAGGGTTAACTCCAGCAAGGGTGGTCAAGTTGGACCAACGGCAGTAACCTTAAAACTTAATTAATGGCTTGCAAGTAGAGTCAGTCAGTTAGTCTTAAGTAACGTAGCAAGATAAGGACAGGCCCCGGGAGTGATGTTAAAGAGTATCCCGGGGCCGGTTTATCAGAGTAAAAAACTACCGGCATATTTATTAAATACTTAATGTAGTTTTTATAACAGTTTATTTCAATACTGAAGTTTCAATATTGAAAAATATGGAGAAGTAACATGACACACCAACAAATTAATTTAGGATCGACCGCAACAGTCGTTAAGGCTACTCGTAACGGCTACCAGTCCAACACCTTAGCCCCAAAAGCTATTGTTGTTGCAATTTTACTGTCAGCGGCCTCTGCACAAAGCTTTGCCGCCGGCTATAGCGTTAAAGAAATACCTTTACCTAACTTAAGCAAAATATCAATTCCGGCAGGAGAAGGCATACGTCCGGTTTGTCTCGCAATTAATGAGAACGGTCAAGTGGCTTGTAATCTGGAAATTATTCAAACCCTTAATCGTACACCGCTTGATCAACTTGCCCCTAACGCCAAAATCTTCGCCAGCTATGTTTATACCTGGAACAGCGCGGCCCCCCTTTCCGCGACAAATCCGCGGTTGCTTAGCGATACCAGTGCTACCACTTTTGATCACGCAGCGGCTATCAATAAAGGTGGTGAAATTGCCGGATCAACCGGTGTCGCAACGAAGCGCCAAGGTGCCTTGTGGAGCTTTAATGCTTCTCTCCCAACGCCTATGGGGCCGGGTAAAATTACGGCACTCAATGATAACGGCGATTATGTGCTGAATGGCCGTTTATTTTCTTTGACTGGCGTCCCGGTTAATTTTGTTGCCAAAACGGTCGTGGTCGATACCATTAATAACGGTTTGGCGGGCATTCCGCAGGCGGCCGGCAAAGAGCAATTTGCGAAAGTAGCGGGTACAGGTCTGCTTTATGCAGTTGCACCTGCAAATCCCACGTTTGCCTTGGCAGGGACTAGCGCTAACGAAACGGTCACTAATTTGAGCGATAAGGGAAATTTTGTGATCAGCGGCATCCCCGGTACCTTGAGCGGTATGACTGCCGTCAAATGCAATGTTACCAATAAATGTCAGTTTTATGTGCCTACTGTCGGCGCTTCTTCACGAAATACACCGTGGCTTACCCTTAATGCCGTTGACGACCATGGCGTTGCCGTTGGAACGGATACCGGCATAGCCGTGCAATTTAAACCAAACGCATCGACTGCAACCAATCCTTCTCCAGCGGATAGCCGCATAGTGCTTAACGCAACGCTAACCAACAATACTCCGGCTAATAGCTGGTTTCTCAACGAAGCCACCGACAGCAACAACCAGGGAGCGATCATAGGTAAAGCGATAAAAGGCTCTAAAACGGCAGCCTTTTTATTAACACCGGTGTTATGAAATAACTGAACAAAGGTAATTATTCAGTCCCCCTCTTTGAAAAAGAGGGGTTAGGGGAGATTTTATTAGATAAATCCCCCTCAGTCCCCCTTTTTCAAAGGGGGAGGTGAATAGTTACGAACAAAGAACAAAGCCTTATTTAGTTTGCAGGCAGGGATATTTACGATGTTCATCCCGGCCAGCAAAAAGTGGTTGCCAAGCCCGTGGAAGGATGGGTAACAACAACGAAACCAATCCTAAAACCTGATAGTTTCCTGTCTTAGGAAAATGCATTTTGCAAGAATAATTAATCACTTAACGAGAGGAAGGTATCATGAAAAAGAAAACAAATTTCAGTGCCATAAAGGATTCTGGAATACTGGGCATGGACACAACCAATAAAGTCCAAAAATTTTATTTCGGCCAATCGGATGCATTTAGCGATAGTGCGTTTGCCGTGACCTTAAACAAACCCGCTTCAAGTTTGGCGGTAGCCATAGCGGTATTATCAGGTTGTTTGGTGTCTGCGACCCCTGCACAGGCGGGATTCAATATCCCGACGGCAACCGTAGACAAGATTACCGGTCTATTTACTCCGGTGCCCAGTCCGCTGTGTATCGCTGGTTCCTGTGCGACCGAATTTACTGCCAAGATGTTGATATTTGATGAGTTTGGCACTAAAGACATGTCAGCGACGCCGTCAACGGCACAATTGCCACCTGTCGCAGGTGATTGTACCAGTATGCCGGATGGCCCGGCACTGGACGCCTTTCTTAAGGAAGATCTTAATTCGGTACCTGGTCGTGTAGCCAATGTGAGTGCGCCTAATGCCTGGGAGTCAAAAATACAGGGCTGTGTGCCCGGGGTAACGTCTACCGTTGCTGAAGGTCGTCCCACTGGCGAAGAATTTGCCCACCAGCGTTGGGATGAGTTTCCTGCACAAAAATACTTTCAAAGCGCCCAGACTGGCGCGCGAGATAATGGCGGTTTGCGTGATGGTAGGCAGATGCATGGATATAAGACAGGTGAATTTGCTAAAGGCGGGCTTTATTATATAGATGCGGATGGTGATGGAAAGCCAGGTACTCAAGGTTTGCAAATCAGGATACATCCTGCTTTGCCCGTTCAGGATAAAAATTCAGTATGGACGTTTGATGGTACCTTGCCACCTAAATTGCTCATGGCTAAATATGGCGAAGCCCTTATCTTCCGGCATTGGAATGCCTTGCCTGTGGATGTGGCGGCCAACAACGGTTTTGGCCGACATACCATCAGTACCCACGAGCATAACGGCCATAATGGGGCCGAAAGCGACGGCTTTATGCATGCCTATTCGTATCCCGGTCAATTTTATGATTATCACTGGCCGATGGTCTTGGCAGGTCATGACAGCATTAATACCGGTGCTTTAGATCCCAAAACCGGCGCGCCCGATGGCAACGGCGGTATTACGCAAGTACCTGGCGACTGGCATGAAACCATGAGTACCCATTGGTTTCATGATCACATGATGGATTACACTGCGCAAAATGTCTACAAAGGCAATGCGGCAATGATGAACTATTACAGTGCGATAGATCGGGGCAGAGAACCTGCAAATACGTTTGAAGCAACCAATACCCTGAAAAGTCCCACCGACAGTCCAAAGCCGGGTTATGCGTGCCACTACGCCAATGCCAATAACGCCAACTTGTGTTTGCCCAGTGGTTCAGGACTCGATTGGGGCAACCGTGATTATGACATCAATCTGGTGCTGGCTGACAAAGCCTGGGATGCGACAGGTCAGCTTAAATTTAACATCTTTAATCTGGATGGTTTCCTGGGCGATCGCATGACCGTTAACTGGGAATACAAACCTTATATGGATGTTCGTGCTCGTCGTTACCGTTTCCGTATGTTGGATGGTGCGGTTTCACGTAATTTCAAGGTCGCTATCGTACAAGCATTGACAGATACTAATGGTGCTATTACTGGTTATAAATCAATACCGTTCCACATGATTGGCAACGATGGCAATTTAATGGAGCATGCGGTCAAGTTTCCTATTAGTGCGGCTGATCAAAAAGCCAACCCTATCTATAAGGCGTCTGAAGGTTTGCCTGAGCAAGGTATTGCTGAACGTTACGACATCATTGTTGATTTTGCGCAAGTGCCTGTAGGCGGCAAAGTGTATATGGTCAACCTGTTGGAGCATCAAAATGGCACCGGGCCTGCCAACTATCGTAAACTGGTTGATGTGCTGGGCGTTCCGGCCGTTAAAGCTGTTGCAGCTACTAAAACTACTCCAGCCGTTCCCGCCGTTGCAGCTATTACAGTGGATGGGGCCGTCACTAACGCGACTTATGTCGCTGATGGTGTGAGTGGTGATCCTGTGGTCGGCAAGTTTCTGGAGTTTAGGGTTCAACCTTATAGCGGTACTGATTTGAGTATGAATCCTGCCGATTACGTGGAAGGCAAGAAATCAATGATTCCTGTAAATAAACCGACCACTGCGGAACTGACGGCAGCCGTGCAAAGAACCTTCGATTTTGGACAATCCAATGGTACTGATGCCCAGCCCTGGACGGTTAAAACCGATGCAGGCAGCGGCTTGTCAGCGGATGAGCACCGGGTTGCAGCGGCACCAGAACTGACAGCTTCGGGCTTGGGTAAAGTTGAGATTTGGCATATCAACGGTGCTGGTGGTTGGACACATCCGGTGCATGTACACTTTGAAGAAGGACAAATTCTCAAACGGGGCGGTGTTGCACCACCAATCTGGGAAAAATATGCCCGTAAAGATGTCTATCGTGTAGGCCCAATGTTGGACAGTTCTACCAGTATTGATATGGCAATTCGTTTTAGAGAATTTGCCGGTACCTATATGGAGCATTGCCACAATACCCAGCACGAAGATCATTCAATGTTGGTACGCTGGGACATTGAACATCCAGGTCAAACATTGCGCATGCCAGTACCCATGCCGGACTGGAATGGCACGACCTATGAGCCTTCTATCAGCTTGCCAACCGTAAAAACAGGTGATTTGGCAGCAAAGAAAGCCTTTAAACTGCCATAAAACGTTAAGTAAGCAGGTACAGATAACATCCCTCGAAGGGATGTTATCTGTCACACAGTCAAGATAAAGGAGACGAAAAAGATGAGAAACCATAGCGCCGTTGGTTATTTCAAAAGATTGCTGGTCATCGGCGCTATTTTGACGCTTGGGGTTGGCCCGGTTTGGGCTGCCCCTGAGGGTTCACCTTGGGGCGACGGTTATTTTCCCAATATTGAGTTGGTTAATCAGGATGGTAAAAAAGTCCGTTTTTATGACGACCTTATCAAAGGTAAAATTGTTGCAATTAATTTTATCTTTACCCACTGTGGCGATAGTTGTCCGGCTGAGACGGCTAATTTACGCCAAGTACAAAAATTACTGGGTGACCGAATGGGGAAAGATATTTTCTTTTATTCGATCAGTATTGATCCGGAGCACGATACCCCAAAGGTGCTTAAAGAATATGCAGAAAGATTTAATGTTGGACCGGGTTGGAGCTTTCTGACCGGCAGCAAAAAAGACGTGACCTTGTTACGAAAATTGTTGGGCTTATACCGCGACGATGTAGCATCGGCCAAGCTGGCTGAGCACACCACCAGTTTTATGATAGGCAATGAAGCGACCGGGCAATGGGTTAAACGCTCACCGTTTGATGAACCCAAAGCTTTGGCCAGGCAACTGGGTCGGGTTTTGAGCACCTTCAGTGCTTATCATAACTCGGATTTACGTGCTTATGATGAGGCCCAAAAAATACCAGATATGAGCAAAGGCGAAGAGAAGTTTCGTTTTCGTTGTGCTTCTTGCCATAGTCTGGGCAAAGAAGACGGCATCGGGCCAGGCCTGCAGGGCGTAACGAAAATACGTGACAAAGCCTGGTTGACTCGCTGGTTAAAAACCCCGGATAAGGTTCTGGCCGAGAAAGACCCCATTGCCATTGAGTTATACAATCGCTACAACAAAGTATTAATGCCTAATTTCAAGCTGGATGATGCGGAAGTGGAGGCGTTGCTTAAGTATATGGAAGAGAGTGATCAGGCGGTTTCTGGGAAAGAACTTACCAATTAGACGAATACAATTGCTTACCTGATTGGGGAAGTCCTGCTTTTAATGGGTAAAAACCGTCTTCGGAAATCACCTAAGGCGATTAAGTAGGCAGTAGAGCAGCGTTGTAGGAGCTACGTACTTGTCGCGATAGCGTGGTCGTGGTGGCAGGTTAGGGAAGTTGGAGCTTGAAAAACAGCTCTGTTAGTTGTTGGAAGATTAACAACAAATTCACTTATATTTCGAAGGAAATTATCATGAATAAAAAAATAATAAAGGTAACAAGCTCAAAGAAGCATGAAGCGGATATTGCACGTTATATGCAGGAAGTTAGAGAGATGGATGCGGCAGGGATAACGCGACGTGATTTGTTTAAAATGGGTTTGACGACCGGTGTCGGTGGTTTGGTTGCTATTGGCGGCGCCAGTTTTTTTCCTAATCTGGCGCAGGCCTCTACTATCAGCCCACCCAGCACACCTTGGCTGGACGAATTGCCGATACCCAAGATTTGTAATCCCACAAACACGATGATGGGTGGACTCGCAGGGCAACCCGGGGAATTTCAAAATACAGCAATTTTTACTGAAGCTAACGCACCGGGTTTTGGTGGTTTTACAGATAAAAGGGCTGAGCCTCATCAACTCTGGACCGAGTGTAATGGCAATCAAGCCATTAAGTATGAGTTGCAAGTTAAGGAAATTGACTGGAATTTTTATCCCGTCAATGACCCTAATACGGCGCACTTTAATTCCAAATTATGGACTTACCTGGATTTACACTCTCCTGCGGTGGGCCTTTTAAAAATAGAAGCGCAATATGGCCAGTCAACCTTGATGCGTATGTATAACAAATTACCGCCAACGGGTAGCGACACCCAAGGATTTGGCATCAACCTGTCGAATATTCACCTTCATAATGGTCATACCGCGCCTGAATCTGATGGGGGGCCTTATACGGAACGCAATACAGAGCCAGGTCAATTTTATGATTATCATTATGCCAATCGACGCGCCGGCTTTAACAGCACCCATATAAGAGGCACATACCCCGGCTATATAGATAAACAGGGTGTGCAACGGGATTGTGAGGGTGACTGGAAAGAAACCCAAAGTTCGTTGTGGTTTCATGATCATACGGCGGATTTTACTGCACAAAATGTTTATAAGTGTATGGTTTCTTTTTACAGTTTATTTAGCAGAGACATTAATCTGGATACCGGAGATGAAACAACCGGCTTAAGGCTGCCTGGCGGCAAGTATGATGTTCCTCTGTGTATCACTGACAAAACATTTGATCAATCGGGGCAGATTTTTTTAGATAAATTTAATATGGCCGGGTTCTTGGGTGACCATCAAACCGTCAATCTTAAAATTAAACCGTTTTTGAATGTAGACCGGCGTAAATACAGATTTCGTATTTTAAGTGCTGGCCCGGGGCGGGTTTTACAGGTGTTTGTAAAATATAAAGGGAAAGATCAGCAAATAACCCGCATCGGTTGTGACGGTAATTTACTACCAACAGCGCAACTGGTTAACAGTATGCGTTTGGCGCCTGCAGAACGTGCGGATATCATTGTCGATTTTAGTCAATACCCGGTGGGAGCTGAAATTTATCTGGAAAATCGTCTTGAACAAGTTAAGGACGAGGCCCCCACGACTAATATTTTGCCATCCAGCGCCAAAACCGAATTACTTAAGTTTATAGTGGGTAAAGTTGTTGTTGATAACAGTGCAGATTTAAACACGTTACAAACGCAAACGATGCTGGAAATACCGCCACTCCCTAAAACTCCGGTAAAAGAGCGTCGCTTTTCATTCGGCAAAGGTAACGGTGTCTGGAATGTCAATGGTGAGCTTTTTAATGAGGAGGTAATAATGGCTTACCCGATAGGAGGTACCCATGAACATTGGACGTTTGTAGCGGGCGGTGGTTGGATTCATCCGGTGCATCACCATCATACCGAAGGCCAAATTTTGTCACGCGATGGCAAGATGCCGGCACCTGACGAGATAGGCAGAAAAGATGCTTATAGAATTGGCGATGCTGCATTACTGTCTGGTGGCAGTTCTACAATGATTATTGATATTGCTTTTCGTGATTGGTATGGCAAATATCCTTGTCATTGTCATAACAATATGCACGAAGATGCCGGAATGATGTTTAATTTTGAAATTGTGAAACCTGATAATATCAACGCAGGCAAGTAACTGTAATAATAGCTTTAAGAGGATTTCACTATGAACAAAAGAGAATTTATTAAGTTGTCAGGTGGTGCCACTATGGGTGCCGCTGGTTTGACTGCTTTACCTGCCGGCGCTGTCGGCTTGACATCATTGATGCCTACAAAAATAGATGCTGTCACCCGCCGCAGAAATACGTTTCCCAATGTGCCGCTGTTAACGCATGAAGGTAAATTGGTTAACTTTTACGACGATCTGATCAAAGATAAGACGGTATTAATTAATTTTATGTATGTGCGTTGCGGAGAAATTTGTCCGGGTATGACTGTCAACTTAAAACGCGTTCAGGAAGAGCTTGGTGAACGTATGGGCAAAGATGTTTTTATGTATTCAATCTCTTTGGATCAGGATACTCCGGAAATATTAAAAGCCTATGCCGAGTTGTTTAAAACTAAACCCGGTTGGACTTTTTTAACCGGTAAAAAAGATGATATTGAGTTAATTAGAACCAAATTGGGCGTTAAATCTCCAAATCCGGAATTGGATAAAGACAAGACTCAGCATACCGGTATGCTTAAGTATGGCGTTGAGTCCCTGGAAAGATGGGGTATGACAGCGGCATTAGGTGATCCTAAGCAAATTGCCAAGTATGTACGAAGGATAGAGCCCAAAAGCAGTCTTTCTGTTTAACTCAATCTTCAAGTTTTTAATGCTTGATTTTGGTGAGACAGCTATAACAAGCAATAGGCGTAGGTCGGAATAAGACCACCCAAGCCTAGCGCGTGGTGGCGTTTCCGGCACTTTCGCACAGAGTGCCGGAAACGCTTATTCTCGCTTACGCTCGAAAAGCCTTATTCCGGCCTGTTTCTGGCGATTAATCTTCACATTGAATTCGGAAAGTCAGCCAAAAATATTTATTAATCTTAACGAAGGAATGTATAAGTTTATGTCTTTTAAAAAACGCAATCTTATTGTTTTTCAATCACCTGAAATTGGCAACGGAATTTATAATGAATTGTCGGCGCATGATTGGGATGTGTATGTTGCCGAAGACATTCAACAAGCGACTGAGTTATTGGACAAACATATATTCAAAGTAGGGTTATGTTTGATCGGCAAGTGTACAAGTACCCAGAAACTGAAACGGAAAATTCAGGGCGGATCTTTATTACTATCTCCGTATGCTGTACATCAAAACGCCCCCGTTAAGAGCAAGAGGCGATGACATAGAGCTGCTCGCCTACTATTTTTGCAACAAATTTTCTGCCAACCGAGCCTATAAAGCGAAAGGATTCCATGCGGATGCGCTAGTTCTATTAAAAAATTACGATTGGCCCGGCAATGTTCGGGAATTAATGAACTGCATTTACCATGCTATTGTTATGTCGGAAAATCATGTGCTCACCCCGGGTGACCTGGGTCTGGAAAGACGTTATAAAGATCGCGGTCTGGTAACCCTTGAAGAGTCACGCGCCCTTGCCGACCGCGAATCGATAATCACTTGGCTGCGCCATACCAACAACAATATTACCCATGCAGCGACCTCACTCGGCATTTCACGGGTAAGCCTCTACCGGTTGATGGATAAATACCAGATTACTATCTAAACGCTCACTCGTAGGCCATAGGTATCTACACAAGTCCTACTGCTCCTTCTCCAAAGGGAGAAGGTTGGGATGAGGGGAATGTAACTGCTTGATTTTATTCTCCTCACCCCAACCCTCTCCAACAGGAGAGGGAGCTAAGACCTGCCGTAACTCATTGTTTTATTATTAGTAAAAGTTGTGCAGATACCTATGCTCGTAGACACAGGAATTTCCGGTTAAGCCATCACTTTAGAAATACTGTCAGTGAACAGTGTATCATTTTTGTTACACTTCAAAATATAACCAAATCGGGTCTTTTTACTCTTCGTATTTGTCGTTTTGAATAGAATTTAAAGCATTCGCGACCCTCTTGCTAATAGCTCATTAGTAGCTCAATACTTTGATTTTAAAAGTTTTACCCTGCATACACCCCTGCGCCTTATCTCAATCATTCAGAGGCACATTAATTTTGCCAATCCAATCCCGGTTAAATTATCGGCTCCTCCCTGTATCAAAAAAGTTACAGTGGTTCTTTGCGCTATTTTTAAGCTTTCCTTATGCGTTCCTTATGCATTCCTTATGCCTTCATTAAGGTTTTGTTAAGGTTTTGTTAAGGTTTTATTGGGTTTTTCACAAACTTCTGTCTCAAAAATATTACACTTATTCCCCACGCGATATCGCCATTTCAGCACAACAAAATAAAATCTATTATAAAACATAGTGTTGAAAAATTGGCACAGCTATTGCTAACTATCATTATGAGCAATTTATTACAGTGAACCTGCTCAAGATAAACGGCATGAGTGTTTAAAGTGGCAACGTTATTTCATAACAAGACAAAACTTTTTACAGCATTTAAAACCTGGATTTAGGTAAATTTAGCAAGAATAAAGATTGCAAGCTAAAAAACTGATAGGCGTATCAATAGCCGAATCATTATTGGGCAGAATTGAGAGAAATTTGTCAGGTTTGAAAAATTATTAAAGCAACAAAATCGGGTCATTTAAGTTGGCGTTTTTATCAAGCAAGCAGGCATTTT
>Ga0007800_10000623_pt1 | contig 13336 bp, 8 predicted proteins | sample CryBogmetaGMA14M_FD_60366 | JGI IMG/M metagenome (GOLD analysis project Ga0007800, IMG submission 60366) | Freshwater microbial communities from Crystal Bog, Wisconsin, USA - MA14M | ecosystem: Environmental > Aquatic > Freshwater > Lake | place: Crystal Bog, Wisconsin, USA | collected 2009-07-06 | reverse complement strand
TCTCCCTGGACGGCTATGATACTACTCGGAGTCCTGGCTCTTTACGATTTTTTTGCCGTGCGTTTCGGCTATATGTTATGGATGGCGAACAAAATGTCACAGACCATCGCTCTCCCCGCTTTCATACTGCCGCGGCACGGCGCGGAATTGCGTTCCACTGTTGTACACACGGACCTTACCAAGGTGGCTGAAACAGACCCCGAAGACCGCGCCTATTCGGTGTTGGGCGGGGGCGACATCGCCTTCCCACTCTTGCTGACGGCCTCGGTCTACTTCGCCCGCGGCATAGGTAGCTCGCTCCTAATAGCCTCTTTCGGCCTCGCCGGCCTTATGGTAGCCTACCTCATTCAATCGATATTCCTAAAAGGCAAGCCCATTCCAGCGCTGCCCCCCATCGCTGTACTGTCGCTCATCGGGCTTCTGGTCGTTATCCTCTAGGTCTGCCGGAGTCTGTTAGACCCATCGCGGCAACTCATGTTATAAATTATAGAACGTCGTCGAGATATGACTGAACTCTCTCTTTATATCCATATACCTTTCTGCCGCCGCCGCTGCGCCTACTGTTCCTTTGTTTCATATGCCGAGCGCGAGACTGACATTCCAGCTTATACACGGGCTCTTGCTGAGGAAATAAAGCTGAGATGCGTTGATGATGCTGAAATAAAAACCATCTATTTCGGTGGCGGTACGCCCAGTCTCATGCCTGCGGATTCGCTCAAAGAGATATTCAAAGCCATAAGGACATGCTATAAAATCGCGGATGGTGCCGAGGTTACCCTCGAGGCCAATCCCGGCACTATTGACTCAGGATATTTAAAAACGGTCCGCTCGCTCGGCGTCAACCGCCTCAGCCTGGGAGTGCAGAGCCTTGACGACGCCGAGTTGCGCCTTTTAGGCCGCATCCATACGTCGTCAGAGGCGCGGGAGTCCACCCGCCAGGCGAAAGAGGCCGGCTTCACCAACCTCAGCCTGGACTTTATCTACGGCATACCGGAGCGGAGTCAAGTAACCTGGCGCAATATGCTGGCTGAGATTGTTACGCTCAGAGTTCAGCACCTCTCCCTCTACGGCCTCACACTTGAAGAGGACACGCCGATGCACGAGCGTGTCGAACGCGGAGAGGTTCCATCACCCGACCCCGATGCCGCCGCCTCCGAGTACGAGATGGCCGAAGAAGTGCTGCAAGCCGCAGGCTACAATCAGTACGAGATATCCAACTGGTCACAACCCGGTTTCGAGAGCCGTCACAACAGGGTCTACTGGCAGCGCGGGCCATATCTCGGTCTGGGTGCGGCGGCGCATTCCTTCCTAGACAACAAGCGCATTGCCAACACATCAGACCTCGACATATATATATCAGAGTTGTCCGGTGGGAAACTTCCACCTCAGACAACAGAGGTAATCAGCAAGGTTGTCGCCCTCTCCGAGGCCATTATCCTCGGCCTACGTCTTAACGAGGGTATCTCGGCTGGTGACATACAGGCGCACTTTGGTATAGACTTACATCATCGCTTTGCAGTAGAGATAGCTGATTGTTCGTCATTAGGACTTCTTGAGGAGAAGGGCGGACGTCTCCGGCTCACGCCGCGCGGCAGACTGCTCGGCAATGAGGTTTTCATGCGTTTTCTGGCGTAGCAGAGGGAAATCATGGATCAGCGTCATATACGTAACTTTTGTATCATCGCCCACATAGACCACGGCAAGTCCACCCTGGCCGACCGCCTCATCGAAAGCACCGGCGCCATGCGCCGCGAGGAAATGAGCGCGCAGGTGATGGACAGCATGGAGCTCGAGCGCGAGCGCGGCATCACCATCAAGGCAAAGGCTATCCGCCTGAACTATACGGCCACCGACGGACAGACTTACCTGCTCAACCTCATCGACACGCCCGGACACGTGGACTTCTCTTATGAGGTCTCCCGTACGCTGGCCGCCTGCGAGGGTGCGGTGCTGCTGGTGGACGTCACCCAGGGCATACAGGCGCAAACGCTGGCCAACGTATATTCCGCTATGGAGCACAACCTCGAAATTATACCCGTGCTTAACAAGATGGACTTGCCGACAGCCGAGCCGGAACGCGTCATGTCCGAAGTCAAGATGGTTCTGGGGTACACCGAGGCCGAAACGCTCAAGATATCCGGCAAGACTGGTCTGGGCGTGGCGGAGCTATTAGAGGCCATCGTTCACCGCATCCCCCCTCCCTCGGGCAAGCCCGAAAGCCCCCTGCGTAGCCTTATCTTCGACTCGCATTACGACCGTTACAAGGGCGTTATCGCCTACCTCAGGGTGGTTGATGGTAGCATACGCAAGGGCGACCGTCTCAGGTTTATGGCCACAGGCACAGAACTCGAAGTCATCGAGGTGGGCTACTTCAATCCCCGCGAGTGCCCGGTCGATGTTCTGTTCACCGGAGAGGTGGGTTACATCGCCACTGGCCTCAAACAGGTGGGCGAAGCCCCCGTCGGCGATACTCTTACGTCTGTCGAGAACCCCGCCGCCACGCCTTTAGTCGGCTACCGTCCGGCCAAGCCCATGGTCTTCGCCGGCATCTACCCCACGGAGGCCAACGACTATCAGGACCTGCGCGAGGCCATGGAGAAGCTCAAGCTAAACGACGCCTCGCTCACCTCCGAGATGGAGAACAGCCCCCTGCTCGGCCACGGCTTCCGCTGCGGCTTCCTGGGACTTTTACACATGGACATCGTTTATGAGAGGCTGGAACGCGAGTTCGGCCTGTCCCTGGTAGTCACCGCCCCTGGCGTGGAATACCTCATCACAAAGTCGGACGGCGAGAAGATTACCGTCATCAACCCCGGCGAATTGCCCGACCCCAGCCAGATTGTCAAAATGGAGGAGCCCTGGGTCAAGGTGAGCATTATCACTCCCTCGAAGTTCATCGGCCCTATAATGGAGCTGGAGCGCGACTCAGGCGGCGTTCACAAGCACACCGAGTTCCTCGGCGCGGCCATGGGCAGCGAGGAAAACCAGCGCGTGCGATTGGACTATGACATGCCGCTGCGCTCCATGTTGACCACCTTCTATGACAGCCTCAAGAGCCGCTCAAAGGGGTATGCCTCGCTGGACTACGAGTTCGATGGCTACCGTGACGCCAAACTGGTGAAGCTGGACATACTGGTCAACGAGGTGCTGGTGGACGCCTTCTCGCGCATCGTGCCCCCGGAGCAGGCGATGAACGTGGGGCGCATACTCGTGCAGAAGCTCAAAGAGGAGATACCGAGGCAGTTATTCGTTGTGCCCGTACAGGCGGCGGTGGGTGGGCGCATCGTGGCGCGCACCGATATAGGCGCCAAGCGCAAGGACGTTTTGGCCAAGTGCTACGGCGGCGACATCACGCGCAAGCGCAAGCTGCTGGATAAGCAGAAAGAGGGCAAAAAGAAGATGAAGCTCATCGGTAGGGTGGAAGTGCCCAAGGAAGCCTTTTTGAGCGTGCTGAAGACGGAGATATAACTGGGGGCATTCGTTGGTCGTTCGCGCAAAATATTTATTAGGGAAACTAATCCTTTTTGTCAGGCAGAGTGACTGTATGGGCTTTGTTTTTCGTTTTCGAAGTTCGCCAGTCATTTTAATGATGTAACTCACCTGATAGGATGATTTTCGATGTCATTCTATTGCCGTTTGTTAATATTCCCTCTGAATTTCTATCCCAACCCCGTTAAACACATTGTAGCACACATGTTCGGTAATGTCGAGGGGGTTAAGGAGACATTTTAGATAACTGAGGAAACACTAGCCCAGGTCTTTCGGCTCTGCTCATTGTTGCTGCAGGCGATTGTTCACCAGAGCTTTCCACATAGCCAGAAGGTTTTGCGGTCGCGCAAGCATTAAAGGAAGTACTACCTGGCGGCGAGGTTCGGCGTTGTAAGCATTGATACTGTCAACCTCAGCTTGAAGAGAAGCCTGTTCATCCATACGGCCGCTTGTTATGATTTCGTGCAAACGGTTTACCATCTCCCTTCCTCTCGCATAATTAGCAACCATATCTTCAACCGTCTTACACGGGAGCTGGCCGTATTTGGCTTTGAGTCGTACTAGACGCATCAACGCGTCATAGGTTGTTTTAGCGATTTGCTCGGCTGACATCTCCGTGGTCTGGTACTCCAATCTGTCATTCCACCCGGGTAGACCGAAGGACTTGAGGTATTCATCAAAGGTGTGAAAACGCGGTATGAAGCCGTAACTCTCTGGCCTTCCGAAAACCGGAAAGTCCGTAGGCAATAAGCAAGAGTTGATAGAAAGAGACAGCCGTCTGTCGCCATCGAAGCGCCGCAGCAGGTATTCACAGTAAGCAGTAGTATGAATAACGGATGCGGTGGTCTGACCGGGCAATCCGACCATGAACGCAACTTCCATGCGTCCTGCTCTGGCCCTGAGGGCAGCCTCGATGGTTGACTCAAGATCGTTGTTGGAAAATGTATACCCCAGATTCCGTCTTAAAATTTCATCGTGTGATCCGGGGACGATATTCAGCCAGAATCCTGGTGCCGCGCGGGCTATCTCCTGAATAAAAAAGTCGGGTGCTGCGTCGCTGAGTTCGAAAAGAAGAGAATTTGCCACGGGCTTGTGTTGCAACAGGCTAAGAAGGCGTTCCGCATAATGTTTGCCGGGTATACGGATATCACCTTTGAGGGAGACAGGCGCAGAACTGAAGCAGCACATTTCCACGATGTCGTGATATACATCCTCCGGCTCGCGGAAAGCAGTGGGTAAAGAGGATACGGGCTCCGCTGTATAGATGCTAATCGCGGGATGGCGCAACCATCTCTTTAAAAGAGAAGCGCTATCGAAATCACGGTAACTCAATAATTGCCTTATAACGCACATGTAGTATTCCGTGATATTAATCCTGGTCGAGACAAGTTCCACAGACAATTCATTCCGACGTACCCTGCCGCGCTGGTCTTTCCAGACGAGATTGGAGACCTGGCCGAATTTGCCGGCTGCGATGGATTTGAGGAGCTGCACGGCTGATGTTCCATCGAAATTGCCACGCATGACGAAATCCACCTCAGGACGGGTTATTAGCTCCTTAAAGAAACGGACAGCGGCACATCCGTATAGGATAGTCCTGGTGTCGGGGTGATGCTTTTTGATGAGCTGAGCCACTTCGAGTGCGCCAGTGCCTTGCACAATATCGTTCATCTCTATAGCGAAAATAGGGGCATCTAGCTTCCTGATGAAGGAGTTTGTATCGAAGCGTTTGCTGCGAGCCATGCGATACGGCAGGTCAATGAAACGCACGTGGTAGTCCACTTGCTCTAATTGGTTGGTGATGATGAGAAAATCAATAGAGGTTATCGCGAGATGACGGGAAGCTTCCTTCTCGCTCTGAGGGGCATGCACGAGAGGCAGCTTGTCGAAATCGTATATGCTCGGGGTATGGAGCAGTATCAGGTCGGTTTGCGGCATTTCATTCTTTCGGACTCAAAGCTAGTTCAAATGGGGACATAAACTCGAAGAATATATTTCTATAATTATAACATCCAGAATGATTCTTCGCTAAGTTCGCGCCAATTATATGCGGAATCGAATTCGGGTGAAAATAAGCCCGTTTTCAAAAGGATTCAATTACGCAAGGCAGTGCTAGTGCGTAAAGATTGTGGCTCAAAAACAATGCTGATTCTTCAATTCGGATACGATCCTGCATGGGAGGGACAGCTATCAGGCTTGCGTGGCAAAGCCCCTTTTGCTAGACTATTAGTTTGTTGGGCCGCTAGCTCATTTGGCAGAGCACCTGACTTTTAATCAGGTGGTGCTGGGTTCGAATCCCAGGCGGCTCACTTCCCGCCACATTTAGAAGCTAAATTCTTCCGATTTTCACATTTTCTCAAAATTTAAGGCCCACTGAATATCACCTGATACGTAAAAAGCGAAGCAGCAAAATGATTCTAAAACCCCTCCCTTTGCAGTACTATGACCTCAATAGCCGTATCACTTAAAGAGTTAGTATCGCAGCACACAAAACTGTCGTTTGTGCAATGAGCAGAGTGTACGCAGAAAACCAGACTCTTTTTATCTCCAGTCCTTTGATACGGGAACCTTTTCAATCGCGTTAAAGGGTCTTACGCCGTCAACGACAATATTGTGCGTTCCTTCGCGCCTTGTCAGTCTTCCCTGTACCATCAGAAAGGCTGACTTGAATTTATGTTCATCACGTTCATAGACGCTGGGAAATACCATCAACGGTATATGCCCGAATTCGTCTTCGAGTGTGATGAATACTACTTTCCTACGCGGCCTCTGTCGGCGTATCACCAGGCCGCCCGTCAGTACCTCCGCGCCGTCTTTCATATGCTCTATATCCTTACTGGTGCACAACCCTTTTTGTAGGCGGGAGCGCAGGTGTGCCATTATATGCCCCGTAGGATAAAGGCCGAGCACGTTGTACTCCTCTTTCATGCGCTCCCACGTATCGGGCGCGACCAGTTCCATCATATCCTGCTCAACCGGCAGCGACAGCGGCAGTTGAGAATTTATCGGGCGATATCTTAACCCTATCTCCCACTTGGCGTTTCTCCGGTTCGGTTCCAGACTATCAAAAGCTCCCGCATCCGCCAGATTGAAAGCCACCTCCTCCAGCACACCGCTACGTTCCAGGAAGTCGCCTATGCTATTGAAAGACCCTTCCCGCTTTCTGCCAGCCTCTATAGACTTGGCTGCAACATCCCCGAGGCTCATCACATTCAGAAAGCCCAGCCGTAATGCCCCATTTTCTATGACACAAATGGAATAGCTCTTATTTATGTCGGGATTCAGCACTTTTATTCCATTTCTTCGGGCATCTTCTTTTAATGTTTCGAGGTTGTAGAAGCCCATTGGCTGCTCGTTGAAAATGGCAACGAAAAACTCCAGGGGATAATAGAGCTTTAGCCAGGACGCCTGATATGCCGTAACGCCAAAGGCGAAGGCATGCGATTCAGGAAACATATACTGGCCGTTGAATTTATTGAAGATACGTTCGGCTGCGGCTTCATCAACACCTCGACAACGAGCCCCATCAAAAAATTCTTTACGGAAAGCCTTGATAAGCTCGCTGTTATGCCGTCTGCCGAATGCGCGTCGCATCTGGTCCGCCTTGCTCGGATTAAAGCCAGCCACATCGATAGCCAACTGGTTAACCTGGTCTTGAAACAGCACCACTCCCAGAGTGCGCTCCAACGCCCGTTTCTCCAGAGGATGGTCGTAAGTGATGGGTTTTCTTTTGCTGCGCCGGGCTAGATACTCTTGCACGCCGCCGTTTACGCCTACACCTGGTCTGACCGCTCCAACTTCGTGGGCCATATCCGTTAAGTTTCTGGGTCGCAGACGGGTGATGGTCTGGATTTGAGCCGCTGATTCCACCTGGAAGATGCCTATTGTGTCGCCTTTACAGAGCATGTCGTAGACGTGAGGATCCTCGAAATCGATGCGCGACATGTCGATCCTGTTGCCGGTGCGTTGCTTGATAAGCTCGACCGCCTGCTGCATCTGGGAGAGCGCTCCCAGCGCCAGGAAATCTATCTTGACGAAACCCGCGTCGTCTATGCTGTCCTTATCCCACTGGCACACGTAGCGGCCTTCGATAGCGCCTCTCTGCACTGGCACGATGTCGGTCAGCGGAGTAGAAGAGATAATCATGCCGCCCGGATGCTGCCCCAGACACTTGGGGAAGCCGTCAATCTCAAAAGCCAGTCGTATCAAATCACGCCAGACTGGAGCTTCTATTTTGCTATTGAAGCCGGGGGATTTCTGCATCTGTGATTCGAGCCCGCGCGCGCTGCCGTAATCCACCTGTTTGCTGAGCTGGTCAACCTCTTCCTCAGGCAGACTGAGCGCCTTGCCTAAATCCCTGATTGCCCCTTTTATCTGATAAGTCACGATGGTACCGGTAAGGGCGGCATGTTCCCATCCCCATTTCCGGTGAGTCCTCAGTATCAGTTCCTCGCGGATGCTGCGCGGGAAGTCGAGGTCGATATCCGGCACGTTGGTCATGGCGTCGTCAGGCAGAAAGCGCTCCAGCGACAGGTTGTATTTCAATGGATCGATATGCGACAAGCCGATGAGGTAGCCTATAAGCAAGGCTACCGAAGACCCGCGGCCTCTTCCTGGCGGGTTTTCTTCGAACGATAGAGACGGGTCGCTCAACCCCAGGTCTATCATGGTTTCCCGCCCCAGATTGATTACGTCGTGATATAAGAGCAGAAAGCCCGCCAGGTTGAATTTGTGCACCAACCTGAACTCTTGCTCCAATCTTTGCTTTACTTCAGGTGTAATGGCACCGTAGCGCCTCACAGCGGCTTCGTGGCACATCTTTTCAAGGTAACTATCAGGGTTTAGTCCTGCGGGAGCTTGATAGTCGGGGAAGGTATAACTCTGGTCACAAGACAGGTCGAAGTTGCAACGTTCCGCGATCTTGGCAGTGTTGGACAAAGCTTCAGGATAGTCCCTGGAAAGTGCTGCCAACTCCGGCAGAGGGCGCATGTAAAACTCTGAATTCGGCCTGCGCTCGCGGTGGCTTTCCTCAAGGCTTTTGCAGTTCTTGATGGCTACCAGGCAATCCTGGAGTTGGTGCCTCTCACGGATATGGTAATGGACGTTACCGGTGAACACCACCCCTGCCCCGGTTGTTTGCGCCAGTTCCAGTAGCTTTGTGTTGCGCTCGGTGTCGCCAAAAACAAGGTTCTGCTGCAATTCCAGGTAATAGTTCTCTCTGCCAAACCAAGCCGTGTATTGCCTTATGAGATTGCCCGCTTCGTTAAGCTGGGAATTGCCAACCATCGAGGCTAGTTCGCCACGCGGGCAACCTGACAGGGCGATCAAACCTGACGCATGTTTCGCTATGACGTTGGGCGGCAGCTCAGGCTTGTTGCGTTCACCGGCGTTATGAGCGGCTGTAATCAGGCGGCACAGGTTGCGGTAGCCGTCTTTGTTTTCCACCAGCAGGGTGAGGTGATACCCGCCTTTAAGAGTCAGCTCCGCGCCGATAATGCCTTTCAATCCCATGGCGTGGGCAAGGTGCGAAAAGCGCATGGCTCCGCACAGGTTGTCGTGGTCGGTAAGCGCCAGGGCGTTGTAGCCGAGTTCCTTTGCCCGGAGCATCAGTTCTTCGAGCGAAGAAGCCCCGTCGTGAAAAGAATAATAGCTGTGACAGTGTAGCTCGGCATAATCCATAAGAGCCTCAATATGATTGCCTGTACCAGCGGCGTTGAGTGATGTCCTTGTAAATAACAACCCTACGGCCTGAAGACAGAATGACCGCGTAATACATCCGTGACAGCGGTTCTGCTCGCCACCATTCGTCGTCAATGCGCCATTTCCCGTCGATGGAGACAATAGCCTGTTTGGATTTAGTCTTCAACGCCACAGGCAGTCCAGTGGGACTCTCATATACTTCCACCGCCTCCGGCGCGTTTACTGGTTTGAAGGTGCCAGTATATAGCGTCTTTCCGGTATCCTTGACCACGGCTCAACTTCCTTCCTCTCGAAGAGCAAAGGATGACCTACCCTGAGTTCTAGTTGTTTGATTTCCTCCAGAAGATGTTCTTGTGCCCTGACCTGGGACATGAGGCTCTTTTGTTTTCCGTGCGGCCGTCCAGTTCCGGTAATCTTCATTCCCAGTTGTTCTACTGGACCGGGCTGCGGCACGTTTTCAATAAATTGCTTGATGCGCGACATAGCGGTCCTGGTATTCATGGCAGGTTCTTTGAAGCGCACATTCTGTTCCCAGTATTGTGATACCCAACTGCGTGTCCAGATTGTAATGCTGCTTATGCCCATGCCTTTTTGCCCAAGCCTGACGAAGGCCTTTGAAAGCATGGACTCCAGCGTCATCAGGATTAGATCCAGAGATAAGGTTATCGAGTCCAGTGTAGTGGATTCCTCAATAGTTTCCTCCGTCAAGCGGGGATAAAGCGGCGTATCATCCCGTCCGTTTGCTAGTTCCCAGATTAGCTGTCCTTCCGGTCCGAATTGAGCCTGTAACTTCGCGGGTGACATTAACGCGATATGGCTTAAGGTATGCAGGCCGAAATCATGCAGTTTGACCCTGCTTTTAATCGATATGGGCAAGAGATCGCACGGAAGATTCTTGAGAAACGTGTTGGTGTCTCCAGCTAGGACTTTATATCCGCCTTGTGGGCTATTGAGAGCGGCCAGGTAGGCCGCAAACTTGCCTTCGGCGATACCTATGCGAGCGTTAAAAGTCGCCGGGACGGATTCTTGCATGGCGCTGACAAGGATGTCGTTATTTTTATAAATCGACTGTAGTCCGTCAATTCCAATATAGATGTCGCCCAATTCCACCCCTTCAACTAACGGGCTTTTAAGTTCCAGCGCGTCCAGTATCTCGTTAAAAACAGCCCAATAGTGGGGTACGTCGGCATGTATTAGTTCTATCTCACCGTACATGGCGAGAGCCTGTTGAATCGGCATATCACGTTGCAAACCTTTAAGCTCTGGCGAATAATCCAGCACCAGCTTTTGCGAACCCTCGGAAAGTGTGATGGCGATAGGACGCCCTTCAAACTCGGGGTGTCTCAGAATTTCGCAGCTCAAAGGAAAATGAGGCAGCAGAACGCAGAGTATTTTCAATGTCGCTCCAACTAGAACAGATGTGTTTATAAATAATATAGAACATCCGTTTCGTTGTCAAGCCTCTGCCTCCATTCGGATATGCTATATTTAGTTCCACTATGGCTGACGTTAACCAGATATACATCGGCACATCAGGATGGTCTTATCCGAAGGGGGAAGGCACCTGGAACGGCTTTTTCTACCCGCCGGGCACCAAAAACGAGCTCGAATACTTCAGCCGCTTTTTCGATACGGTAGAAATCAACAGTTCTTTTTATCGCCCGCCCGATCCAGCAGTCTCTGCCGGTTGGGTCAGGAAAACGCCGGACAAATTTCTTTTTACGGTTAAACTATGGCAAAAGTTCACCCATCCTAAAATGTATAGGGAAGCTACCGGCGAAGCGGCTGCCATATCGGCGGCTGATGTAGATCTATTCAAAAATAGTATCGAACCCCTCGTGACAAGTCATAAACTAGGAGCTTTGCTGGCGCAATTCCCCCCCAGTTTCATCAATGATGCTTACGGAAAACAGATTCTCAGAGCAATCATGCACTCTTTTGGTGAATATCGTCTTGCTGTAGAACTCAGGCATAAAAGCTGGAGCGATGATCCGGCAACCGCGCTTCTGCTGAGGGAGGCTAACGCCTGCTGGGTGCAGAGTGACGAGCCGAAGTTCGATTTTTCGATTGCGTCCGAGGTCCCTGTAACGTCAGAACTGGCTTACTTCCGCTTCCACGGCAAGAACGCCGAGATGTGGTGGAAAGGGGATGTAGAAACCAGGTATAAATACCTTTACTCCCCATCGGAGATTGTGGAGCTGGCAGAAAAAGTCAAAGCAGCAAACGAGAAATCCAACCGCACGTTCGCTTTCTTCAACAACCACTGGCAAGCTTTTGCACCCCGTAATGCCACCGACTTGAAAAGAGCTCTCCAGATCCCATTTATTGATTTCCAAACCTCATTATTCCCGCAGCAAGACTGACAATAGCCACCTTTATGTGGCTTCCAAGTGGGCAAAACGACTTGGGTACCTAGTGGTTACTCATCGGAATCATGAACAGGACCCCTTACGCGTTTACTCTCAGCGCCGCGACGCTTGCTCTCTAACCGACGTATCTTTGATGCCAGGGTGGGCCTTGTCTTCCGACGGATTTTTGGTCTTTGTGCGGCTTTGCGAATCAACTCCACAAGCCGGGCAATTGCATCTTCGCGGTTACGGCCCTGGGTGCGAAACCGCCGGGCATCGATGATAAGTATGCCCACTTCGGTAATTCGGCTCCTAGCCAGCGAGATGAGACGTTTCCGAACTTCCTCGGGCAGGGAGCGTGAGTTAGCCACATCAAAACGAAGCTGCACAGTGGTGGCGACTTTATTGACGTTCTGCCCACCCGGTCCTGAGGCGCGAACAAAGATCTCATGGATTTCAGTTTCATCAATAGAAATGTTGTTGGTTACGGTAATCATACTCAAAGTTTACGCTTAACTAACCGCCTCAGGCAAACTCTAGTTTATGGTAAAGTCGCCATCATACATCTCTCTGATGAGCCGAGAAGTCAAGAAAAACATATGGGAAGCGCAATAGCGTTTTTGTTTTCATTTGGAAAGAACCAGGCGCCGTTGTTATAATGGGGTTTCATGTCTGATGCATATAAATTCCTGCTTGTGCGTTCGGCTCGCAAGACGCTAGTTATGGAAATCAAGGAAGATGGTTCACTCGTGGTTCGTTCACCGCGGCATACCGACATCGAGCGTATCCGCCAGTTTGTAACCGCCAACGGGAAGTGGATTGAGCGCAAGCGTAAGAGCATAATGGCGCGGCCTATACCCAAACATAAGACTTTCACAGAGGGCGAAGAGTTTCTGTTTCAAGGGCGAAACTATCCCCTCCACTTGGATGAAACCATCGCACGCATCGAAATATTAAATGGCCAGCTTGCATTTCCGCGGCAGTGGCTAGATAAGGCTGCTGTAAAACTTATCGAGTGGTATATATGCCAGGCTCAAACCTACCTGGACGAACGATGCCTACATTTTGCAGGGCTGATTGGCGTGACTATTAAAGGATGTCGCATCAGCAATCCTGAAAGGCGATGGGGTTCATGTGGGACTAGTGGTAAATTGAGTTTTAACTGGAGGCTTATAATGGCTCCTCAAGAAGTTTTTGACTATGTGATTGTCCATGAGATGACGCATATCAAAATATTCAACCATTCTCCAGAATACTGGGATGCCGTCGGGAAAGTATGCCCAAATTTCAAGCAATACAAGGCTTGGTTAAAGGCGAATAAATTCCGCTTGTTGATTTAGCCGTAGAGTCGTGACTGGATTTGAAAACGCCGTATCGGTTTGACAGGCTATATCCTTGGTTTAGTAAACCCAGACCATCGCCGAAGGAACCGAACGTCTTATTCATCACGCCTCTCACGATATGGATAGGGCGGCGTCGTGGTAGCACCTTTACCATCAGCTAAATCGCAGATTAGCAGCAAGCTAAACAATTCATCCATTTCATAGTTATCATAAGTTAACGTCTGCACCAAGCCAGGTACTTTCTCAAACCTACCTAGACGCTTTCTAATCCCATAGCTCATACTAAGGCGACCTTCAGCAAAATACCTGCTACGGTTTTTCGAAGGTATGATAGCTACAACCGAAGGATCGTCTTTCCGGTTCAAAACCACGTTGGTCGTACCAATACGTATTTTCCGTTCCATAAAGTCCCAATAAGTCAACAATCCCTTGGCTCTATAAAGCTGAGCGTTGACA
>Ga0007800_10000621_pt1 | contig 13378 bp, 9 predicted proteins | sample CryBogmetaGMA14M_FD_60366 | JGI IMG/M metagenome (GOLD analysis project Ga0007800, IMG submission 60366) | Freshwater microbial communities from Crystal Bog, Wisconsin, USA - MA14M | ecosystem: Environmental > Aquatic > Freshwater > Lake | place: Crystal Bog, Wisconsin, USA | collected 2009-07-06 | reverse complement strand
CTGGGCTCGAACCAGGGACCTACGGATTAACAGTCCGGCGCTCTACCAACTGAGCTATCGAGGAATAAGCCGATATTATAGCAAGATGAAATCATCTCTTCCTACTTCCATACAGATAGCCAAAGTACTGACGATCGCTGGGTCCGATAGTGGCGGAGGAGCGGGGCTTCAGGCTGATCTTAAGGTCATCAGCTCCCTTGGGGCTTATGGCATGTCTGTGATCACCGCAATTACCGCTCAAAACACTTTGGGGGTTACGCGTATTCAGGATGTGGATCTTGATATGGTGGAAGCCCAAATCGATGCCGTCTTCTTGGATATAGGGGTTGATGTCGTCAAAATTGGGATGCTCGCTAGCCCAGAAATTGTTCGTACAGTTGCAAAATCCTTGCGTCGTCACGGAGCAAAACGTATCGTCCTAGATCCCGTATTGCGTGCTACATCGGGTGCGAGCTTAGGTGGTGACGATACCGCTCAAGCCATGATTACCGAATTATTTCCGATGGCAACATTGATTACACCCAATTTAGATGAAGCCTCTTTATTATTGGGCCGCGATATTTCAGCACCACAAGATTTCAAGCTAGCCGCTGAAGAGTTGCTAGAGATGGGACCCCAAGCTGTCTTAATTAAGGGCGGTCATTTGGATAACACTCACACTCAACTCACTGACTATTTAATATCGCGCACACTTGAAGATGGTCTCGAGGTCATTCAAACGAAAGAGTTTAAGCACTACCGTGTCAGTACGCTCAATACCCATGGCACAGGTTGCTCGCTTGCTTCAGCTATCGCTACATATTTAGCAGAAGGTCACGACTTAAGTCATGCAGTTGCAAAAGCCATCGCCTATGTTGAGGCGGGTTTAGAAGCGGGACGCTTCTTAAACATTGGAGAGGGTCCAGGACCCTTGTGGCATTTGCATGATTTTTATCCAACGGCATTATTGGATGAAAAAGACCAATAATCAATCTCGCTGACGCTTTATTGCATTAGCTCTTGCAAGTGTTTGATCGCTGCCTTTGGGTCTTTAGCTTGGGTAATCGCTCTGACAACTGCTACTGAGCCCACACCACTCTTTGATACAGCTCGAATGCTGTCTTGATCAATGCCACCAATGGCAACCAGTGGATAGTTGCTCATCAACTTCGCGTACTGATAAAGACGACCTAGACCCTGGGGTGTAGTCACCATTTTCTTGAGATTAGTAGGGAAGATTGCGCCCATAGCGATATAGCTAGGGCAAAAGCGATCTGCATAGACCATCTCTGCATAGCCGTGGGTACTCAGACCCAAGCGCAAGCCTGCCGCCCGAATTTCTTCGAGATTGGCATCTTCCATATCTTCTTGACCCAGATGAACCCCATAAGCACCCGCATCAATTGCTTCGTCCCAATAGTCGTTGATAAAGAGTAGTGTTTTGCTATCCTTTGCAGCCTCAACCGATGCTCTGATCTGTTTGCGGATTTTGGATCGATCTTCTGACTTCAATCGCAGTTGCACCGTTGGCAGTTCTGCATCGACCATGCGCTTAACCCAATCAGCATCTGGCATGACACCATATAAACCCAAACGTTTTGGACATTCCGCAAAAGCATTGGGATTCATATTGCGAGTCCAAGGCAGTAGATCAAAATGTTCAGGTCTTCTAGGCCACTTCAAAGGATTAAACCCACCATCTTGCTGAGCCATACGTGACCATGCTTTACCTAAAACCTTCGCATCCGCTTCAATAAAACCCATGTCAATGGCCGCAAGTGCACCTGCTAATTCATGATGATCAGCAGCAGATTCGTTATCAATCATGGGTGGTGGGCAATTAAGGCTAAATTGCGGAGTCGGAATACACAGGTCATCGTTGCAATGTGCAGCAACGATTTGATCGGCAAGGTCTCGAATTAGGCTCATCTGTTCAGTCTACTCAACTTTGATGCCAAAAAGGAGTTCCAACCAATGGAGTGCTAGCTTGAGCAGATTCTTGGGGTTGCATTGCACCTGATAAGTATGCAGATCGGCCAGCATCTACAGCCTTTGCAAAGGCGCTAGCCATTACTACCGGGTCCTCAGACAAGGCAACTGCGGTATTTAATAGAACCCCATCAAATCCCCATTCCATTACTGTGCATGCGTGCGATGGGAGTCCTAAGCCGGCATCTACTAAGAGTGGAACACTCAGACGATCACGTAATAGTTTCATGGCATAGGGATTTAAAGGGCCCTGGCCAGTACCAATGGGCGCAGCCCAGGGCATCACCGCTTGGCAACCCACATCCACTAAGCGTTGACACACAATGAGATCCTCGGTGCAATACGGTAGTACTTTAAAACCGTCTTTAATTAAAGTTTCCGCAGTCTGAACTAAACGCAAGGTATCTGGTTGAAGAGTGTAATCATCACCAATCAGTTCTAACTTAATCCAATCCGTTTCAAATACCTCGCGCGCCATTTGCGCAGTGGTAATGACTTCTTGAGGGCTATGACAACCAGCGGTATTGGGAAGGACCCGGACTGCCATCTTTTTGAGCAGATCCCAGAAGCCACTATGCACCTCCGCAGTGGCGCTTCCTTGGCGACGTAAGCTAACCGTGATCATTGCTGGATTTGAGGCCTGCACGGCATCCTCAAGCACTTGCGGTGAAGGGTAACGTGAAGTGCCTAGCAATAGGCGACTGGCGAAACTCTCTCCATAGAGAACCAATGCATCAGCGCTATTGAGGTTATTGGGTAAAGGTGCTGTCATAAAGTGATTGATAGGGTGTTTCGTATGCGTTTTCGTATGCGTATTAGCCGCCAGTTACTGGAGCAATGACTTCAAGCTGATCATTCTCATTTAAAAGATATTCACCATGTTTCGTTTTGGGGACAAACTGTAAATTGACTGCTACTGCATAAGGCGGCTTAGCTTCAATTAAGCTGAGTGCGTCCGTAATCACGCTCTCATTCGGCAGTTCATAGGCTACTTGATTGACGATTACGCGCATAGCGGAGCCTCTTGCTTATTCGCATCTTTAGCAATGCTTAAACCCAATTCCAAGGCAGTATTGCTCTCACCATGTTCTAACAACTCCAGAGTGCAATCCAAAACTGCTGGCGCAATCATAAAACCATGGCGATAGAGACCATTGATCCTGATCAAATCAGAAAGCCCTTTATCTTTGCGAGTTTTGATTTCCGGAAGATTATTTTTCAGAGTGGGGCGGCATTGGGTGGCCATTTCTAATATGCGGGCCTCAGCAAAGCCACTATGTACGGTATATATTGCACTTAGTAACTCCATGGCCGAACGTACACTCACCTCTGATAAATCATCAGATTCAATTTCAGTAGCACCAACCACATAGATATCATTTTCCTTTGGTGCGATATAGATTGGGTAGCGTGGATGGATTAAACGAGTGGGGCGCTTCAGTTTCACTTCAGGCGCATACAAGCGTACAACTTCACCGCGAACACCGCGTAATGCATTACCGCTATTAGACGTCCAAGCATTCTTTGCACCTGTACCACGGCAGTCAATGACAGCTTGATAAGAATCCTCTTTTCGAAGATCGTCTGGATTTATCTCGGTGTTCCAGTGGCAATGAACCTGAAGATGAGCTAGTTCAATCAGGAGCGCATCTAATAGCTGGCGATTGTCTAGCTGGCCTTCATTGGGTAAATACAAGCCTTGTGTAAAGCGATCTGCAACACTAGGCTCGATATTACGTAAGGATTGGCTGTCTAATTTTTGTGGGGCAGCTAGCTGTTTGTTATTACGACTATTTCTTTCGAGGTGGGCTGTAAAACGTTCTGCATCACTTGCATCTTGACGGTGCCACAAAATCAATGTGCCATTTTGTTGAAAAAATACTGGCGCTGAAAGTTCTGCAATCAATTGCTTCCAACGCGGCAAACTATGAATGCCCATTCGAACAACGTTATCTTCAGTGATAGCAGACTCAGCTAGGGGAGCGAGCATGGCTGCTGCAATTCGAGCAGGCGACAAATCAGCATCTGAATTGCCTTTCTCAAAAAGATCCACCTGTGCTCCGCGCTTAGCAAGTGCAACAGCAAGCATCCGGCCCATCAGACCGGCGCCTACTATTGCATATTTGCTATTAGCGAACTTGCTCATGGATATCACTTACTGATAGATCTCGCTACCGCGTTTACGGAACTCTGCTGACATTTCTTCCATACCCTTTTCAGCTTCCTGCACCACATCCTTTACTTCTGCAATCGGAATTACCTTAAGCGCTATCTTTGGATTGCCATCAGCATCTAATGTAGCGGCATAGTCGCGCACTTCCTGTGTGATCTTCATGGAGCAGAATTTCGGACCACACATCGAACAGAAGTGAGCAATCTTGGCGCCTTCTGCCGGCAAGGTTGCATCATGGTATTCGCGTGCACGTTCAGGGTCGAGGCCCAGATTAAATTGATCTTCCCAGCGGAATTCAAAGCGGGCTTTGGATAGAGCGTTATCACGAACTTGGGCACCCGGTAATCCTTTAGCCAGGTCAGCACCATGAGCAGCAATCTTGTAAGTAATGATGCCTACGCGAACATCTTCTTTATCCGGTAAACCTAGATGCTCTTTAGGGGTCACATAACAAAGCATGGCAGTGCCATACCAACCAATTTGCGCTGCACCAATGCCACTCGTAATGTGATCGTAGCCAGGAGCAATATCGGTAATCAATGGTCCAAGGGTATAGAAGGGGGCTTCCAAGCAGTGCTTCAGCTCTTCAGTCATATTTTCTTCGATGCGTTGCATTGGTACGTGGCCCGGACCTTCGATCATGACTTGAACATCATGCTTCCATGCTTTAGCAGTGAGTTCGCCAAGGGTGTGAAGTTCGCCAAACTGCGCAGCATCGTTAGAGTCCGCAATACATCCAGGACGTAAACCGTCACCCAAACTAAATGACACGTCATACGCTTTCATGATTTCGCAGATCTCATCAAACTTGGTATAGAGGAAGTTTTCTTTATGGTGAGCTAGGCACCACTTCGCCATGATGGATCCACCACGAGAAACAATGCCAGTAAGACGCTCAGCAGTTAAAGGCACGTAGCGAAGGAGAACGCCTGCATGAATAGTGAAGTAGTCAACCCCTTGTTCAGCTTGTTCAACCAAGGTATCGCGGAACATTTCCCAAGTGAGGTCTTCGGCAATACCGCCGGTCTTATCCAAAGCTTGGTAAATCGGTACCGTACCAATTGGAACAGGTGAGTTACGAATAATCCACTCACGCGTTTCATGAATATGTTTACCAGTAGAAAGATCCATGATGGTATCGGCGCCCCAACGAATCGACCAAACCATTTTCTCAACTTCTTCGTTAATGGACGATGTCACAGCTGAGTTACCGAGGTTGCCATTAATTTTCACGCGGAAGTTACGACCAATAATCATTGGCTCTAACTCAGGGTGGTTGATATTGGCAGGGATGATTGCACGACCAGCAGCAATCTCAGAACGCACAAACTCACCTGTCACAATGTCAGGTAGGTTTGCGCCATAAGACTTGCCTGGGTGTTGCTTAAGGAGTTGTTTATAGGCAGGATCTTTGCGCAGTTGCTCTAAGCCCATCGATTCACGCAAAGCGACGTATTCCATTTCAGGAGTCACGATGCCTTGGCGAGCGTAATACATCTGACTGACATTGCTTCCAGCTTTAGCAACGCGAGGTGCACTGATGTGGGCAAATCGTAATTTTTGGGTTGCTTCATCCTGTGAGCGTGAAACACCATACTCAGAACTTGGACCAGCTAGTTGAACGGTATCGTTGCGTTCCTCAATCCAACGATCGCGCAATCTTGGTAAACCATTTTCCAGATTGATCACAATTTCTGGATCGCTATAGGGTCCAGATGTGTCATAGACCGGTACGGGTGGGTTCGGGATCATTTCTTCACCAACACGTGTAGGCAATTGCTCAATCATTCGAATTGGCGCTTTAATATCCGCATGCGAACCTTGTAAATAAGTTTTACTTGATGCGGGATAGGCGAACTTCTGGCCGAAGTCGCGTTCCAAACTTTTTAAGCTTGGAATTTCATGTTTAGTTTTTTGCTTGTCTTTACTCACGTCCATCTCCTAGCTGTTTTAGATGGACGAAACCGGGTGTCGGTCTGATGTAACTTCCCACGCCAGCATTACCTGGATCGGGTTCTAGGGTCTTTCTCAGCGCCTTTAGGCAAAATCTGCCATACAGGGCACCCCTGTTTCATCCTTAATGAGGATTTAACCACGAATTGAGGTGAAGCCCCAGGATTGTTATCAAGATGCCCTGGAGATAACTTTAAAGTTACTTATTGCAGCGCAATATATAGTCGGCGGTCACAAATGCTGCATCGCTGGTAAATTCATCAGCCAGAATGCGGGCCGCTGCCTCAGCGAGAGAGATTTCAATAAAGCCGCTGACTTCACCATCATGATTGGTAGGCATAAAGTTTGCAGGAAGCTCTAAGTCATACACATAGAGTTGCTCATCATGAAATCCACGTCCAGGAATGGGTCGTCGCATATGGATTCGACCAACAGGTTCAATTTGATCAGCAATTTGCGGGGGGACGCCAGCTTCTTCCCATAATTCTCTACGAGCACAGACCCAAGGTGTTTCATCAGCAGAAATACCGCCAGCTGCAATGTTATCTAGCTTTCCTGGATCGGTTGGTTTCGTTTCACTACGCCTACCTAGCCAAATGGAGCCGCTCTTGGTATAGCCATTGATATGCGTAGCCATGCTACGAAAACCAAAGGTGCGAAAAGCAGCGCGTTCTAAGCGAAAGTATTTATGCCCATTCTGATCAAGCCAGGCGAAATCTTCATTACGCCATCCAGGGATGTAGCCACCCAAGCGCATTTGGTCTGCTAGTTGGTAAAGGCTATTTGAAAGTTCTCTAGGGCGCCCTGAATGAATTGTCATTCGATCATTGCTGATGGAGATTAATGGAATCGATGCTTTGTTAATGAACTCTTGAATGTAAGGAATGAACTCTGGATTTAAATGACCAATAATCTCTTCGCCAAGAGTGCCGCGTGAAAAATAAATCGGCATAAAGTCAGCAGGAGCAGATCGAGCCGTGTTTTGGAGCATTTCCTCAAGGGCGGCTAGTGTGCTGGTTGAAAGACTGGTCATGGGACTAAGTGTAAGGGAACTGATTGCTGGGCGGATGAAATTTGTAGGCCCCCAATAACACAAAAGAGCCAGGTCTAGATAAGAATTATTTATTTGCGTGCGCAGCAAACTACAGAAGTAAGGCCTGCTGATTATTTAAGCAACCTAGGTGAGGCTATACAAATCTACGACTTACGAAAACTTTTATCAATTTATCCACAATGCCTGTGGATAAGTATGGAATATTTCTTGGTCCCGCCGACAGGAATCGAACCTGTATCCCACGCTTAGGAGGCATGTGCACTATCCATTGTGCTACGGCGAGAATGAAATTAATTTAAAAATGTGCTATGGATTGAGTATCAAAAGTTTTGCACATTACCATCCGCATAATGCCCAAACTTGATTGGTCATCGCCACCATCATATCCGGAGCATAGTATGCAGAAAAAATCAAAAACAATACAAAGAAGGCGAAAACATAAAATATTCTTTGCAAGAGCAATTTTCTCTTATAAGGTCTTGACGCTATTTTGATCACGCGTTTACCGTTCTTGTAATAGCCCGCTCTTTCACGGGTAAGTTCACGAGGAAAGCAAAAACGCCAAGAACAATTGCAATTTCCCAAACAATCAAATAGGAGCCTGTGCGGTCAAATAAATATCCGCCAAAGAAAGCGCCGCAAAAACTACCCAACTGATGTGAGAAGAATACTAATCCCGATAGCATGGTGAGGTATTTAACACCAAAGATTTGCGCAACGATGCCGTTTGTCAGTGGGATGGTAGAGAGCCATAAAAATCCCATGATGGCCGCGAAGATGTAGGTGCTCATGGGAGATGGTGGAATCAGTAGAAATGCCGTGATGGCGATTGAACGGCCTAGATAGATAGCAGAAAGTAAATAGCGCTTCGGAAAGCGTTGACCCAAAATACCCGAGCTATATGTACCAAATATATTGAATAAGCCAATCAATGCAAGTGCTGTAGTGGCAACTACGGGTGCACCTACTGCTGGATAGGATGATGATAGATCTTTCAGATAGGGCGCTAAGTGAACTGCAATAAATACCACCTGAAATCCACAAACAAAATATCCCAAGGTGAGTAATTGAAAGCTAGGATTATTCATTGCTTCTTTTAACGCTTGCTTGATTGTTTGATCACCCAGATTGTGATGATGAACAAAATCTTTTTCACGCAACATGAATGCCGTTGGAATCATGAGGCTTGCCAAGATTGCCAATAGCAAGAGTGCATCTTGCTGTCCAAAGGCGCTTAGCAATCCTTGTTCGACTGGGATCATTAAGAATTGACCGAAGGATCCAGCGGCAGCTGCAATGCCCATCGCCCACACTCGTTTGTCTGGAGCAACGTTACGCCCTAAGATTCCGTAGATCACGCTATACGTCGTGGCTGTTAAAGCTAAACCAATGAGTAAGCCACCCGCTAAGGTGAAGTCCAATACATCAGTTGAAATAGCCATGCCAGCTAAACCCAGCGCATAGAGCACGCCACCCGCAAGCATGATCTTGAACGCACCATAGCGATCAGCTAGCGCGCCAGTAATGGGTTGTACTGCGCCCCAAAACAGATTTTGTAAGGCAATAGTGAGGGCAAATGTCTCCCGACCCCAGCCATTGGCTGAGGTGATGGGTAAATTAAATAAGCCAAAACCATGTCGTATGCCCATGGAGAGCGTTACCATCAGGCCGCCAAAAATGAGGACCTGTTTCATGGATAAGCCGGACTTGGCAGCGGTGCGATGCATGCTTTAGATGATCCCTTTACGGCGGAGTTCTTCTATTGTCTCGGAATTGAAGTTCAGTCGATCGTGCAATACTTCATTGGTATGTTGACCAAGCGTAGGTGGTGCCATACGCACTTCAGTCGGTGTCTTGGAGAGTTTCATGGGACTGGCTACCAACTTCATATTGCCAGCAGTAGGATGCGGAACTTCGATCTGCACGTTTCTAGCAATCACCTGTTCGTTTTCAAAGACTTCCTTGAAATTATTAATAGGGCCACAGGGAACATTGGCTTTTTCTAATAAGGCAATCCATGCCCCCTTGGTCTTCTTGCGAGTCATCTGCTCTAAAAGAGGAATGAGCTCTTTGCGATGTTGGACGCGTAAGGGGTTTGTGAAATAGAGGGGGTTATCTGCGAGGTGCGCTTCGCCACCGACAGTAACAAAATGACGATACTGTCCGTCATTGCCAGCTCCCACAATCATCCAGCCGTCAGACGTCGGAAAGGTTTGGTAGGGCACAATAATCGCTGAGGCATTACCCCAGCGTTTTGGAATTTCGCCTGAAGTGAGATAGGCACTCGATACATTGGCCATCACTGCAATCTGTGTATCTAACAGCGACATATCAATGTATTGACCTTCACCAGAGCGGTCGCGATGGACTATTGCAGCCAGTATCGCTGTGCTGGCATACATTCCCGTGAAGATGTCGGCAATGGCAACACCCGATTTTTGTGGGCTAGCCCCTTCAAAATCCTCGGCTTCGCCAGTAACACTCATAAAACCACCCATGCCCTGAATGATGAAATCATAGCCAGCGCGATTGGCATAAGGACCGGTTTGACCAAACCCGGTAATGGAGCAATAGATCAAATCGGACTTCATCTTTTTGAGGCTTTCGTAATCGAGGCCGTATTTAATGAGGTCACCAAATTTGTAATTTTCAATAACAACATCCGATTCTGAAGCTAACTGGCGAATGATGTTCTGACCTTCTGGCTTGCTGATATCCACCGTAATGGAGCGTTTATTGCGGTTAATGCAAATAAAATAGGCAGACTCTTCAGTGTCCTTGCCTTGGGCATCTTTAACAAAAGGAGGGCCCCAATGGCGGGTATCGTCACCCGAACCTGGACGCTCTACTTTAATGACATCAGCCCCTAAATCCGCTAAATTCTGGGCGCACCAAGGCCCTGCCAGCACTCGGCTAAGGTCTAAAACGCGGATATGACTTAAGGCTCCCATGCCCCAATTTTGGCATGGATGACAGGGGAATACCTGAAAATTTGAGCTTAGACTCCAGACATGACTACAATTTGCGCGCATGGCTACCCGTAAAACTTCCGAATACAGCGAATCGTCGATTCAGGTCCTAAAAGGCTTAGAACCAGTCCGTCAACGGCCGGGGATGTACACCCGCACCGATAATCCTTTGCATGTTATCCAGGAGGTGCTAGATAACGCATCTGATGAAGCCCTAGGGGGTTTTGGTAAGCAAATTATTGTGACCATGCATACCGATGGCAGTGTGAGCGTGGAGGATGATGGTCGAGGCATCCCCGTCGGAATGCATCCTACAGAAAAATTACCCGTAGTAGAAATCGTCTTTACCCAACTGCATGCTGGTGGCAAATTTGAAAAAGGTTCTGGCGGCGCCTATGCCTTCTCAGGAGGCTTGCATGGCGTTGGCGTTTCGGTTACCAATGCGCTATCTAAAAGATTGGAAGTAACCGTTTGGCGTGATGGACAAGTTTCCACCTTGACCTTTGCTGACGGCAGAGTGATTGAAAAGCTCAAAACCAAGCCGTCGTCTAAAGATGATAAATCGCACGGAACGCGGGTCCGAGCATGGCCTGACGGAAAGTATTTCGATAGCTCAACTATTCCGATGTCTGACCTGATTCGTCTCTTGCGTTCCAAGGCGGTGTTATTGCCTGGCGTTAAAGTCACACTCATTCAAGAAAAGTCTGGTGAGAGCCAAACGTGGCAGTACGCACAAGGCTTGCGCGGCTATTTAAATGAAGCGATTGCTCAAGCAGGACATGGCCCGGAGGTGATTCCGCCATTTGAGGGTGAACAATATGCCACTGGCAATAGTGAAGATGATTCATTTGCCGAAGGTGAGGGCGCTGCCTGGGTAGTCAGCTGGACTGAAGACGGTGCACCTGTGCGTGAAAGCTATGTCAATCTGATTCCAACGCCTGCAGGTGGTACGCATGAAAGTGGTTTGCGCGAAGGCCTCTTTAATGCAGTGAAGGGTTTCATTGAGATGCATGCTTTGCAACCCAAGGGTGTGAAGTTAATGCCTGAAGACGTATTTGCACGAGCATCTTTTATCTTGTCTGCAAAAGTGTTAGATCCGCAATTTCAGGGGCAAATTAAGGAGCGGCTGAATTCACGCGATGCCGTCCGTTTGGTTTCTGGCTATGCAAAATCTGCATTAGAGCTTTGGCTCAATCAACACGTGGATTACGGTCGTAAGCTGGCTGATTTGGTTATCAAGCAGGCACAAGCCAGAACCAGAGCTGGTCAAAAAGTGGAGAAGAGAAAATCCTCTGGAGTTGCGGTCTTGCCTGGTAAGTTGACTGACTGCGAAAGCCAAGATATCGCCATGAATGAGATCTTCTTGGTTGAGGGTGATTCTGCGGGTGGCTCAGCCAAAATGGGTCGCAATAAGGAATACCAAGCCATCCTGCCACTCCGCGGCAAGGTATTGAATACTTGGGAGGCCGAGCGCGATCGTTTATTTGCAAACAATGAAGTCCACGACATTGCTGTGGCGATCGGTGTAGATCCGCATGGGATAAATGACAATCCAGATTTATCGAACTTGCGTTATGGCAAGGTTTGCATTTTGTCTGATGCTGACGTAGATGGTGCGCATATTCAAGTCCTCTTATTGACCTTGTTTTACAAGCATTTCCCTAAACTCATTGATTTAGGACATATCCATATTTCTCGTCCACCGCTTTTCAGGGTGGATGCCCCGGCGCGCGGTAAAAAGCCAGCACAAAAGATTTACGCTTTAGACGCGAGTGAATTACAAGCGATTGAAGATAAATTACGTAAAGATGGTGTGAAAGAATCTGCATGGCAAATCTCCCGCTTTAAAGGTTTGGGCGAGATGAGTGCAGAGCAGTTATGGGACACCACCTTAAATCCAGACACACGCCGTCTTTTACCCGTGACCTTGGGATCCTGGACAGAAGATGAAACTTTCAAAACCATGGATATGCTGATGGGTAAGTCTGAATCGGGTGCAAGACGCGATTGGCTCGAAGAGCGTGGTAACGAAGTTGAGGCAGATATCTAATGGCTACAAAGAAAACTCCAGGTAAGAATGATGCTGCTGAACAAGCAGATCTATTTGCCAATCCAATTGATATAGATATTGTTGAAGTTAACGAAGCGCCTGTAGTAGCGGCTTCACCTCAAGGACCAAAAGACCCGCACGATCCAAAAACAATCGATTTAAATGAAGATGGTAAAGATAGTCTGACGCTCGCAGTCTATGCTGAGCGCGCCTATCTGGATTACGCCATTAGCGTAGTCAAAGGTCGTGCATTACCTGATGTAGCAGATGGACAAAAACCAGTGCAGCGCCGAATTTTGTTCTCGATGAGCGAAATGGGATTACGCGCTGATGCAAAACCAGTCAAGAGTGCGCGTGTGGTTGGTGACGTCCTTGGTAAGTTTCACCCGCATGGTGATCAATCTGCTTATGACGCCTTAGTGCGTTTGGCGCAAAGTTTTTCTTTGCGCTACCCATTAATCGATGGCCAGGGTAACTTTGGATCGCGTGATGGTGATGGCGCGGCTGCGATGCGTTATACCGAAGCCCGATTAACGAAGATTGCTGGGCTCTTGATGAGCGAAATTGATCAAGGAACAGTTGATTTCGCCCCAAACTATGATGGATCATTCCAGGAGCCGAAGTTACTGCCAGCGCGCTTACCCTTTGTTCTCCTCAATGGCGCTTCTGGTATTGCAGTGGGTATGGCTACAGAAATCCCATCACATAACTTGCGTGAAGTAGCTGCTGCAGCAATTGCCTTAATGAAGTCCCCCAAGATGTCTACGTCTGACTTGCTTGGAATCATGCCGGGTCCAGACTATCCAGGCGGTGGTCAAATCATTTCATCGGCAGCAGAAATTGCGCAGATTTATGAGGCAGGGCGTGGCAGTATCAAAGTACGTGCGCGTTGGTCAGTAGAAGAATTGGCTCGTGGCCAATGGCAGATCGTTGTGAATGAGTTACCACCAGCAACTTCATCACAGCGTGTACTGCAAGAGATTGAAGAGATTACCAATCCTAAAGTGAAGGTGGGTAAAAAAACACTGACTCCCGAGCAAAACAATCTCAAGTCCACCATCCTGAATGTCTTAGATGGTGTGCGCGATGAATCCAGCAAAGATGCTGCAGTGCGTCTGGTATTTGAGCCTAAGAGTAAAAATATTGATGTCAATGAGTTCGTGAACCTCTTATTGGCCCATACCTCTCTTGAGTGCAATGCGCCAATGAAC
>Ga0007800_10000618_pt1 | contig 13392 bp, 11 predicted proteins | sample CryBogmetaGMA14M_FD_60366 | JGI IMG/M metagenome (GOLD analysis project Ga0007800, IMG submission 60366) | Freshwater microbial communities from Crystal Bog, Wisconsin, USA - MA14M | ecosystem: Environmental > Aquatic > Freshwater > Lake | place: Crystal Bog, Wisconsin, USA | collected 2009-07-06 | reverse complement strand
GACTTACCGGCGGCTATCAGCGCAGCCACAATGCCGGTCAGCGTGTCCCCTGTCCCGCCGATAGGCTCCATGGCCGGTACGCAGGGTTCCGAAATCGTATGAAGTATCCCAGCCGACGATGCCACGTAGTCATTTCGGCCCTTCACCAGGAGATGTAGGGAAGAATTTTCATTCTCGTATGCCCGCTTGACCAATTCGGGAATATCGTCCTCATTTCGGAGCAAGAATCCTCTCGTATAAAATGGATGAGGAGCGGATTCGTCCGCCAGGAAAGCCATTTCGCCCACATCCGGTGTGAACAGGTCATAGGAAAGAGAAAAGCCACTCATTTTGGCGACATACATGTAACCCGCATCTGCAACTAAAATGGGCCTGTTGGAAAGGTCGTCCAGCTTCAATAGAATCCTGTTGTGCCAGTCCACATCTGGTTGCAAGTAATGGAACACCAACACCTTTTCAGACCGTTCTGAAAAGGTCTCCACCAGATGCCGATATAACCGAACACTACCCTCGCCGCGGCCGGTATCGCCTACAAGCATGGCCGTGGGGGGCTGTAATCCAAGAACCTCTGCCCCCAGACATGCAGCAGCCAGGAGTGCAGGGGTACCTCTTGAAACCGAAACGGTCTCGTTGTTCAGATGCAATTGATTACCTGCCAGGCGGCATTGTGACAGAACAAGGGGAAAACTCTCGTAAGGTACAGTACCGATTATCAGCCAGGACATTGGCGCCTCAGTTCCTCGAAAGCCAATTGGAGCGCATATCCACACAATGTGTGACCTAAGGTTCGTGGCTCAGGGGCTTCGTGCAGGCCCTTCCCAACCAACTGGTCCGCCAGGAAGGGTACATCGGGACACCCGCCTCCAGAAACGTTTACTATCCTCGCATCCTTCTTACTCACAGTAATTTTCATGTTGGCTGCCCGGACCATAAGGTAATCCCCAAAGTTTTTCACCTGAAAAAGGCTTACCGGCTCAAGAAGCAGGTCCTGAAGGGGAAGAACTTGCAAAGGTCTGATCTTGGACTTGGAAAGTACCCGTAAAACCTTCAGCTCCAATAACAAGGGGAATTCAATTGCCAAATCACAGCCGGAGCGCACTTCGGGTGGAGGTCCTTTTACTTTAACATCCAGGCCGGCTTCCTTCAGCAAGGTTTCCGCCCTTATAACCTCACTTGTATGGTGAAATATGAGGATGCCACGCCCGGAAAGATTCCCGGAGTCCAAACTTAACCCCTGATCTGACTCTCGGAACATAGAAATAATTTTCGTGAGTACGTTCATTCGCGTCTCAGTATTAAATGGTATTCGTCGCTTTCCTTACGGACGGAGGTGATCTCCCAGCCTTGGCTCCCTGCTGCTCGGTTGACGTTCTCTCGGCTGGTTTCGTTGTCCACAATCACCTCAATCTCACCAGTGCCGATTTCTTTCATTTTGGATAGCGTCAGCAAGACCGGCTGAGGACAAGACAAACCTCTTGCATCAACTTTTTCGATCATTATGCCTCCTTTTCAATTTTCAGTCATCCGAAGGTTGGTGAATCCGACATAGATACAGATTGCCAGTGTTACCATAACACCTGCTGCCCCGTGCGGACCTATGCCGGCCGGGGAGCTTGCTAGACCAAAATTGTGGGCCACGGCCGCTCCGGTTATCATACCCAACACAAATACCGCTGCGTCGCCGTCTCCTTCACCAGACAGAAAAAGCTGTCTCCCCGGACACCCTCCCGCCAGAGCAAACGCCAGACCTGCCACAAACATACCGGAAAAATTCCAGAATTCACTCGTGTGAGCCACTGGCTCACCAACGAATCCAGGATGGAATTGCCCCAGCAATATGTTGGTAACCCATGCCGCGGCGAAGAGTGCTAAGGCTCCGGATAGCAGGTGCCAATGCCTGAACAGAATAAGGTCTCTGAATGCTCCCATGATACAAAAGCGGCTCCTCTGAGCAATAATTCCCACGAAAAGGCCGACTCCAAGAGAAATTGCCAGTGGGGCATATTGAGATCCTGGTCCTTTCAAGCTATAGAAAAGAACACCACTCTTAGGCTCGCCGGGTATTTGTGGAAATACGATTCTTAAGGCCAAAAAGCCGACAATGATGAGTGGCATCAAAAGGCCAAGTCCGTAAGTCTGCTTGGTTGTGCGCCCCAGATTGTAACCCGCCCTAAAGAACAAGGTGCCGGCGAAAACTCCTGCGATCAATCCAGCTAATCCGAAAAGGGCGTTTCCGTCTCCCCCAGCCAATCGAAGCAACACACGCCACGGGCAGCCTAAAAAAACCAGCGCCCCGATCATGGCGCATAATCCCAACATGAACCTGGCCAACGGAGCTGAACCTCCCCTCGGCTTAAACTCTCCGAAGAGTGACGAAGCCATGAAGGATCCAAGGACGAAACCCAAGATCTCCGGCCGAAGGTACTGGACCAGATCTGCTCTGTGCAACCCGAGAGCACCGGCTATGTCACGTTCGAAGCAGGCTACGCAAATCCCCATGTTGCCGGGATTGCCAAACTTCTGTAGCAGAGGGGCCAGAAGTCCGATAACAGCCCCCACAACTACTATCCCCTTGGAAGTGGCATAAAAATTCTTTCCTCTCTCCACCTCAACACCTCCTCGTGTGTAATCAACAGCATAGAAGTTTAATATATTTGGTTTGTCTATTTGTCAAATAGATTTTATCAATACATGTCGACACCAAAAATGGTACTCCGTGGCCATGAGGGCACCTCAATTGTGTTGATCATAAAATTTGAACACTCCTCCCGTCACGGAGATATATGGGGTGAGTATTAAAAATCAGGAGGTGAAGAATGGATTTTTGGCTTGTTAATCTTGCAAGTGATTTGCTGATGTTTAATATAAAGTAGGGTCCTTTAGCTCCTCCCCCCGGAGCAACAGGACTCCAAGCCTCCGGGATATTGCGATGGAATCCCGGAGGTTTTGTTTTCGGGGTTCATCACCACGGACAACATGTTTCGGCTCAAACTTACCAGATTACCCTCAATGTCCGACTCCTGAGAATTATTGGAATTGTTAAATCAAATAAGGTTGGTTCCAAATGGAAACCCCGTCGCAGGGTTGTTGCCGCGACGGGGCCTTGTTAAGAGAAGTCTAAGTAATCAGAATACTCCCTTGACCTTTCCGGTTTCCACATCCACGTCGATGCGGCGGAATGCGGGATTGGAACCGGTTCCAGGCATAAGGGAAATGGCTCCAGCCACAGGCACGACGAAGCCGGCGCCTTTATAGGTAAGGATATCTCGAATGGGCAGTATCCACCCCTTGGGGGTTCCTTTGATGTTGGGATCGTGGGACAGGCTGAGGTGCGTCTTCACCATGCAGGTTCCGAGTTTGGCCAGCGCGGGATCCGCTTCCATCTTCTTGGCTTTCGCCTCTGCCTCGGGGGTGAAACTAACTCCGTCAGCTCCGTAAACCTCTTTTGCAATAAGCTCGATCCTCTGACGAAGCGGCAAGCTCAAGTCATAGAGCAGTTTGAATTCATTCTTTTCCTCGCAGGCATCGACAACCGCATCAGCGAATTCCAAGGCACCGTCGCCGCCTTTAAGCCAGTGTTCCGACACAGCCGCGCGCGCACCTGCTGCCTCGGACAGACGTTTGACGACAGCAATCTCGTCTTTGGTATCAGTGTAAAAGGAGTTGATACATACGACGGGATTAATGCCGGCTTTCTTGACCGTCTCAATATGGTGGATCAGGTTCTTGCAACCCCCTTCGACCCAGGCGACGTTTTCGCCTTCATATTCTTTTGGCATGGGCAAGCCCGGTCTTGGGACGGGAGCGCCGCCATGACATTTCAGGGCACGTATTGTGGCGACCACGACCGCGCAGTTAGGCTTCAGTCCTGAGAAACGACACTTTAGGTTCCAGAATTTTTCAAAACCGATGTCGGCGCCGAAACCGGATTCCGTGACGTGGTAATCACCTAGTTTAAGCCCAACCCTGTCCGCGATAATGGAAGATTGGCCGATGGCGATGTTGGCAAATGGCCCCGCATGAACAAACACCGGTTGACCTTCGATGCTCTGGAGCAGGTTGGGATTGAGCGCCTCAACCATCCAGGCGGTCATAGCGCCATCTACTTCCAGGTCGGCGGTCGTCACGGGCTGGCCCTTCTTGTTGTAAGCCACCACTATTTTCCCCATGCGCTCACGCATGTCCTTGAGATCCGTTGAAACGGCAAGAATGGCCATGATTTCAGAGGACACGGCGATTGCGAAGGTGGACTTCATTAAGAATCCGTCCATCTTCCCGCCGTTACCGATGGTAATGTTACGAAGCGCTTGTGCACAGAAGTCCATGATCCAGCCGAATTCTACATTCCTGGGATCAATGTTCAACCTGGGCATGCCCCTCTTGGCCCATTCCTCGTCGTCGTAATTGAACTCGTGCTGGATACGGGATGTTAGAGCCACCATTGCCAAGTTGTGAGCGTTCATGATTGCGTTGATGTCGCCGGTGAGTCCCAGAGAAAAGGGCGTCAGCGGGATGCACTGGGCGAGACCTCCACCTGCGGCTGATCCCTTAATGTTCATTGTGGGGCCGCCGGAAGGCTGGCGTATGGCCGCAACTACGCTCTTGCCACGCTTTCCCAAACCTTCAACCAGTCCCATCGAACTGGTCGACTTGCCCTCACCAAGAGGAGTAGGCGTGATAGCAGTCACGTCGATGTATTTTCCATCGGATTTGTTTCCAAGGCGGGTCAGAACCTTCCGGAAGTCTACTTTTGCCACATAATGTCCGTGAGGCAAAAGTTCTTCGTCAGTCAACCCCAACTCTTCGCGGAGCTGGTACACGGTTTTCATTGTTTTTTCGGCTTCTTCAGCTATCTGCCAATCAGCCATCTTGGTCGGGTCAAGAGCCATCGATACCTCCTGTGTCACTGTTCGACGCGCAGGCTGCGCTGTATAAACCAGTCACTGAAATTGGTTGCTTTTTTGTCGGCATAAGGTGAGCAAACCAAATTAATTTAGTCATAATAACCTAAAATGGCAAGCAAAAAGTTCCGTCTTAAGCTCTCTGTAATCTAGAAAAACTGCAAATAACTCACGGGCAAGCCGATTTCCTATAACGACCGGAGAAAAATTGCAGCATTCCTGAATATTGCGACCCCCGCACCCTCTTCGGGCAATTCTTCCCTTGTCCAACGGGGATGATTGGTACGATGAAGGAAACATTCCGGGTGAGGCATCAGTCCGAATACGCGCCCAGTAGGATCGCACACTCCCGCAATGGCTTCTTCCGAACCATTTGGGTTGTAAGGATATTCCATTGTCGGTTCGCTTCCATCAGGCGAAGCATATTTAAGAACGGCTTGGTGAAGTTTTATAAGAGTTGGTGCGAGATCAGAAGTTCGGCTGACGATTTTTCCCTCTCCATGCCGAACCGGCAAATACAAATTTGTTATATTCCGAGTGAAGACACAGGGGGAATCGGGGTCTACTAAGAGCTGGACCCATCGGTCCTCAAATCGACCTGAGTCATTCCCGGTCAGTGTGAAGTCTCGTGCCGCATAATCCCCGTTGATCGCCGGGAGAATCCCGAGCTTGGTCAACAGTTGAAAACCATTGCAAATACCTAGCAGCAGCCCACCACTATCTATAAACTTCATGAGCCGATCTATGAGCCTTTCGCCGTTGACGCGAGAGTGCCGGATGCGGTTAGCGCATGCCTGTGCTGCCCCCAGATCGTCTCCGTCAAGAAAACCGCCTGGGAAAACAATCATCTGGTACGTGGCAGGATCTACATCACCCCCTGCTAAGAAATTCAGATGCACGAGATCAATCCGGTCAAATCCTGCCAGCTCGAGTGCTCGGCGGGTTTCCAGCTCACAGTTGATACCATGACCGGTCGGAACCAAAGCACTAATCTTCATATTTTCTCATAAAGGATATATTTCAATGTAAGGGTTACATCTAAGGACGAAATCTGAAAATGCGCATCCCAGATAATTTTGTAGGTCTTCACAGTCTGTCCTTCACCAGCATCATTCTAGAAAAGTGGTTTAACGGATTCTGTTGCCAGATTCAGGTACGTGGAGGGGAATATCCCTATATACAGCACGGCTGTCACTGTGATGCTCAACGCAAGAATTGTCAGGGGACTAAACTGGAGCCTTTCGGGCGTAGTCTCCGGGGTCTCCATGTACATTTTCATTACCACACGAAAATAATAGAACACCGAGGCAGCACTGGTCAGCACGCCTATTATGACAAGCCAGATATAGCCGCTGTTAATAGCCGCGCTGAAGATCGTGAATTTACCCATGAAACCTGCTGTAGGGGGAATCCCGGCCAAGGAGAAAAGAAAGATCGACATCGCAAGAGCCAGCATCGGATGGACCTTGGCCAAGCCCCTATAATCGTCGATAAGGACGTTGGCTTCACCTCTCCGTCCCACCAGAGCTACAACTGCGAACGCTCCCAGATTGGTAAATGTGTACGCCAGGAGATAATACAGTACTCCTGAGGTTCCGGCCTCTTTGCCGGCAACCATACCGACCAGTATGTAACCAGCATGAGCTATGCTGGAATATGCCAGCATTCTCTTGATGTTTTCCTGCGCGAGTGCTGCAAGGTTCCCGAGTATCATGGTCAACACAGCCAGGACCCAGAGTATCTGGCCCCAGTTAACCTGGAAAGCGGAAAGCCCTTCAAAAAAGACTCTGATGAAGGCCGCAAAAGCCGCTGCCTTGACTCCAACCGACATGAAACCGGTAAGAGGAGAAGGAGCCCCCTCATAGACGTCGGGGGTCCACATGTGAAATGGGACCGCAGCCACTTTGAATCCAAAACCAGCCAGCAGGAGCCCCATGCCTACCATTCCCATACGATCTACTGCTGGGGCTTGGAAGTACTTGGCAAGAACGGGTAGAGACAGGGACCCTGCGGCCCCATAAAGCAGGGCAGCACCATAGAGGAATATCCCGCTGGAAAACGCGCCCAGGATGAGGTATTTCATAGCCGCTTCACTCGATTTCAAGTTACCGGGAAGAATTCCTGTCAGTACATATATAGAAATCGATAGTGTTTCGAGCCCTACGAAGATGACGAGAATGTGGTTGCCGGATACCATGAACATCATTCCCGCACCGGAGAAGAGGAGCAGAACGAAATATTCATACAGATCCAAGCCTTCGTCGGAGAGGTAACGCACCGACATGAGTGCCGTCAAACCCGTTGCTATGAGGATTAAAAGGTTAAAAAACCAGGTATATGCATCCAGGGATATCAGCCCCTCAAAGGCCGGTTTGTGCATCAATCTTATCGGACTGTTGGCCCAGAAGGCTATCAATATTGCCGCCAGGCTTATCAAGGCGGCGGCCGTTGCGGCCCCCTTGCGAATGAATAAGCCGGCTACCATAACAACCAAGCCGGCTATGCACAATATAAGCGCCGGCAGGATACCTCCAAGATTGATCTCGGGAACTGGGATCATCCAGATTGCTCCTCATCTTTTTGGGTTGCGTTACCTATCGTATCCTCGTCTTACGTAATTACGACTCTCACCCTTGCCTGTCAGCGGCCCTGAGGCAAAACCGACAAGGTGAGCATTATTTCTGACCCGTCCCTGTTGGATTGCTTTCGGGTCTTTTCCATATCAAGAACCGCCCCCCTTTTCTTTTCCACGTGCTGGATAAAATTCTTGATTGAGGGTTCCATGGGTCTCAAGAAGGTATTTGGGTAAACACCTATCCAGACCACGAAAACCAGGATCGGGAAAAGGACGACAACTTCGCGGGTGCTCAGATCTTTCAATCCAAGGTTTTTGGGGTTAGTGACTTCGCCGAACATTACCCTCTGGAACATCCAAAGCATGTATACAGCAGCAAAGATAACACCGGATGCGGCAAAAACCGTGTACCACGGATATACTTTGAACGATCCGATAAGGATAAGGAATTCACCTACGAAGCCGTTCAGGCCGGGTAGTCCTATGCTGGAAAGGGTGAAGATCATGAAAAACACTGCAAACAAAGGCATCACTTTTGATATACCGCCAAATTCGCTGATCATACGTGTGTGCCTTCTCTCGTAGATCATCCCGACTATAAGGAATAGCGCTCCGGTGCTTAATCCATGATTAATCATCTGGATCACGCTGCCTTCGAGACCCTGGACATTCATGGCAAACATCCCCAGCATGACGAATCCAAGATGGCTGACACTGGAAAACGCTACCAGACGCTTGACGTCCGTCTGCACCATGGCTACCCAAGCTCCATATATGATTCCAATCACCGACAGGAGGCATATCCACCAGGCCGCGTCCATCGCTGCATTCGGGAACAAGGGGATTGCAAAACGAATAAACCCGTAAGTCCCCATCTTCAACAGCACTGCTGCCAGCACGACGCTCCCTACGGTAGGAGCCTCAGTATGGGCGTCCGGCAACCATGTATGGAAGGGAAACATCGGCACCTTAATTGCGAATGCAAGGAAAAATGCCAGGAACATCCAGAATTGAGCGTAAATGGGAACCGGAAAGTCGTAAAGTTTCAGGAGATCGAATGTATAGACTCCCTCAGCGCTACCCGCCATAAAATAAAGAGCCAAAATGGCAACAAGCATGAGCAGGCTGCCCACGATTGTGTAGAGTACGAACTTGATAGCCGCATAAAGCTTCCGGGCCGGATTCCCCCACACACCAATAAGCAAATACATGGGAATGAGCATGATTTCCCAGAATACATAAAAAAGGAAGAGATCCAAGGAGACAAACACGCCGATCATTCCGGTTTGCAGGAAGAGAAGACAGATCAAGAACTCTTTCACTCTAACCTTGATATCCTTCCATGAAGCCAGCACTAGGATTGGACCCAGAAGTGTAGTGAGTAACACGAGAAAAAGGCTGATGCCGTCTATTCCCATTTTGTACGAGATTCCCCACTCACGGACCCACGGGTGGTTTTCAAGGAGTTGCATGGCTGCTGTGGAAGGATCAAAGAGGAAATAGACAATCAGGCTTGCGAGGAAATCCACAAGCATGAATACCAGGGCTACCCGGCGCAAAAGCTCGTGTGAGTGCCTGTTCAGAAACAGGAGAAGCGCCACGCCCACCAAGGGAATGAAAGTGATGAAACTTAGATATGGGAAGGAAACGTTCTCCATTAACGGCACTCCTCCGTGTCCTATCTCAAGACAAGATAACCGATGACCACCAAGACTCCGACCAGGAAGGAGAGAGCATAGTCCTTGACAAGTCCGGTCTGTATCAATCTAAGGGCGTTGCCCCAGCGTCGGACCACCGCGCCGGTCCCATTTACTATGCCGTCGATAACAGCCTCGTCAAAAGCCTTCCAGAGAAATCGGGAGAAATTTACGATTGAATTCACGAAAAGGAAGTCATAAAGTTCATCGATCCAGTACTTGTTGTATACAAGCTTATGTAGTCTTGGGAACTTTTGGATCACCCTTTCCGGCACACCCGGATCGCTTACGTACATCCATCGGGCAAAAAGGAGTCCCACTATGGCGATGGCCAAGGACACGCCCATGAGAATTAATTCCATCGACACATTGTGGTGCCCGTCGTGATGAGCCCCATGTTCAATGATGGCCTTAGCAGGGGCAAAAACAGGAGCCACAAAATCCCCAAACCGGTTTAAACCCTCGAAGATGGGTATTCCTACAAGACCTCCTACTAGTGACAGAAAAGCCAGTATCATGAGGGGAACTATCATGATAGGCGGAGATTCGTGGATGTGATGAGCGGTTTCATGGTCCACCCTCGATTGGCCGTAGAAGGTCATAAAAACGGATCTAAACATATAAAACGAGGTCATGATTGCAGCAACCGCGCCAACGATCCAGAAACCTTCATGTCGCTGAAACGAGTAATAGAGGATTTCATCCTTACTGAAGAAACCGGCAAAGGGGAATATCCCGGCAATGGCCAATGTGCCGAACATATATGTCCAGTGAGTATACGGGACCTTTTTCCTCAGGTCGCCCATCTTTCTCATGTCCAATTCTCCGGACATGGCATGCATGACGCTGCCTGCAGCCATGAACAGAAGAGCCTTGAAAAACGCATGCGTCATCAGATGGAATATGCCTGAAGCAAAGGCGCCGACACCGCACGCCATGAACATATAACCGAGCTGACTTATGGTCGAGTAAGCGAGAACTCTTTTGATATCATACTGGGTAATCCCAATAGTTGCGGCGAAGAGAGCCGTGGCCCCTCCGATGACCGCTACTACCGTAAGTGATATTGGTGCCATAGCAAAAAGAATACTACACCTTGCAACCATGTAAACGCCTGCGGTGACCATGGTTGCGGCATGGATCAGAGCGCTGACGGGAGTGGGGCCCTCCATGGCATCCGGAAGCCACGTAAAAAGAGGGATCTGGGCTGACTTTCCCGTAGCACCCACAAAAAGGAGTAGGGTTATGAGGGTTACCATCGTTCCGCCTTGAGTCAGTTTCTCCGTTGCAGTTCCAAAAACTTCGGTATAGTTAAAAGTACCGAAGGTGACGAAGATCAGAAACATACCCAGCAGGAAGCCGAAATCGCCGACCCTGTTGACCACGAAGGCTTTTTTGCCGGCATCTGAGGCGGATTTCTTCTCATAGTAATATCCTATGAGAAGATATGAACACAGGCCTACTCCTTCCCACCCAACGAACATAAGCAGGAAATTGTTGGCGGAGACGAGGATGAGCATGTTGAAAACAAAGAGATTGAGATAAGAAAAATATCTGCGGAATCCAACTTCTCCATGCATGTACCCAATTGAGTAAGCATGGATGATGCAGCCTACACCGCTTACCACCATCATCATGATCATGCTCAACGGATCCATCAGAAAGCCGATCGGCACGTTCAGGTCTCCGGAAAGCATCCAGGTGTAGACGATCTTCTGGACCGAACGGGAGGCAGGAGCCATGCAAATAAGCTCCAGAAAGATGAATAGGGCCACCACGAAGGAAGCTCCCACCGACGCGGTCCCTATCCAGCCGATTGCCTTCTCAGGAAAACGTCTTCCTATGAGCCCGTTGATCAGGAATCCTATTAGAGGAAAGACGGGTATCAACCAGACCAGATCAGTCATTCCAGTCTCCCAGGTTAAGGTTCAATGATATCAAGTTCTGCTCCGACTTCGCCCGATGCAGATGAGGATTGTTCTCACCATTTCATTAGATTGACTTCATCAACGTTGATGGAGCCTCTCTGCCTGAAAACGGTAACTGCTATCGCCAACCCCACGGCAACCTCTGCGGCTGCCACCACCATAACGAAGAGGACTATTATTTGGCCCTCTACGGATCCCAGGTAACGTGCAAAGGCAATAAACGTTAAATTCACGGCATTGAGCATCAGCTCCAGGGACATGAGGATCACGATGAGATTTCGCCTGAACATGACCCCAATAACTCCAAGAGTGAAGAGGGCCGCGGACAAAAACAGATAGTGCTGCAAAGTAACCATTTCCGTGTTTCCCAATAAAAAATGAAGGGCTTTCCTCTGATCGTCAACCTTTGGCTGTTTTTCCAGACCTCTTCCGTGCCAAGATAACAGCCCCGATGATAGCTGCTAGAAGCAGCACTGATGTTATTTCAAAAGGAAGAAGGTAGGTGGTGAAGAGTTCGCGGGCAACCACTTCAGTGTTGGAAATTTGCCCGGCTTTATCCAGCATGAGCGTTCCTGTCCCGCCGCGAGGGGTAAAAGCGCGGAAAATTGAAGCCACCAGGACCAACAGCCCCACTGCTGCTACCACACCTACCCAGCGGCGTGCGGCACGCGAGTCATGGGAAAGGCTCAACTGGTCCAAATTTAAGAGCATAATGACAAATAGGAACAAAACCATCACAGCGCCTGCATATACGATCAATTGTACCATGGCGATAAATTCCGCATGCAGCAGAATGAAAAGACCCGCGATGCCAATCATGGTAATGATCATAAACAGGACGTTATGGATCGGTCTTTGAAGAAAGACCACACAAAAGGCCGATGCAAGGGTTATGGCGCCCAGTATGTAGAAAAGAACTGTTTCCATATTCGAAACTCCAAAGGCCGGCAGAATCGAAGTTTACTCAACCGGCCTTTTTCTGAGACTCATACCTCGGCTGCGGAGGTTCCAACAGCCTCTCTTTATCGTAAATCAGGTCTTCCCTGGTGTATTCGGAAAGTTCGTAAGCGCTCGTCATTTCTATGGCCTCTTTAGGGCAAACCTCAACGCAATAACCGCAAAAGATACAACGGCCCAGATCAATTACATACTTCTCAGGGTATTTCCTGTTATCAGGTTCCGCAGCAGCCTCTATGCTTATGCAGTCGGCCGGGCATACGGTCGCGCAAAGCATACAAGCCACACAGCGTATTTTCCCGGAAGGGTGTTTTGTGAGGATGTGACGTCCTCTCCATCTCGGTGCCACATCCCATTTCTCCTCGGGATACTGAAGGGTCACCTTCTTCGAGAAGAAGTATTTCAGCGTCAGTTTAAGTCCTTGTACGAGGGGGAGAATCATTTCTTCAGGACCTCATTAGAATATGCGGCCATACTCGTATCTATTCACTACCGCTTTGTAATATCGCCGACTCGAAACAGCCTACAGGGCTTTTCATTGCATACCAAAGGATCGTCAGCCTCCGTACTGAAGCCAAAGGGTGTATATGAACGCAGTTGCCATAACATTAAGAATCCCGACGGGCAACAGCACCTTCCAACCAAAACTCATGACTCGGTCGTAGCGGAGCCTGGGATACGTGCCACGGATCCAGACAAAAACGAACACGAAGAAAAACATCTTAGCAAGAAACCAAACAACAGGCGGCAGTATCGGACCTTGCCAGCCGCCGAAGAACAAAGTGGTCATGAGGCAGCTCAAAAAGAGAAGGTGAGCATATTCACCAAGATAAAAAAGACCGAACTTCATTGAGCTGTACTCGGTCTGATAACCGGCCACCAGCTCATTTTCGCATTCCATCAGATCAAAGGGCGTACGAGCTATCTCGGCGCTTCCTGCAATGATAAACAAAATGAAGCCTAGAGGTTGGCGGAAAACGTACCAGTTCCAAACTGCATTCTGAGATTCAACAATTTCGACTAGATTGAGCGTTCCGGCCAGCAGCAGCACCCCCAGTACGGAAAGGCTGAGTCCTAGTTCATAACTGATCATTTGGGCCCCGGCTCGGATGGATCCAAGTAGGGAATATTTGCTGTTTGACGCCCAACCACCCAGAATTACACCGTAGACCCCTAACGAGGAAATGCCGAAAATGTAAAGTATTCCAACGTTAAGGTCGGAAATCACACCGTGATTTAGATCGAATTTATCAGCCATAGGCCCCAGGATTCGTTCCAAGCCCAGCCCCTTGGCAAAAGGAATCACACCAAAAGGAATCAGTGCGCAAACAACC
>Ga0007800_10000616_pt1 | contig 13410 bp, 7 predicted proteins | sample CryBogmetaGMA14M_FD_60366 | JGI IMG/M metagenome (GOLD analysis project Ga0007800, IMG submission 60366) | Freshwater microbial communities from Crystal Bog, Wisconsin, USA - MA14M | ecosystem: Environmental > Aquatic > Freshwater > Lake | place: Crystal Bog, Wisconsin, USA | collected 2009-07-06 | reverse complement strand
AATTCGCAGATGCCGGTTTTTCGATAGCATGGAACGCGAAAAGCAAAACTTCAATCCGTCGCACACCATTAAGGGAGGGTTTGAGCTGGAAAGTATCCTTATAATAATATCCTGTGGTTTAAAGAGCATCGAAAAGAGGGTGGATGGATTACAGGTTATACACATCGCGAAGAGCTGGAATTAGCCTTCATAACCCCGCTCTTTGGTAAAAAGTTTGTAGAAGTTGAAATATAGAGATAATACTTCGCAGCAGCTCGCAGAGGAATTCCTCTCGATTCAATTCAAGGAATATCGTATCCTTCGCCGTCTCCGCTCCCTCCGGAGCAGGCGGGGCAGGTCTGCCCTACCTGGGGCGTTGTCTCTGGCTCCTGAGCGCCGCAGCTTACACAAGCCATCCAGTCATTCTCAAATCCCTGTTGAGTGCAGTTGAGGCCGAAGCACTCCGGAGGCTGCCAGGTGCTCGAAGACCTGTCTCCTTCGCCCTCGACGAACACGCTGGAGATCACATCAGTCGAAGTGAGGTCAGCGCCGTCCAGCGAGTAGGCGTCCACGTGGGCCAGGTTCTCGAACCTGCCGCCCCACAGTGCTCTGCATCTGTAATCGATGGTTCTGTTCTCTCCCGGCCTTATCTCAATGAGATTCCAGCGAACCGTGTTTGAGGTGGAGCTGACATTGGAGGGTGGGACCGAGGAACCGATGAATGCCATTCCTTGTGGAAGCTGATCGTCGATGGTGGCCACAACCGCATTTTCCCGGCGATTCTGCAGAGTTATGTTGTAATGGATCAGCTTCGCGTCGCTCGGATCGACGCTGCCCTGCTTGGTCACGAGCATCTGCGACGGGCAGCAGCTTTGGAAGTTGATCTGGATGGCTGAGAAGTTCTGGGCGCTGACCCACTGATCGGTGTAAGCTCCATCAGCCTGGACACGGTTAACCAAGCCCTCCACACCTTCCCTTGCCTTAAGCTTCAGCTCTATTTGGGCGCTCGCTCCAATACCAAGGCTTATGAGCGTCCATCTGGCGTGGTCGCTGCCTAGCTCTGCTGGCCTGGCCGAGGAGGATACGTACTCCGTTTCTGGCGGGAAGAGGTCTGTAACGTAAACTGGACCCAGTGCCCTGTTGCCGTCGTTTTCGACGGTGATGGTGTAGCTGACCGTGCTCCCAGCATAGCTGCCGGTAATGCTGGCTGGCGGCTCCACCCTGCCCACCTTGGCGATGAAGAGGTGCGGCATGTCAAACCTGGCCACGCCTGAGATCATCATCTTCCGGGAGAGCCTGTACCTGCCGATGTACTCGTCGTAGAGGGCCACCTTCTCTCCGCTGCTGTTGCCGACCTCCTTCGCGGCTTTGAACTCTGCCCGACCCGAGAATTCAGCCTCCGTGTTCATCTCGTTTAGGCCTGGGGCCACAGTGCTCACATTCAGGAAGTTTGCGTCCGAGAACTCCTCGCCGATGAAGCTGGCAGGCACTGAGCTGTTCGAGCCCTTGAGGCTCAATGAGCCTGACCTGGACCACATCCCCTCCTTCCATTTCTGGGAGAGGTTCAAGCGAACGTCCGGGGTGTAGGCGTAGCTCACAGGCTCGTGGACGACGTTGAACTCTTTGGCCATATAGCTGCTCAGGGTGTCGGTCCTCTCCTCGGCCAGGTAAGCTCCGGTTCCAGACTCATAGCTTCTCTGGCTCTTTTTGATCCGCTTGTCGGAAGCTGCCATTCCTGTGCCCGAAACAGAGCGGTTCGAGACCACGTTCTTTCCGTACTCATCGACATTTGTGTTGACCTTGAAGCTTCCAAGATAGTCCTCATGGGACTCGTAGGTGGGAGCAACCTTGGGGTTGTCGCCTTCCTTCTTGACAACATTGATATGGCCCGCCCCCTCGAAGGAGGTCTCCGAGGCCAGGGTAGAACCGTTCTTGTCGAGATTGATGGTGCTATCGCGGTTGATCCTGTTAGCGTACATGTAGACTTCGCTGAGGGTTGCTCCAGTTATGCGGTTCTTGCCTGTTTGGGCCTCAGACCATTTGGAGCTGTATTTTATCGATCTGCCCAGTGGCAAGGCAAAGGAAGTGGGATGGTAGTTCTCGGACAGGCTGGTCTTGACCTGGATGCTCATGTTCTTGAAGAGCATCTGCGTTTGGTCCTCTCTAGTGTAGGTTCCGCTGCCATGGCCCTTGATGTTCACCGCTGTTCCGAGGGCATCGGCAAGTTTTATGGTCGCTGAGGCTGAATGGAGTTCTCCTAATATTTTGTCGTATATTTTAACATAGTTTGTCAAATGATCCGGATTCTGAGCAGTGTCAATATTTTGGCGTATGTTCGCAAAGCCCACGCCGGACACGGAACCGCTGCTCTTGTAGCTTATCTCGGAGCAATTCTCCTTTATCTTCACATAAAGCTGAATCGTTCCACTTTGTCCGTGGCCAAGCGTTCCGATGTTCCAGAGCAGGACATTGCCATTTATGGAGTCGGGCGGAGGCGACGCACTCAAGTATTCTGTGTAATTCAAATCAGGAAGATCATCCTCAATAACAACATCATTGAAGTCCACAGGTTTTTGTTCATCATTACCGTAAGTTATGGTATAGTTGACCACTTCACCCTGTGAGTATACTTCCTTGTCAGCTGTCTTCTTAATCCAAAGCGAGTGAACTACGAAGGTCTCCAGGGTGTTGAAATTGCCCTTCATCTCATTGGATGATGCATCATAGTTGTTATACACACTATCGAAGTTTGGATAAACTGGCACATCAGGCAAATACGCTCTGAGCATTATTACCTGAGAGCCCCCTGGCGGCATAGATTGAGAGCCTAGGTCCGCTGCACTCCACCAGAGATGGGTCCCCTCATTATCTGTCTGTGTTCTGGTTGGCGGGGGAGTGGCTGCCTCGAATTGCAGATGTTTGTCTACGGTATCGTTTACAGTTACATTATGGAGTGTGCTTCCTCCCCGGTTTTGGTAGTTAATGGCATAGTCAAGATAGCTCCCTGGAAATATCACTTGAGCAGATGCTTCCTTATTTATATAGAGAAGTGTCGCATCGCTCTTCACTTCGGTGCTGACATAAGCAGGAGGCGTGGCTCCATTATCGCTAGATAATGTGGCATAGGAGGACAGGATGCCGTTTGGCGTAGAATACGGCACTCGAACCGTGACCCTTATCGTTCCCGAATCATCATAACCCAAGTCTCCAAGGGTCCAGTGGTTGTCGGTGCCGCTATCTGGTGCTTGATCGGCAGATACGAACTGGACGTGTGGATCGTAGCTGACGTCGATGGATGCATTAGTGTCAGCGCAGCCTTTGTTCACGTATCCTATTATATAGTTTAGATCTTCGCCAGGTTTCACGGGGTTGGGATTGGATTCGAGGGATATCTTCAAGTCCGGTTGCGAGGTCACGGTCAGAGTAGCGGCCCTCGATGTTTCGCTGCAGTCCAAAGAACTGCCGCTAACAATGACGTGATACATCTTGCCATTGTCCGATGAATCGACATTGAATTTTTCATAATACGGATGAGTGGCGCCATCTATCATCTCCCAATTTTGGCCACCGTCTTCACTAATCTCCCATTTATAATTGTATGTGTATTCATCATAGGGTTCAACCCAGAAATCTACATCGCTGCCCTCACATACAGTCTCATCTGATGGGCCTGTTATAGAAGGTAAGCCCACGGTAAGTGTAGCGGTATCTGAGGCAGCCGTTGAGTCATGCAGTCCCCTGATAAGAACATAGTAGGCTGCAGCATCAGAGCTTTCAACGTTGGATATAGTGAGGGTGTTAGTGTTAGAGCCAGAGATACGATTGGGGAGATCTACTAGCTGAGTTTCAGATCCCTGAGATGTGACCTTAAACCAATGGTAGCTCAAAGAGTCGCCGGTTGCGTTAACATTGAAGGTGGCTGTCCCGCCTGAGCAAACTGTTTGCATGTATGTCTGGGTGCTGATGCAAGGTTTATTGTAAACTGTCAAGATTGCTTGATTGGAATCCCCCTCCAAACCCGTACTCAGATTTTTGATATGTACATAAAATCTTCGGTTATCATCCAAAATATCAGCCTGGTACTCGTAATTCCAAGTGTTTGAACCGTATACTTCCCACCCTCCAGATACACTACGATACCAAGTATAGTCATATTCATTGCTTGCTGGCTTAACTGGAAAATAAGCGAATGATACTCCTCCCTCGCATACTCCCACTGTTTGATCTTGCGGCCCGACGATATAATTATGGATGACCGCCTCTCTAGAGGATTTGGTAAATCCTGTTGCTTCGTCGGTAACATTCACTCGATACTTTCTGCCGTTATCCACATTGGAAGTCGTAAAGCTGTAGGTCGGATCAGTGGCCCCATTGATATCAATGAAGGTGGCTCCCCCATCGCTAACCTGCCACTGATAGCTAAATATTTGTGTATCTGAAGGCTCGACGCTGAATTGAACTATTTCGCCCCAGCCGAGGACAGCCTGATCCTCTGGGCCTTGAAGAGTTATTACATGAAGCTGTCCCCAATTCCAACCGCCCCATGAGCAACTACCCCTGCTGACGACCGCACGGAAATATTCTTCGTCATCTTCTAGCGTAGCTTTGAACCTCAATTCAGGAGTAGTGGCACTTGGATCTATTATGTCGCTCCAGCTTAGGCCATAATCGAATGTACTTTTTTGCCACTGGTAGGAATAGTCTCCAAGAGGGTCTACGGCAACGTTAAAGATCGCTGTATCTCCATCAAGAAGCTCCTGATATTCTGGCTGGACATCGAGGGAATAGTATTCATTCAGAGAAGTACTATCGTAATCAAATCCACATAAATTTGAGACTATTACTAAATAAGTGCCATTATCTGAGCAGTCAAAATCGGATATATTCAATGTGGAAGTATTAGCTCCGGAGATATGGCCTCCATCTTTCAGAAGCGTTGCCCCATAAATTCCATAGCCACCATAGTACAGATGTGATGTATAGGCGTAGGTGGCCTCGCCACCACCATGTCCTTTAAACCACTGGTAAGTCAGCCCCGAGCCGGATGCACCAACTTTTAATGTGGCGGTTTCACCGGGGACTACTTGATGTTCTAGGGGGGCAACATCGAACGTATCTATGGAAGGCGGTATGCATTCCTCCTCCTGAGTTGCGATAAATGACACTACCATGTGGTAGACATGACCATTGTGCAAAGGCTCATCCTGCCAGGTGATGGGCTGCTCGAAGCTGACTGGGATGCTCATATTGCCCACGCCCTCAATAAGGACCCCTCCGTGTGCAGAAAGATTAACCTCATTTCCTCCGACAGCCTTAATCTTCATCGGATTTTGAAGCTTGCTTCCATCGACGGCATAATCAGATGCTCCCAAGTCATACTCAGCAGGCTGTCCATCAATCAGATCGGAGGAGACAGTCACACTCCACGGCAAAGTTGAATTCACTATCAAGGTTCCCTGTTGTATATTTTCGTCCGTAATAGGGTCGACGTTCCAGTTTGTGTCGATCGTTGGCACTGTGATGGAGATGGCGTCTTGGCCTGAACCAGAGGCCACAAGAAAAACTATTAGAACTCCAATGGAGATGATGCTGGAGACCAAGATATCAATGATGTATTTCATGTTGGGATTTTCTACGTACATCGATCTCATGCCTCCATTGCCATCTACAGCTCGCTATTGTGTTAATTCTCTTCTTCGTCAGATCTTGAAAGGCGGGCATCCTCATTTGGGGGTGTTCTTAAGAAATGTCTCCCTCATGAGGTCAATTGGAATGTGGTATTCCTGGTCGCCAAGACCGTGCCGTCATCCAGCTTAAATTTGGCTTCTACTGTATAAGTACCTGGCTTAAGTGAAATCTTAGGAATTATTGAAAAATCGATCTGCCTCCTCGCGGTGGGAATTATGCTCTGTCTTATAACCGGCGAAGCTGTAGCCAGAATATTTCCTCGTTCATCCTCGAGAAGGGCGCTGGCATTGATTTTGTAGTGATAGTTACCGGTATTTCTGAATGTCGCGGTTATATTTTGTTGCTTTCTTGAGATGGGCTCCACAAGACTCAGATTCTCTATCTCCCCACTCTTTATGAGCTTTGAGCCTGAGATGGTCAGAATGACTTGAGTGTATATCCCGTATGATATAGCAACGCCCTGACTTCCTTTGGCCCTAGTTGGCACAGTATGCACGAATATCATGGCGTATCTGCCGCCATTCCCATAGGGCATTTTGCCTTCAATCTCTATTTGTTGCGAGGTCCCAGGACTTATGCTGAAGTTCTTTGGGGATACCGATAAAAATCTTCTGGCGGAATAGGGCTCGATGTCTGGATTCTCCTTCACCCCGACATTTAAGGCGCTTGGGTCTTGATACCAATCCAGAACATCTACGGTCAAGTTCAATGGAGTGGTCTCACCAGGACTTGGACTTATCTTTAAATTATGGCTTAAATGTTCTCCCGGAGCAGCATCTGCCTTGAAAGCACCACCAGAAGATACCATGGCTGCAGCAGGCGAGACGGCTAATATGAATATTGATATAATGGCAAATAATGTGTGATTGTGTCTCTTCATTGGAATCTCCCTATTTCCTGGCCACTCTAGTCTTCATTAGCCTAATGCAATACATTTGAGCCGATATAAACCTGTGCTGCACTCAGCCACCCAGGGCATCGCTTTTCAGATCATCCATCATTTGTATCGCTTATGCCGAATGTTATAGTGCCCTCATACACGCCAGGTTTATCGGTGTATTCCACTTTTTGTTGGAAGTATATGTTTTGCGAATCGTACTCACCTTGAGCAAAGGAATACAGCGATACAGTGTATGGAGACGTTGGAATAGATTTCCACGATAAATCAACGCATCGCATATCTAGCTTATTTATCAAAGCCCCGCTTGTTGCATTTATCAGATAACCGGCTTGTACGTTATCTGTGGCGATGAGACCGAATCCACCTGCATTATTGCTTCCAAACTCACAGCCTGAGAGTGTGCCAGTCCAGGTCGTACCTACAATTGGTGGATCCAATGTCAGATTGGAAGGCGCCGAAAAATAGGTCATTGGCTCAATGGTCATGTCAATTGATACCGGTCCGACTGAAGGCTCGGGTGGAGCAGGAGCCAACCCCATCATGAATATTTCGAATACCAGTGCCGCAATCAATATCCTTCTGTCACGCATATCCAGTTCCCTCCCCTTTTATGGGCATCTTTAAAATTTATATCGCTATTTAATTACAAGCTATTTCTGAAGGTTGCTTCCTTCATATTTATTCCTTATCATAGCTTAATACATAGGTCCAGAATCTGTTTACATCGAAAACCATATCATCCACGGTCATTAGATGCTTGTTTTTTATCCGAAGGTGCAGACCCTCCTTCTTCTTTTCAGCGCAACCGCAATCATTGGAGATTGTGTGGCGCTAAATTCATGTCAACTTCGCCAAAGTATCGCGAATAATGATTGCAGTTGATGATTAATATATATATAATTCCCTCCGGAGGCAAGAGGCTTCAAGCTGACTGTGAATTTATATGGATAATCAGTTTATAATTTTCCGGCGAGAAACCTCCATTTCCTTCTCCGGTCTCTGAATACTCATCTCCCGAATCTACAGACTCTGTCTCCTTGTTGAGATCGAAGGTGACCTTATCGTTCGGATTCAGGCTGTATTCGCCATTCGCGAAGGTCTGGCTCTCTCCCGTGGCAGTATCGGTGCGCTCGATTATTATCACAAGCTGGCCAGGGTTGCTGTTGTCATTGGTGCTGAAGGAAAATGTGCCCTGGTCAAGATCGAGGTGCAGACTAAGCGTTCCATCCTGCTGTATGCTGGCACTCTGGATAGTAAATGTAAAGCTCCCGGTAGGGGTGCTTATTCCCATTACCAGATTGACGGTCTTGGCGGTTCCCAGGTTCTCTGTACTGAGCTTCACATCCAGGACATTCCCGGTATGCGCGACGTCCAAGCGCGCCACCTCGCCAGCCTCAAGCTCCATGCCCTGGGCCTGCGCGAAGAAGTCGGAGCCTATCAACACCAGATCCATGCTGCCCCCATCCCCTGTCCCGGTGACGCTGCCTGAAAGCTGACCATCATCGAGAGTGGTGATGATCGGCGCATGATTCACGCCTCCTGGGTCGTCCAGGAACTTAAGGAAGGTCACATTAGCGCTGGGAATCTCGTTCACTAAGTCGCCCGTGGGCAGGAGGCCCGTTCTCTGGCCGTTCTTGTCGGTAACCAGGAGGCTGGCGTTGCCGTCCGCCCAGAACTGGACCCGGTCTCCACCCAGGAGGGAACCCTTGGTGTTAGAGATGTTGGTGCTGCCGTTGTCACAGAACTCGCACACCTGTTTCTGCAGCCTGAGGGGAATGGCGACGATCTCCAGGTTCTTCGTGCTCTCGTTGCCGGAGTACAGCGATTTGGTGACTTTGGGATTGACCGATGCCTGATACCTCCAGGTGTTTTCGGTCCTGTTTATCTCCACAGCCCTTGTGGCTCTGGGGAAGTTGTTGTCGTACACCAGGATTTTAGCCGTCCCGTTGCTGTTGTTCTGAATCGCAAAGGGAGTTATGGCGTGCCCGCCGTTCCCATCCGGGCGGTAAAGTCCCAGTGTCCACCACTCCGTTACATTGCGGCCATTCTTGAACGCATCAATTAGGGTGTTCAGAACCGCATCTGGCGAGTCCTTCACCCGGCGGGAGTTGCCAGGATAGGTGACCTGTGTGGCCCACCAGTAGGCGATCTCCCTCTGGATCTCAACATTCTGGAATGAGAGCTGGCTCGCCTGGTTTGATCCGAAGCTACTCGACGCTATCTGGCCACTGTATAAAAGAGCAGAGAGAACGGCCATGCCTTCGCAATGTCCATAGGCCATGGCCTTGTTCGCTTCATTCATCCAGGCCTTGGCAGGGGGCGAGAGGATGCACCTGCCTCCCGCGATGCTGGTGCAGACCGAATCTCCGAACATGCGCTGCATTGCACTGACATTCATGCCCACGGACGAGGAAGCATCGCTCCTCCAGTTTTCGAAGGCAAAGCCGTTGACATCAGGATGAAAGCCTGTGTCAAAGATCTCATCGGCCGGAGGCTGCCCGCTGGCACTCTTAGCCAGTAGCATAATCAGGATCATTATATGAAGTGCTCTCATATTTATTCCCCCGGATGGTCGGGATTTTTCTCCACGCTTCATCTCGGAAAGCCCGCACTCTTACAACTAAGGCTACAATCTCTCTTCATATGCGAATTTCCTCTATAAAAATGCTATCAAGAGTATTTGGGGTAGTCACCCATTTTTGTGTATTTGAGGCAAAAATAAGAGTTTATTTGGAATTCTCCTATAGATTTTCCTCGCCAGAAGCTGCCTCGATCTGAAGCCGTCACTCACCTCTCACTTTCATTCATCGGAATTCCTTTGACTTTCTTGAATATATTCGTCAAATCCGGAGTCATATTCGTGGTCTGGTTGATCGTTTCGTTCAAGGTCTGATTGATCGTCTCATTCATAGTCTGGTTTAGAGTTGCGTTTTGCCCTGCCATCAAACTCTGATCAGTTTGGCTGGTAGTCTCTGCAAAGACCATCGCAAGCGAGATAAAAAAAATTGCAGAGATTAGCGCGAACCTCATTGCCATCTTGCTTCTCATCGGTTTGCACCCCTTTTATTAATAGTTAAAGATTACCATTCACTACTTCAAAGTAATAAATGTTCCGATAGATTTGCTGTGTTAATTAATTTTAGTGAGATCTTTTTTATGATTATTTTGTTAATATTTTCGTTCTTCTCATTAATATATTAGCAAGTTTAAATTTTAATCTACTTCGCCAAACATGTATTTGAGCTTAGGGGCTGAGACAGACTCTTCAGATATCCTCGTAATGAGCTTTCAACAGCCCAACGCTTTACATATTCATATTTCTTCTTCCACGACTTGCATCTCATTTTCAGATACTCTCGAACTTGTTTTGCATACAAAGGTGAGTATATCCATATCGACCCGGAAGTTCTCAGCTGCTGCAATAGCTGCCAGCACCAAGAATAGTCCTGTTTGCGCATACAAGTATCTCAAAGTGCATTTCCTCTATGTCTAAGATTGAATGGCTCTCTTCAAGGCTCTATATGTATCAATCCGACCATGTCCGTAGATGAGAGAATGGCCATCTTTGTATTGCCCGTTCTCTGGATCGATCTTATCTGCAGTCTCCATTATTATATTTCGTGTTTCTGCAGAGCTGAGTTCAGGCTTGACCGATAATATCAATGCGGCTAAGCCGGAAGCAATCGAAGTGGCGCCAGATGTACCATCAAACTGGGAATTGGCGCCAATGCCATCCCTAGTACCGGTAGCTACCATGCTTCGGGCATTGGAGCCTCCACCAGAAGGTGCACAAACGGCCAGTTCTGGACCGTAGTTGCTATAGAAAGAATGTTTGTCTCTGCTATTGGAGGCACCCACGGCAATAACATCCGGGTGGACAGCGAATCCATTGAGCCATTGCATATCATTCTTGACTCCATCAAGAGGCGAATTATCATTGCCAGCCGCAAAGAGGATGGTGCAGCCCTTATTATTTCTTCGACCTTCTGTTGCCACCTTCTGAATTATGGCGTTCATGGCCGTTGAAAGCGGGAAATATTCGGCCCTCGCTTTCCAACAGCAGCAAATGACGTCAGCATTCTGGATCATGGCATATTGGAATATGGCGACAAATAATCTATCGGTAATATCTGTGGGTATCATTATAGGCATAAATGCACACTTTGGGGCCAAACCCACAATCCCTTGGCAATCTTCTTCAGCAAGAGCTAGGCCGGCGCAGGCAGTACCGTGGCCATTGAAATCTAGATCTGCAGTGGGCGTGAAGGCATTACCCGTAAAATCCTTGGAAGCCACTATCTTTCCTGGGACGTTGAATCTCGGATCCTCCAAATCGAACCCATCGTCTATCAGGCAGATCACGATATCTCGTGATCCAGTTGTAATATCCCAGGCCTCTTCTGCTTTGATATCTGCACCGGCTATTGAGCTCAGCTGATTTCCGCGGTTCTTCAAATACCACTGAAGCTTATATAGTGAATTTGCAGGCTGGTAGAGAAAATCCACTTTGAAGGCAATATCCGGCTCTGCGATTCTGATCTCCTTATACTGCTGCAACTTCAAAGCAATCTTCAAAGGATTTATGTTTGATTGTTTGGTGGTTTTGACTGAATAGCCATCAGGCAGGAAGTCCAGATCTTCCAGGACCTCAAGTCCAAATTCTTCAAGTATCTTTTCTCGTTCCATGACCCTGGCTTCAGGCTTGAACTGGATGGTCATAATACCTGTGGGTATCACCTCGCTGCTCACGTTTTCGCCCAGTCTATAGATGTGGCTGACCACATCTACATGCGGAGATGCCCGTAAAATTTCCATTGAATTATCCAATTTGGTGCGATCGTCGATTTCGAAGACGTCCATCTGGGCCACGCGCAAGCTTTCTATATGCCTTATTGAGACTTCCATAGAGCCGATTAGAGATTGCAGAGCATCTGCAGTCTTAGCGGTTCCATGTTTGAGGCGCAATGAAAATCTATCCGGCATCTTTTTAAATTCAACTTCCCTGCCAGATCTTCGCAATTTTATTCCGCCTGTAGATGCGCTCCTTTTTAAATTATCGAGAAATGCCATCAGTCATCATCTCCTAATTTCATTTGTAGGTTTCATAGGAAATATGTTTCGATTGATTACAATTGATCGAATACCAAGCAGGCTTTCTTTATCTCCCTTCCGACTATTGTATAGCAGGATGGGATTTTTATATAACAATTTCATTTCATTGAATATTTCGCGACTAAGCAATCTACATAAAAAAGAGAAAGACTTAATTACTTAACCATTAAAAATGACATGCACAGAATGGTTACTTTAAGGATCCGCCTCTTAATAGTGATCGCTTTAGTAACGATCGCTATTGTTGATATATCCGATAGCCGCATGGGGAATCCGGATTATCCTCAATACGAAGTCATTGCGGCAGAGGATATTCAGGCAAAGATCAATGGCAGCCAAGTCAGCTATGATCAGGCATACATAGTCGGCGATTTAGATCTGGCCAACCGCGAATTTAAATCATTTAGAATCACGAATTCCGTAATTGAAGGTAATGCATCATTTTCGAACGTGATCTTCTCTGAAAAGACGGAATTCAAAAATACCTCGTTTCTCAAGAGCGCCCTATTTTATAAAACTAGGTTCAACGGAGAGGCCTGTTTCGAGAAGAGCCATTTTTATCAGGCGGCAAACTTCAGCGAATCCAGGTTCAGCGATGGTGCAACTTTTGATGATGTGACGTTCGAAAAGCAAGCCATTTTCTTGACAGCTAAATTCGCCAATTTTGGAAGCTTTAATGAGGCCAAGTTCTGTGGGCCTGCCGAGTTCTATCTGTCTCAGTTTGACGGAATTTATGCTAATTTTGGGTCAACTCAATTTCGCGAAAAGGCGGATTTCGTGGGCACTCAGTTCACTTCTTTTCTTTCGTTTGTTAAATCAAAGATGGAAAAGGATGCAGATTTTCATGCCTCGACATTCAGTGGTGGTGTAAATTTTGGGGAGATGACCTGCCAGGGATCGGCCAGATTCGATCGATCGTATTTCGGCAAAGATTCGCAATTTTGCAGCATCAACTTCAGTAATAACGCAGACTTCAGGAGCGCCACGTTCGATGAGTCATCCTTCTTCAAGGATACAAGATTTGGTGGTGATGCCCTCTTCGACAACGCACAATTCAACAGCCCCTCAGACTTCAACGGAACACGATTTGGCAAAGACCTTGCCATGAATAGCACTAAGATCAGCACAATGGTCTTCGATGGAGCGATCTTCAATTCCAGTAGCCGCTTATTCTTGTCCAAGGCGGACATCAATAGACTGATGATCAGATGGGAGCTGATCAAAAATATCCTGGTTTATGATAGTTCTGCTTACCTTTCTTTGGTCAGAAATTACAGAGATCTTGGGCTGAGTGAAGCTGAAGACTGCTACTACCAATACAGAAAGATCACCCAGGACCTGAAAAGCTGGGAGCCATCCAAGATCTTGGATATTCTTGCCTACATTACTTGTGGATATGGTGTGAGAGTAGAACGTCCATTGCTATGTTCATTGTTTGTGATACTGGGATGCATGGCGGCTCTCTGGATCGGCGATGGTTTGAAACATCACGCGATCAAAGATCAAAAAACATCCATCTATGATTCATTATATTATTGTCTGGCAATATTCTTCACCATACCTCTACCCGATCTCAAGCCTGTGGGAAGATATAGATATGTTCCTGTATTTCTTAGAGCACTAGGGTGGACGCTCTTTGCTCTCTTGATCGCCACGTTAGGGAAAGTAATGATCAAATAAAATGAATCTGGTTTCCATCTTTGGCCCATAGCCTACAAGTTACACGTACA
>Ga0007800_10000610_pt1 | contig 13523 bp, 10 predicted proteins | sample CryBogmetaGMA14M_FD_60366 | JGI IMG/M metagenome (GOLD analysis project Ga0007800, IMG submission 60366) | Freshwater microbial communities from Crystal Bog, Wisconsin, USA - MA14M | ecosystem: Environmental > Aquatic > Freshwater > Lake | place: Crystal Bog, Wisconsin, USA | collected 2009-07-06 | reverse complement strand
GGTTGATACTCTTCCAAGTCAGTATAAAGTTTTTTCCCTTCCAGAAGGGTCTCCATCGGGGTCCGCCCTGGAACCTTTTCCTCGCTGGAGCCAGATCGCCAAAGAACTATTAGCCAACCACATAAACCAGAGACTTCCCTTAATGAGCTTGTTCAACGGAGAACCGACCATGGAAGAGCAGAATGTTTATCAAGGTCTAGCTGATCACTTGAACAATCTTGGTATGGGTTACCCCGTCAGAGACACTCTACTGGAAATCCTAAAAGAGAATCTCAGTCCATCGGAAGCTGAAATCGCCCTTGCACTTCCTACCGGCGTAATACCGCTCTCTACCATCAGTGTTGATGACATAGCCGGTCGAGTCGCGATGCCCAGACAGGAATTGGAAGCAGCCCTTGAACGTCTTACGCAAAAAGGTGCTTTGTACGTGGGCAAGACCCCTGCCGGCGAAAAAGGTTATGCCCTGTTGCAGGTGGGATTCGGTTTCCCTCAGACGTTTTTTTGGAAAGGCGAAGACACTCCACATGCTCAAAAGATGGCTCTCCTGGTGGCGAAGTACTTCAACCGACAGGTTACCTCAGAGGCTTATGGGAGCCAGAGCAAGCCGTATCGGTACATTCCCGTAGGAAAAGCCATCAAGCCTGATCTGCAGGCAGTCTTCCCAGTCCAACTCATGGAGCAGGTCATTGCAAATGCCCGACGTATAGCCGTAGCCCACTGCCCCTGCCGCGTCTCATACCGCCTGTTAGGAAGGGGATGTGAACATCCCACCGAAGTTTGCATGAAATTCGACGAATTGGCCGACTTCGTTATCGATCAAGGCCTGGCCCGGGAACTGACCAAGGAAGAAGCCCTCGATGTAATCCGCGTATCAGAAGAAGCCGGACTGGTTCACTTCGTGGACAACGCAGAGGGCGAAATCAAACACAACTGCAACTGTTGCGGCTGCGCCTGCTGGAATGTGGGCAACATCCGGAGGAGAAAAATCCCCCGAGATTCTATCATGGCGACGTACTTCATGAGAGAAACCGATTCCGAGGAATGTTCGGGCTGTGGAGAGTGTGCAACGATTTGTCCGGTTGAAGCAGTGCGAATGTCAGCCGGCGTGCCGATCATAGACTGTGATTGGTGTATCGGTTGTGGTGTCTGTGCGACGGTGTGCCCAACCAATGCGGTGGTCTTGAATTTGAGAGTGGACAAGATCGGGGTGACGCCTGCGGCAACGTTCAGAGAACTGCATCACAGAATATTGGACGAGAAAAAGTCGAAAAACCTATAGAGGAGCCTGTATGAAAGATTTCTCGTTAGCCTTTGGCGTCTGACGAAATGACAATGGTTGCCGAAGTGTCTCGAAACTTACTCAGGCCAAGTACGGGTAGAAGACATCGTAGGCTACGAAGTTTTCCTCATGTTGTAAGGCCGATGAGCTACATGTCAAACGTCATTTGGTCAAAGGCACAGAGTAGCTGCTCGTCTGAGATTCTAAGATACCTAGTTTTCACGTATGACGAGAAAGACTTTAAACGGATAGAGGGAGAGCGGCGGCACGTCACCATCATTTTCGTTGACATGAAGGGGTTCACGCCACTGACTGAGACGCTTGGCCCTGAGGAGACTTTTTCACTTATAGATAGGGCTAACTTGACTTCTCCGATCCATGTATAAACGCTTCGGTCATGAGATATGCCTGGTCGTCGGGGTACTGAAGCGGAGGGTGTTTCATGAAATAGGCCGCGGGGCCATACAAAACCCCGCTTTGTCCTCGTTCAAGAGCGAGCTTGCAACAGCGGATAGCATCAATTCCCACCCCGGCAGAATTTGGGGAGTCTTCTACAGATAACCGAATATCAACTTCGAGGGGGATATCGCCGAACCCCCTGCCCTCCATACGGATGAAACACACTTTGTTATCTTTTTGCCATGGGACGTAGTCGCTCGGCCCAATGTGGATGTTGTGAGGGTCGAGACGCTCTCCCGCCACGGCCTGAACCGCTTCAGTCTTGGATCTTTTCTTTGATGACAGGCGATTGCGATCCAGCATATTGAGAAAGTCAGTGTTGCCTCCGATATTGAGTTGGTATGTACGTTCGAGCTTGACCCCTCGTTTTTTGAACAGATCGGTCAGCACTCGGTGGACAATGGTTGCACCAATTTGGGATTTAATGTCGTCTCCCACAAGGGGAAGCCCTTTTTCCTCAAAGCGCCTTGCCCAGAGGGGATCGCTGGCAATGAAGACAGGTATATTATTTATGAGACCAACTCCCGCATCCAGAGCGCACTCAGCGTAGAAGTGCGTGGCTTCCTCGGATCCAACCGGTAAGTAGATCATGAGAATTTCCGCGCGTGTCTCTTTCAAGGCTCTCACTATCTCATCTTTGGTTGGTTCTGATTCATGAGCCTGGACAAAGGAGCAGTCTTCCTCGTAGCATCTCATGTGTTCCGGCATGCCGTCGAGCACACAGCCCATTCTCACCTGCACACCGGACTTTGGAATGTTTATACAGAACTGCTTTGTACAATTGGGTAACGCGAAGATGGCCTCCGAAAGATCCCTACCCACTTTTCTCTTATCGACATCCCATGCAGCTACCATCTCGATGTCAGTGGGGGTGTAACCGCCAATGTCCCAGTGCATGAGTCCTACCGCGTTCTGAGGAAGTCCGTTCCTGTAATAATGAATACCCTGCACAAGAGAACTGGTGCAATTACCAACACCTGCTAGAGCGATTCTAATTTTTTGCATGTTTGAACCCTGGATCATTTCCGGTTGGCGCCTCAGGCGCCCTGTTCATAGAATAGCGAGTGTGCGATACTATCCTCGGAAAACTTATTCCAGAAAAGTCTATCATAACAGGAATCATGAGCGTAATAAGAATTACCGACTGTACTAAGAGGGTCCAGGAGGCCTAAGATTTTGGAGGTGAGTATACGATGGAAAAACAGCGATTGAAACTCCTTGTTTACGCTGCTGATTGGTGTCCCGACGCCCGTCGAGCCAGAAAAGTACTAGACGACCATCAGATAACGTACGTGTGGCATAACATCGACCATGAAACTGAAGCAAAGGGATTCGTAGAGAAGACGAATGGAGGCAAGGTGATCATACCGGTTATTGTTTTTCCCGACGGATCAATTCTCATTGAGCCGTCCAACATTCAGTTGGAAGACAAGCTCAGCCAATACCGATAAGAGCTTTCCTGAGAGGAGCACAGAAGCGAATCCAGCTCAGGCAGACTGCCCTGTTTTCCAAGGCTGAACCGGATTATGGCAAGCGGATAGCCGAGGGGCTTGCTTTGGACATGAGAGAAGTCGAATGACTAGCCATATGACCAAAGAGGATCGTGCGGTAGCAACCGCAAATTAAAACCATCGAGCATTCAAACGATTAACCAAGCTTGACTTCGTTTCCGGTGTTCTCCCGGAGCGAAGTCAGGTCTTGCGCTCCGTAGCGTAGGACCCGCCTGTAATACCGGGTGAAATAGAATTTAGAATCGTTGATTTTTTTATGTTGCTTACAACATAGTTGAAAAAGAAGTGTCAAAACGACTTGCAAAGTAGTAAGCTTAACAAACTTTTTTTTGTCTAATTCAAACATTGGAGGGTTCTATGATTGTCTCAAACCTGTTTAGAGCAGCTCTGATCCCATTTGTTTTGACTTTTGCCTTCTCTTCTCCTGCCGGCGCCGGCTGTTGTGACGGCGGCAGTGACTCCTCGTCAGGAGGCTCTGGATATTATTCTGGCGGATCACAAGCTTATGGCGGCTTTGACCAACAGAGGTGGAATGGTTCCTCTAATTACAATTCCATTCAGTCAGTTGCTACTGGGAACGTCAATAATTCGACCTCGTACACCTACGGTAGCCAGCCGGCGAAGCAGATTTTTCCGGCCACCAGGTCCGGTCAGGCTGAAACTCGAGCCGGGAAACCAGCGGTAGCTCTCAAGACGGCTCACGGTGATTTGCCCTCGACCGAAAACCTCAAGCCATTCGTGGGTCCTAGTCCTACTTCCGCCAATTCGGTCGGCCTCACCCGACTGCTGGGGTTAAGCAATCGTCCGCAGGCGTCGATCAGAGTGCTCGGCCCTTCGTTATGGTAGACGAACGGAGGCAGATATACGCTATTCAACGTTAGGAAATCCAGTAGCGTTTGCTCGGTTTTTTTAAATTAAACTCCTATTCTTAAGCAAATTGGAATGTGATCGCGATTTCAGCTTAATATGGGGGACTGGCGTAGTCGGTCGCAGAGGAATGAAGTCTCTTGCTCTATTCTCACAGTATCAATCATAAAATTATTGTAATAATAAACACAAAAAGATATAAGCTCACTCCTGACTGGTTGCCTTGCATCAACCTTATGTGATCAGGAGAATTTTAAATGAGAATCGTTTCAGCCTGCTGCGTGCTGGGCCTGATTGTACTTACCTTCACGACGTCCTGTTCCTCACTGCGGTCTGGAAATGCCGTCAAAGTCGCATACGAAGCCAACGAGAACGATGGCTGGATGACACGGAAAATTCCTGGTCTAAAGACCCTCTCAAATCTCATTCCTCCCCCCAGTGAAGCGACGGTGACGTGGGACCAGCCCCAAAAGAGACAGAGTTGCTGTTCTTCACATTGACATCCATGGTTAGAAAACCACAAAGAACTCTGAAAGTCCTTCACTGAAGGTCAGCGCTTTCATAGAAAAACGAAATCGAACAAGTGTTACTACACCAACGCTGCATGATTCATTCGTGTTCTCAGCCGGTTGCAGTTGAAGATCACCCCCATTTGGAAAACTTCACTCAGAAGCCTCGGAGTGCTATTAATTTTGCGATCCAGAGATTTCTTTCATTTCCGATCTCACTACTGAGGCAATTACCGATGACGTACAAGAAGCTGCACCTTCACAGAACCTGAGAAAAAAACCGCCCAAAAATTAGGTGGAGGATTTTGGATCCCAAGAACGTATTGACAATTTTACGTAATGGTGAAATATTCGGTTTCCGAAAACGTCAACCCGATTTTTCACCTTTTGGGATTGTGACTTGAACACTTTGAGAAATGGTATCTGAGAATTTGATTCAAACCGTGCACAAGCTCTTCTCCGTAGAGAGATAGGGAGAGAAAGGATCTATCCAGTCAGGAGGTATCTGTCTAAATGAAACGATTTGCAATGGTTTTGGCAGTGGTTGGTCTGGTGGTGTTGTTCGCATCATATGCGGTGGCCTTCTTTGCGTGGGCGCCATTTTCCTCTTGGGGCGGCGCGTCATCGAGCAGCGGACCGAGTAGTGGCTACTACCGCGCCAGCTCATCCAGCAGTGGATATTACTGGCCTTCGAGTTCATCCAGTAGCAGCGGCTACTATTCACCAGCAGCTTCATCGAGCAGCAGTGGATACTATAATGCCTCCAGCAGCAGCGGGTATTACTACTCTCCGTCCAGTTCTTCAAGTAGTGGCTGGTATTGGCCGTCCAGCAGCTCTTCCAGCGGCTATTACTCATACTGAGAGAGTTTTGCCTCTCTGCAACGATCAAAGGCCTAGCTACTTACATCGGTGAATTGCAAAAAAGTTACGGGTGGTTGATGTTCCAGGTTTTGGGAGGGTATATGAAGGCTGCGTGGCCTGCCATTGTAACATTGCTCGTGATGTCATCATCCGGCTGCATCGGGTTTCCAACTCTATTTGAACAAAGGGTTGCAGTTGCCCCTGCAGCGTTACCGGCAGCGCCTCTTCCCGCGAGATCCGTTTCTTCAAACCCGACCCAAAGACTTTTGAATTTGGACCAATGCATTGAGGTTTCCAGGAGAAACAATCCAAGCCTTGCAGCCGGTGCCTGGGATATTCAAACTGCACTGGCTCAGCGGGATGTTGCCGCTTCCGAGAGGTGGCCTCAAATCAGCACAAACGATAGTTATCGTAATTACGTTCAAACCCAAAGACTCCAACCCGCTCGGATAAATGCTGAGCCTGGGATGTTCTCAACGAGTATTCTGGCTATGGATCTCGTTCTCAAGATGCCCTTATTCACAGGCGGCCGAGTCAGGAGCGAAATCAGTGCAGCCGAATTCCTCACTCTTGCCGCCGAGAATCGTCTAGCCCGAACATGGGAAGAGCTTATCTTCAACATTTCCAGCGCATTTTACACGATTCTCGGCCAGCACCGTCTCATCGAATCATTGCAGTTTTCTTTAGAGGTCTTGACCAAACACAAGAGACGTGTCTTGGACATGATGGCCGCTAACAAGGCCGCAAGAGTAGACGTCCTGCGCACCGAGGTGAGAATTGCAGACGTCGAGCAACGTCTCGTGAGAGAGGAAACCGTTCTCGAAATCCAACATCGTCTTTTGACTACTCTCATGGGCATCACCACTGAAGGCATGCCTGTAAAGGTTCAAGGAGACTTAAGGCTTACCGGTTCTTCACCGAACCTTAACGGGGCACTTTCCATGGCATATTCGGAACGGGGAGATTATCGAGCTGCAAGGGCATCACTCGACGCGCAGGTCATGAAAATCAATTCCGCCCGAGCAGCGAAATGGCCGAAGGTCTCCCTGGACGGCTCATACGGCCTGCGAGTTGCAGGAGGGATCGATGACGACGGAGTGGCTTACACGAAGCGCCTCAATTGGCCAAATTATCAAACCCCCCTGGATCCGGATAAAGCACCGTTGCGAGGTCCATGGCCGAACCCGGATTCGAACCTGCCCGTAGGCCAAATTGGAGTGGCGCTGGATTATCCGATCTTCGATGGGGGGCGGATCTCGTCTCAAGTTCAAGAGCAGGAATCGAAACTGGTAGCGGCTCAGCAACTGTTGCGGAAGCTGGAACTTCAGATCCGTCTGGATGTCGAAACCGCCTTGTTGAACATTTCGTCAGCCCGTCGGAGAGCTGAGGCAACTCAGAAGGCGATCGAACAGTCCAAGGAGAGCTACCGGATCGAGCAAGAGAAATACGATCTTGGAAAAGGGTCCATTACTGATGTCCTCGATGCACAATCAGCCATGCTGGATGCTCAGACGAATTACTATAAGGCTCTGTCTGAATACAACATTGCATTGGCGCAATTGGTACTGGCTACCGGCGAGAAAAGGTAACGTATTGTAGAAATTACTTAATATAGTGCAATGAGAATCCCTCAAATTTGACCAAAAGATTAAATGATCAAATAGAGAACGCGGGCATTGGATCTCGTAATCGTATTATTTTATAGTCCCGTACTGCACATGAAGTCTGTGGGGACATGAAACTGTCAACATCACAAGTGCTTGATCGCTCGGCTTACAAGGCCGCTGGAGAAATATTATGAAACGGTGGGCGTACATAATTGCCGGCGTGATAATACTTGCGCTGGCTGTCTGGGGAATCTCAAGAATCATCGCTTCCAAAGGGAGCGCCGAGAATGGGCTGCCGAAGAAGCCCAAGCCCTTGGTGGCTACACAGACCGTGCAACTCGGTGAAATTGCCAGCACCCTTGAACTTACCGGTTCTGTAGAGGCCACGCGAGTGGCTCGTTTAGCTTCTCCGGCCGAAGGGCCAATCACTAACTGCTGCACAGTCAGGGAGGGCGACACTGTCCGAGAAGGAGCAAAAATACTCAGCATTGGGCGTAAAAAAGCTGCGGACGCGATGCTCATGTCTGCTCACCAGGATCTCAAGACTGAGCAGGAGGAATTGGTCAGCATCGAAAAGCTGGTTGAGAGCGGGGCTATTCCCAAAGATCAATTGGAATTGGCTCGCTCGAAGCAGGCTCGCATGGTAGCACAACTGGAAAAGATGAAGGAAAGTTCACAGGATTACGAGGTAGTAGCCCCATGGGATGGTGTCATATCCAAAGTTCACGTTGCCGAAGGGAACTATGTCGCTGCACGGACCGTGTTGGTTGAGGTTTTTGATCCCAATTCACTCGTTGTACGTATGGCAGTTCCGGAGGCTCAGAGCCAGGATATCCGTTTAGGCATGGAGGTTGCGACCACACTGGACGCGTACGGCGGGAAGACTTTCCGGGGCAGGGTTTCTCGAATCTACCCCGAATTGGACAGGAGGATGCGAACTCGTACAGCCGAAGTGGAAGTCACCGACAAGGTGGACCTTGTTCCCGGCATGTTCGCCAGGCTTGGACTCATTTTGAAAAGTGTGAAAGATACTGTCGTGGTTTCTACAGAGGCAGTAATCGTTACACCAAAAGGCTTTCGGGTGGCCTACGTCATCGAGGACGGCAAAGCGTTTCAGCGAAAGATTACTGTCGGTATCGAAGGGGGTGGCAAAGTCCAGATCCTTGCTGGGATTAAGCCCGGCGAGCAAATCGCGATTGCTGGAAACGAGAAGCTCAAGGACGGGGTCGATGTTCGGGTACAAGGAACGGAAAAACAAGGTAGCGAAAAAGCGAAGCCAAAGGCGAGTTCTGAAGAGAAAGGCACCGGGCGATGAAGATAACCGAATCGGCGGTTAAGCGCCGCATCGCCACCAGTGTCATTGTCATCGCTCTTGTTACCCTCGGAGCTTATGGTTTCTGGCGACTGCCCGTGAATTTCTTGCCCAACATCACGTATCCGTTGATCAGAATTCATATTTGGTGGCAAGGAGCCACGCCTGAAGAGATAGACAAGAACCTGGCCGACCCGATAGAGCGTCAATTGGCAAGCGTAGACGGCCTGGATTATCTGGAGTCATCAGCAATTGAAGGAATGTACACCGCCCTGTTGAACTTCCGTTATGGAGTAGACGTCAACGTTGCTTATCAAGATGCTCTGGCTGCTATGGCTAGAGCTGCACGTGAGTTGCCGAAAGACATTGAGCCGCCGATAGTTATCAAGGCGGACCCGTCCCAGTTGCCTGTGGTTCAACTCACGATCAGTTCGGATCAATGGGATCTGGTGAAACTTAGGAGTTGGACCGAAGACTGGCTCCAGGATCGGCTCATGGCTGTACCCGGCGTGGCCGGGACAGAGATCGTAGGAGGACTCAAGAGGGAAATTCGGGTAAATCTTGACGCCAATTCGCTCGAAAAACACCAGTTGTCTCTCGCCGGGATAGTCAAGCGGCTCCGCGACGAGAATGTTGAGCAGTTCGGTGGCCGTGTAACCGTTGGACCTCGTGAGTTCATTGCGAGGACCATGGGTGAATACTCCTCGCTCGAGGAAATCAAGTCGGTCATTCTCGCCAGAAAAGACGAAGGAAAGGTTTATATCAGGGACGTAGCGCAGGTGCAGGACTCCAACGAGGAGATTCGGGTCATTACACGGCTGAATGGAAAACCTTGCGTCAAGTTGAGCGTTCTCAAACAGGCGGATGCAAATACCGTAGAGGTTGCCAAAGCCGTCAGCCGAAGAATTCAAGAACTCGAATCGTCTCTGCCGGCCGGTATTCAACTGGGCATGGTGGAAAACCAGGCTGACTACATCGAATCGGCACTGGCCGGTGTCCGGAATGCTGCCATTGAGGGCGCCATACTGGTCATCCTCATCATATACGTTTTCTTGGGAAGCTGGCGGCAGACTCTGGTAATGTTAATGGCCTTGCCCGTGACCCTGGTGATCAACTTCGGTCTCATGAAGCTCGCCGGTTTTTCCCTGAATATCTTCTCACTCGGGGGACTTGTCGTTGCCATAGCCGTTGACCTGGACAATTCCATAATTGTTATCGAAAACATTACACGTTTAAGACACGAAAGGCCGGATATGCCCGCCGATGAGTTGGCAATTGTTGCCACTTCGGAAGTAGGGCCTGCTATTGTTGCCGCTACGCTGTCTTTTATGGCTATTTTCGTTCCCTTCCTGCTTGTTCCAGGACTCGTCAGCTTGCTATTCAGAGAATTGATATTGGTCATAGCCGGCGTCATTCTCATAAGCCTTGCGGCAGCCGTAACTCAAACGACAATGCTCACCTCCGTCCTGTTGGGCAGACAGCCTATCCGAGAAAATGAATCTTCTCGTTTCCAGCGTATGTTCATGCGGGTTAGGGAGTCATACGGCCACCTCCTCGAATCAGCGTTAAATCGTCGGTGGCTTGTCGTTGTTGTGTTCATATTATTTCTGACCGGGGCGGTCTTTGCTGTACCCAAGATAGGCACCGAGTTTCTCCCTCAGATGGACGACGGACGAGTCATGGTCAAAGTCCGCTTGCCCACCGGAGCTTCTGTGTCGGAGACGGACAAGGCCATTAGTAGGGTGGAAGCATTGCTGGCCGACGATCCATTGATAGACTCCTATTTCACACTTGCGGGAGGGAAGGTATGGGGACTCTATACCTATCTCATCGCCAATGAAGGTGAAATCAACATACAACTCGTGCCGAGGCATAATCGAAAGGAATCTACGAAGGAATACATGAACCGTCTTCGACCTATGATAGCCAAAATAGGCATTCCTGGTGGAATGGCCATGGTGATGAGACCGCATGTGAAAGGAATCAGAAAACTGGGCGATGCTGACATTGAAGTCAAGATAAAGGGACAGGATATAAGCAAGCTTTTTGAGTTGGCTCAGGGAACCGCTGCGGCAATGAACCAATTGCAGCACTTCACCAATGTTTATGTGTCAATGGATATGACAAAACCGGAATACCGGGTGCAAGTGGACCGACAAGTCGCTGCGGACCTTGGGGTTTCAGTCTCAGATGTTGCCACTACACTACGGGCCCTCCTCACAGGTGCTGTAGCGACCCGATATCGGGAGGGTGACAGATACTACAATATCCGCGTCATTGTCCCTGAGAAAGAAGTCACATCCAAACAGGATGTTGAAAACTTGATCCTGGAGTGCTCGCAGGGTGGCTACTTAAGGCTCAGGGATTTGGCTAGAGTCAATCAAGCGGTAGGTCCTGTGGAGATAGGCCGCGAAGACCAGGTCAAGCAAGTCATCGTGCGTGGAGATGCTGCCGGCGTCAGCGTGGGCCAAGCCCTATTTGAGCTTCAAATGCACATGCAGAAAATGGAACTCCCTGTCGGGTATGAATTTCGTTTCGGCGGTCAGGCTCAAATGATGGCAGAAATGAAGAAGATCGCCCAGGCGATTCTTGCCTTTGCGCTGTTTTTCTCATTCGTAGTGCTTGCCGTCCAATTCAACAGCCTCAAGCTTCCCACCCTTATTCTGGGATGCGTCCCATTTTGTATTGCCGGCCTCCTGTATGCCTTCTATTTTAGCGGTATTCCTCTGGCAGCGACTGTCCTCATCGGTGCCCTGGTGGTGGTGGCCGCCACAGTGAACGAAGGCGTGTTGCTGATGACCTTTGCCGAAGAGCTTCGTTCAAAAGATGGGCTCTCCGCGTTCGGCGCCGTCATAGCCGCCGCCAAGATCAGGCTGAGGCCACGACTTATGACCACGATTCCGATCATTATGGGTTTGATCCCGTTGGCCCTGAACATTGAGGAAGGGGGAGACATGCTTCAACCCATGGCTGCGGGGGCCATCGGTGGTTTGATTATGTTGGTTCCGGTTGCACTGTTTTTCATGCCGTGCATGTACGTAATCTTTTCGAGGGAGAACACAAGGAGAGCCTAGAATTAACTCGCCTGGATGGAGATGGCCTCACTTCGAAAAAAAACTCTTGACATTGAGAGCAGGTTACTTTAGCTATTTCCGAAATGGCGTAATGGTGAATTGCCATTTGAGAAAATTGTTGGAGAATAAAAAATAGCCTTGACAACCGAAAGGGTAAGTTATATCATTTGAGCAAATGGCGGAATGGAGCACAGAATATGGATTCGTATGAAAAAGAAAGACTATGCCTAAAGGCCGAGGTTTTCAAAGCCATGGGGCACCCCCTTCGTCTGGGCGTCATCGAATTCCTGCAACATGGCGAAATGTGCGTTTGTGACATCGTAGCGCATGTGGGAACTGAGATTTCCAATGTATCCAAGCATCTCTCCATCCTCAAGAGAGCCGGGATATTGAATGATCGCAGGGACGGCCTCAAGATCATGTACAGCCTCGTGATGCCGTGTGCCTTGGATTTCGCACGCTGCGTGGAAGGCGTCGTGATTAGGAGGCTTGAGGACCAGCGTGCGGTCATGGTGGCCTGATCCTCTCGTAAAGCTGATGGTTATGACTGCGACAATGAGAGGAATCTGGGTGACGAGTCACATCGGTACCACTTTAATTGAGGCTTTAGGCAAATAGTAAAATGACTGACAGTGAAAAACTAAGGCTCCGTATGAAAGCAGAAATCTTCAAAGCAATAGGACAACCGATCCGTATTGGGATAATAGAGATTCTTCGCGAACGTGAGCTGCCGGTCGGACAGATCGCATACCACATGGGTACCGACGCATCAACTGTATCCAAGCATCTATCATTGCTCCGTAAACTCGGAATTGTCGTTGATCGCAAAGAGGGCGGCAAAATCTTTTACAAGACCACAGTCCACCAACTCGAGCATTTCTTCATGTGCGTTGATGGTGCGGTGCTCAAGAGATTGGGAGCGCAACCGGCAACGGCGCGAGAATTAAGGGCAACACTGTGACTAACCCGACAACGATCGGTTGGTCGGCAGGTATTCTTCAAAAATTTCGAAGGATTTTAACAACTAAATTCAATCGTCAGAATTGTTAAGGAGCGAACTTCATGAACATTGATAAAGGAACCGCAGATCTGGAGATGCAGTCGGTTCATCAGCTTGAACTAGAAGCACAGTCTCAGGAGGAAGCCACGAGCCTTTCTTTTTTTGACGATGCATACCGCCAGAAGCTTTTTTACCTCTTCTCCGGAACGGTTCTGCTGACAGCCTGGTGGCTGGTTTATGATAATTTGTTGTTATTCTCTCGCTTTATCACTTACCACATCCTGGAACTCCACGAGGGCACGCATTTCGGAGCAACCGTAGAGTTTTTTATTTTTGAAGTTCCTAAGGTGCTATTGCTCCTTACTCTCGTGGTATTTTTCGTGGGAGTGATCCGATCGTTCGTTACCCCGGAAAGGACACGCAGAATCCTTGCCGGTAACCGCGAGTCCGCAGGTCACGTTCTGGCAGCTTTACTCGGCGTTGTTACTCCCTTTTGTTCATGCTCTGCTGTACCTCTTTTCATGGGCTTCCTCACCGCGGGTGTACCTCTGGGTGTAACTTTCTCATTTCTCGTATCTGCTCCCATGGTAAATGAAGTGGCCCTGGTCCTTCTTCTTGGGCTGTTTGGATGGAAGGTGGCCATTCTTTACATGGGTACAGGGCTGTTTATTGCCTTGGTTACCGGTTTTATCATAAGTCGATTACACATGGAAAAGCATCTGGAAGATTGGGTGTTGGAGCTGACTGCCAATAAACCAGAGACGCTGCAACTCCAGATAGAAGAAGAACAGATGAGCTGGAATGAGAGGATCCGATTCGGTATCGATGCCGTAAAGGAAATAGTACTGAAGGTTTGGCCATACGTGACGATCGGCATTGCCGTCGGAGCCGGAATCCACGGATATGTTCCTGAGAATTTCCTTGCCGGTATAATGGGCAAAGAGGTCTGGTGGGCTGTTCCCGTAGCAGTGCTGATCGGAGTTCCGATGTACAGCAATGCCGCAGGAATCATTCCCGTGGTTCAGGCCCTGCTCACTAAAGGAG
>Ga0007800_10000604_pt1 | contig 13588 bp, 25 predicted proteins | sample CryBogmetaGMA14M_FD_60366 | JGI IMG/M metagenome (GOLD analysis project Ga0007800, IMG submission 60366) | Freshwater microbial communities from Crystal Bog, Wisconsin, USA - MA14M | ecosystem: Environmental > Aquatic > Freshwater > Lake | place: Crystal Bog, Wisconsin, USA | collected 2009-07-06 | reverse complement strand
AGCTAATACTTCACCTTGCTTTAGCCCCATACGCCTTAAATGGTCCACGTCAACACCCATCCATCTAGCTAACGCTTCATGACGTTCCTTGTCAGTCATTCCCATAAGCTGTTCCATTTCGTTTTCACTATTAGCACGGGCAACAGCAGCTAAATAATTCTTGTTGTACAACCCAGGATTATCCCTGTAATGTTTTTCCATTCTCTCAAATTCATGTTGAAGTCTCAATTCATCATTGCGAGGCATTCCAAGCCTGTGTTCTTTTCCTTTTCTACCAGCCGTTTTAACCATTTCTGGCTCAATCTCGCCATTTAACAATCTAATAATCCTTCGCATTTCTGAAAAATGACGATCCGTTGCTGTTGAATATTGCTCGCCTTTTAGAACTCTGCTTCCTTCAGGCCCTTCGCCCAATTCCTGCTTCAATAAGCCTGAGCCGAATCTTTTATTGCGACATTTAGCAATCAATTCATCAACGTGCTTAACCCATCTTTTACCACTATCTTGGTAATAAGGACTAGAAAGTTCTGATAAAATTCTGATCTTAATTTCTTTTTCATCCATGTTATCGCGGTTGTGTAAAACCATTAATATCGCTTGTTGACTCCTAATTTCTTCATTGCGTCCTTCGTAAATTTCTTTACCTCGTTTACAATAAGTTTTATTTTTGGGGTCATTAATGACACTGGGATCAGTGGGTTGTATCACAAAATTATTAGGAATGGGAGTATAGATGAATTGTTTTTTGGCTTTGTCAAAATTCTCATAAACTGCTGGGCCTTTGGCTACCAATCCAATTACTACCCCAGTTAGTTTTAACTGTGAAATTTGTTTTCTTTGTTGTGGACCGAACATCTCCAAAAATCTCAAATCGTGAGTTTCACCACTGATAACAGGGAAGCCTCGCCAAGTCTTTGGTAATAACGCATCCCCCGTAGGCATATTTTTACTCTTCTTCTCATTCCATTCATCTCGTTCTGTACCTGGATACCAAACCCCCTTCTCCGCAGGCACTACTTTCCCTGGTCCAAAAACGATGGCAACATTGTAACCTCTGCGTAACAAGCTCTCGGAAATTTTATCGCTAGTGCTTTTCTTAACATCTCCTTCAGATCGAGAATAAACAAGCAGGTAATTAGAAGGAAGTTCAGAATCAAATCTTTTATAATCTTTTGTATAATCATAGAAAACAACATCGGGAAATAATTGCATTAAAGTGTGTTGATATGAATTTTGTAATAACTCCCATTTCAAATCACTGGTGCCATTCAAACGTATCACCAATCTTTTATTATCCCTAGCTGCATCTTTTTGTCTTATTCCTATAGCTCTAGCAATATCGTCAATGGCTTGAGGCCCACGTTTGGCCAATGCCCATGTTCTTCGAAGTCGGCCCGCTGTCTTTATTCCCAATTGTCCATAAGCACCTGAAAAGTGCAAACAATTAGCCCTACAAGCAGGTGTGGAACTACCACACATTTGAAATCCTGATAAAGTTCCAGGCAATAAGTGAAGAATAATAGAAAGGAATCCATCGTAGTGCCCTATTACATTTCCACTAGCATCCTTTTTCTCAAGAAATCTATCAACATTATTCGCAAAAACTTTGGAATAAACATGGTTTTTGTTGTGACCCTCAATCCGACTGGCAGCAGTTTTACAAAATTTTAAAGCATTGCTTTTACCAATCTTGGGATTGCCTTCCTCATCTGCCTTACCAAAGAGTTGTTCTACGCCTAGTTTTAATGGGTCTGTTGCTTCTAAATGAAAATCCTCAAAAAGACAACAATTGAGCTTATAGAAATGCTCTAGCAGTTGATACTCGTAAAAAAACTCTTTGAATTCCATATTTTATTTAGGCAGTAGAAACAAAAAAAGGCACTTGGAAATTTAATCCAAGTGCCCTTGTAAAGCCACAAATAGTGGCCGAGTGGTTACATTCCAAAATCTTTATGCTTATTCTTTAACCAACTTCCAAAAATTCCCTTCTTGGCTGGAGGACCGCCCATATCACCTGGACCCATATCGCCACCGCCACCTAGACCTAATTCATCTCCCAAGCCTTCTTCGTCTCCCAATTCTTCGTCTCCCAAACCTTCTTCATCTTCGTCATCGAAATCCTCATCCTCATCTTCATCATCGAATTCATCTTCATCATCGAATTCATCGTCGTCTAAATCTTCGTCGTCCACATCTTCCAAGTCGTCGTCATCTTCCAGACCTTCTTCGTCACCAAGACCTTCTTCATCGCCCAAACCTTCTTCATCGCCCATGCCCATTTCATCGCCCATAGGCTTCTTTCCAAATAACGGCTTATGAGAAGTAGGTTCTAATCCAGCCAATTCTCTTAAAACTTTGAATTCATCTATTTTACTCATATTTTTCTCCATTTGGGATTATTGTATATATGCCACTGTTTTAGTTATTAGGACCATCTCGTATTATTTTTTCTAAAGCATTCAGCCACGAGCCGTATCTTTGTATCCACTTCTGATGATGCGCCCTATCATTGGTATTTAAGTATCTAGTGTGAGATTTTCTATCTAATTGTATACGATCACGCAATTTTTCTGCCGCTACTATATCTTGCGGTTCAATTCTTGGCTTTTCCATTAAATCTCTAAATCTTTGTTTCCAAGGCACGTCAGCAGCCAACATGTTATTCTGAGCGGCATTAAATCTGGAATCATTGGGAGCTTTTTGATGTAAAGCCATATCTTCAGCAGCTTGTCTAGCAAGCTCGGAACGCTCTGTGCTGGCAACGAATTCTCTGAAATTCATGGTATTTTTTCTGCCTTTGTTTTATATTCTGGATCGACTTGAACATCATCCCAAATAACAATGCCCAAATGTGGCTTTAGGGGGTCTTCAGTATAAGCCTCTTTGTCGTACCAACGCTTCATAAAATCATTAAATCTCAATTTCCCACGCTTACCATTTTTAATGGATGGGTCTTCAAAATAGATCATCTTTTTTCTTAAATCAAAGCCCATCGCAGTCAGATAATGCCCATGTTTTAATTGTTTATACTCATGCTTATCACCTTCTTTCGCGTGAGCTTGAATAGCACAAATAACTGGCCTGCCTGCCTTAATCTGTTTCAACAACATCTTTAGCGTCATACCCTCCTTGGCAACAGCTTTCATTCCCAGCCTTCTAGCGGTTTTTACCAAATCCTCTGGGTGCGTGCCTTTACGTTTACCCGCGTCAGTCATATCCTTCAATTCTTCTTGATCTTCATCGCGACCAAACAATTTAGAAATAGCTCGTAGCGCACCTGGACCGCAATCATAAGTGCCCTTTTGATTAGCACTTTGAACAGGAACTATTACTTTTTGTTCCAACCAGTTTGAAAATGTTTGATATAAAGCCATATCTACTTTATATATGGAATTTAGAACTTATTTGGAAAGTATAGAGAACCAATACACTTATTTCGTAGAGAAACTAGCGTTAGCTTGCAAATATAGAAATGCTGTTCTAAAAACAATAGGCAAAGTCAAACAATATGATTTATACCAAGTCACGATCAATCCAAAAGCCAAAGAAACTATTGGATTGATCGGAGCGGTCCACGGAGATGAGATAGTTGGACCCCATGCCATCTTGAAATTCATGGAAGAAAGCGATATTCCCAAAGACAAGAGAATTATAATCTTCCCCGTCGCCAACCCCATTGGCTTTGATAAACAAACCAGATCAGCAACCGACAGGCTGAATATCAATCGCCAGTTTCACAAACATGAATTAGAAAATGAATCCAAACTCATCAAGAATGCAATCCTTAAAGAAGATATAGACCTGTTTTGCGCCTTCCATGAAGACAGTTTAGAAAACGCTGGCTTCTATATCTATACCTCGACCAATGCAGAAGATATCTGCCAAGAGATCGTCAAGGTAATGAAGAAGTTCCTGCCAATTGATAACAGGAAAGTTATTTATGGAGACGACGCCAAGAAGGGCATCATCACCGTGAAAGTGGATAATAAAAATCCACAAAATAGAAAGAGTCTTGATACCTGGGTTAACAAACTAGGTATCAAGACTCTGTGTGCTGAATTCCCAACCAGATTCCCGTTGGGTGTCCGTGCGGACGCAGGGCGGGCACTAATCGACATTCTGCTTCAATTCTCTTCCACTACGGCTCGCTGATTCAAAACTCGTTCCAATCGCGGCCAAATGAAATACAGGAACAAGATGTTCGGATATCGCTTGATTTCCTGATGCATGTTGTCCAGAGCAATGATATCGCCACCCCCGAACGTCAGAATCGTCTCCAAAAGATCGCGATATTTAGTACGGAATCGCATCCCCTGCCTATCGCTCATTTCATTGCCATCCATGAAATGATATTCGCAGATTTCGTTCGGCGTGAACTTCTTCCGACCGTATGCGAACAAATGATAAAGAGCGTAGCAGAAAGGAGCGAGCATGATCCATGCAACCACACTGCCGAACCCAGGATCGAACTGCGGGTCAAGATCGGCCAAATGTTTCGTAATCGCCCCCAAAATCACGATGTTTTGCAGGTGTTCAATGTGCCGCAAACCAAACCAAATGGCCGCAAACACAACAGTCAATAGCGCAAACATCCTCGCGTTGATATCGTAGATCAGCGTGAGCACAATGAAAACGATGATCCAGACATAGACCCAACCAAAAACGCCGCTCCAATCTGGCACCAGCCGTACCAAACCACTGAACGAGAAGCCCGCCACAATCGGCAACCACAAGAAAAACCCTGCGTCTGCCGAATGACAAGTCACTTCATCAATGGCTTTCTTCCTGGTGAAGAACCACGTAACAGGAAAAAAGAAAATGCCGATAGCGGTCATTACGGGCTGCCAAACAAATCGACGGAACTTGCCCTTTTTGACGGCTTTGACAATGACAGCATCTTTGAGAATGACGGCTTCTTTGACGGCTTCTACGGCTTTTTCCTCAGACATGATGTTTACCTCGCTTTCTTAGGGTTCGGGAGCGATAGCACGAGCATTATACCCGTGCCTCGCCCGATTGTAAACCTGCCAAAAGCTAACAACCCGAAGTTCCCATAAAGAGTTTCAACTTGGAAACATCAACTCCGTTTTCTTCAGCAACTTTTTCAAACACTTTGGTCAGTTGAGCCAAAGTGTATTCTGTATCCTCAATACCCATGTTTTCGTCGCACCGTACTAAGGCTTTACCCTTAATGTAACCATCGCCTTCAAGGTACAACAATCCATCGTCATCTTCTTCATGAAACTTTTCTATTTGCTTTTCCGTAAGCCTCAACCCAACAACGACGAAACTACTGGTTGAACTATTTGAAACAAATCCAGTTCGAGACTTCACTTGCCGCCTCCCATTTGCTGTAACCTGCATATCAATTGAATGGTTTCTTCGCGAGAAAAACCTTCGGCCATTAAAGCGTCTCGCATTTTGGCACAAAAGCCCGCCATGTTTTTACAAATTTCATCGCCCCTATAATTTAGCTTATCAGATATACCAATAAGCACTTCAAACAATTCATCCAACTGGTTTAACATTTCAGCATTCCTTAAGACTAGGTTCAATCACAAGCTGCCATAAACGAAACTGTAACTTTGGATAATTCACAACTTTTGGATCATTCAAATTAAAATCGTGTAAAGTAGCACAACAAAGCACCATAGGGTCGCGAGAATGATCCTTGTGCAATTTGCTTAATATTTCAATGATCTCTTCGGTTTCCATTTTATCCACAACGTAGCCGCAATCCCAACAAACTGCGGCTACGTTGCCTGCTCCATTCCATCAGCGATTAAAATCCCTTGCAGGATTCCGAGCCTGATCGCGGGCCTTTTCAGCTTCAATCCGTGCCGCTTTTTCAGCTTTTTCGACCCTCTTCTTCTCAGTCAGCTTGGCCGCGAGGATATCCGCAACATTACCTTCTGCTGTGGTTTTGTGAGATTGCACACCACGGAAAATATGACGGGAAATCGCGTCCAACATACCACGGAGCATCCATTGAATGTTGTTGTACAACGCGCGGAGAGCGTCTGATAATAGACTCCAAAACATCGTCCACGGCCAATAAGCCATCTTGGTCGTCAAACGGGCTTTGTTATCCCAAGCCAATGGATTGAAATGATCCACAATTACAATCTTGTACGCCTTAGCTTCATCATCCCAAATTTCATTTTGTTGAATGTATTGGGGGTAGTTGGCAAGCAAGAATTCCCACCACTTAACTTTGAAGGCATCAGGCATTTCGAAGCCTTTTAACTCGACGCCGTTCTTAGCCGCCCACTTGCGAAGAATCTTTTCAAAAACGTCTAGTTTGTTGGGGACATAAATGAAAGTCCACCAAATAATTCCCCATACAATACCAGCTACAATATAGCCGCCTACACCATATACGAAGAATTGAAATGGATTTTCAAAGACCCACTTGAAATGCGTAATCGCATCCCCAAAACATGACCAGATGATACAGGATAAGAAAATCACAAAGAAGGCCCAACCTGCCGCCGCTCCATCAAAATCATCATCGCTTTCTGACATCATGGAAGCAGTATCATCCAAACACCTGATAACGACACCAGAAGCGAGCAAAAACAGAATCCAAAACCACCAACCTGAAACCACGAAAAACGCGACCCACGGCAATGTGAACATTTCACTCTCCTCAGACAACGGGGTTTAGAAACAAGGGCATTATACCCTGTTATTGGCGAAAGTAAACCTAAGTTATTCCATTACGAATAAAAAATAAGCTACTGCTAACATTTGCACTAAAATAACGACAATAGCTGCAATATCGAATGCATTCCATGTTCCAATTTTTGGAGGATCGCATTCCAATCTCGTTTCTCTTTTGAGTTTTCGTGTCATCTACCTATCTCTATCATCAAAACGCTCAGCCCAAATTTCGTACTTCATTGGCTTTCTTCTTATTCCTTATCTTATTTTTTATATCCCGCAACTTCTCAGTTTCAAATCTGTTGAAAAAGAAGACCCCAGATCGAATAGACACTTCAAGTGCTCTTACAAGCAATCTCTTTTCTTCTTTCGTTATTTTCACTAGAAATAAGCCCTTATGAAAGCACCAATGTTTGATATAGAATCACAAACCCAACAGTTACGATCATCTTTACCAGCCCAAGGGTAGCTTTGATTTCTTCAGATTCAATATTCAGCTTAATTTCTTCATATTCCATGTCAAATTTCCACATCAAAAGCATCCTTTACTATTCTTACACTATCAATTTCCATTGGGGTGGTTTTAGTGGCAGGTTTGCCCTTGACAATCTTGGCATCGCGACCATTGCGCACGATTTTGGTAACACGAACGGGCCTATCGTTTTTCAGGTCGTCCGCGAACGTCTTTAGCCCTTCTAGTATCTCTTTTGCGAGGCTCATTGGTTCTTCCTGTCTGTAGAGGTATTGGCTTTTGGTAGACTTTGCCCAGAATCGGACAGAACTTAACGTGTCCATCAGGCATTATAACCACTTCGACTTCATTCATAAACATCATACTCCCCAACACGACGAGGTTTAAGACTCTTCCACCAAGAATCACCGCCGCCATTATGCTTGGTTTTGCTATCTGGAGTACGGTCACTGCCATCGGCAGAAGAAACAATACCTTTGAACCCCTTAGCCTTAATCAACTCCAAGGCTTTCTTTACCAAAGCTGTGGCATAACCCTCTCGTTGGAAAGGATCAGCCGTACCAATTCCATCTAAGTAAAAATAATTTGGATTTTCAGCAAGTTGGTGTAATTCTATGGCCGCAAACTCATCGGGTTTAGCATACCCTTTTTGATGTGGAAGAATAGAATATCCTTTCCAACGGTATCTTATTTTTAATACTAGAGTTTTCCCCGCCTCTTTCCAGTCAACATCCATGTAAGGCTCACCTTCCAAACTATTGGTATTCATATTAAACATTGCTTGTTCGAGCCAAGTGCTAAATTTTTGCATAATTTATTTATGCATCAGCCTTCTTGACTTCGGCCACATAAGAAACATTTAAAACGAAATCAGCATTGTCAGGAACATCAGGGATAACCTCCTTTTCCAAACGTCCTGTTGTCACACAAAATCCTCTGGTTTGCAAATAAGAACGGCAAGCCTGAAGAATATCTTGTTCTGTAAGTGTTATCATAATCATCATTTCAACATCATTAATTTCGCGTATCCACGGGTTTCTAAGTCTTTATCTTGTAATCCTAACTTCCTTGCGATCCTGAGAATTTTTTCTTTGGCTTTTTCCTTAGATTGTTCTTCACAAACAATTTCAAATTCTACAAATTTGCCTAAATGTTCAACTGTATCCAAGCATATTGCCACATGTCTCAAGTCGCTGTTATCAGTAAAATCTTCAATGTAACAACTGTAATACTGACGATTTTTAATCACTGAAACAAATGGTTTGAATCCTAATACATTGAAAAGAATATCTAGCGATGCTCCTGTTCTGATTTCGATTTCTTGTCTGGACTTAACTTTAGAATCCAATGCAGGGCCTTTATAGGTAACTAAATACACGATTTCCGATGTATTATTTAATGCCCTATGAGTTGTCACAGTACGCAATCGCAGCCATTCATCACTAGCAACCAAATCACGGGATGGATGCTTATAATAAACATCTACTTCAATTTGATTGGCTGGGAAAGTACAACTACCCGCCAACCTTGCATCAGCCAATTGAGACAAAATCAAATCATGTGAATCAACACGATACTTTGCTTCAACTTCGATTGCCATTAGTCTGCTACCGTTATAAGATTGTCGATCACTTCCCCTTGACGCACTAAAGCATAACCTCTAAGACCAGCGTTCGCATCCCAAGCGCGGTTATCATAAAACCAAATTTCATCGTTGGGCTGTTTAGTCGGAAACTTCAACAATTCCTCAAATGCAACACGATTCTCCGCATATAAATGTGTGCTCTCACCTTTGAAATAATCTTTGAGAGCATGTTCTATTAATTTATCTTCGGCAACACGATGCCGCAGCCACATTTTAGCCTCTTTGGCCGATACTTTTTTCATATTGTGTCCTTCAAAAATGGTTTAATACCAAGAGACCAATCAAACGCATAATATGCACAGATAATTCATCATCTGGTGCGTTTGTCCATTCAGCTACGTCCGTTGATCTTAAATATTTAGGAAGGTCTACTCCACCAATTACTGGGGTTCGTGCATGAATCGCTCAGAAAGTTGACGTTCTAATTCTTCATCGACTTCCATTCCTGGCTTGGGAGGTTGCAATAATTTAACAAAAGAATAGGGTGGGTTGGATTTGTTGCCATCGGGCTTACACCCTTGGTTTTCTTCGTTGGCTTCTTGACAGCCTTCTTGACAGCCTTCTTCACAGCCTTTGCGGCCTTCTTCACAGTCTTCTTTGCTGGACCCTTCGGGGCCTTAGCAACAGTCTTCTTCACGGTCTTTTTACCTACTGGCATGAATTATCTCCTATATTGCAAGTAAATATCATTTCATTCTAACAAAACAAAAAATAAAATCAAGAGCCGATCTCAATTTTATGAATCTAATATTGCTGCATCAACCAATTTTGACATAACAGCCTTCAAAAACGTCTTGCCCATAGCTTCGTTATCACAGCGTAGCTTGCCTTCATGGTCTAAATAAAACGTAACAGACCCAAACCCAGCCGATTCTGTAGCCCACGCAATACGAAACTCGCCCAAACAAGAGCGGACAGAGTTCGGGCCAATAATGCCCGCGACTTTTGCTTCAACATGGCCGCTTCATTGTCCCACTGCACGCGGCCATCTTTGATCGCCTGTTTAATTCGTTCTTTTTCTTCTTGTGTAGCATCCATAGAACGATTATACCCTAATTTCCATCAAAGTAAACTCAAACTTCTGGCACCTGATAACAACATTCCCACCTACCTGGAGTCAAATTGTCTGGGAGCGGCTTTAATAAAGGGTCTATCTTACTGTATGCATCAGTAATCATTTCTTCACGTGTATCAAAATAATGTGCTTGCATAGTGCCAAATTCTAACTTCTTTATTCACTAGCAACGCATACATTTTCTCTATCAAATTCATCATAATTATTTTCCTTTATTGAATTCTCTGGAATCCAAACCTGATTCAGAATCGGGTGCCGATAAGACGACCAATCAACCCTATAGAAATTACCGTTTCTACGCATCTGATGGTCTATAATTACTGTTTCAAAAGGGCATCCTTTAACAGGTTCTAAAACAACGCTTTGCCCGACGACAAACCTTACTCCGCAGGTCTGACAACTCCCTTTTCGGCTAACCATGCCGTAAACACCTTATCTACGTGAGCCGTTAAATGCTTATCAATCGCACCTGCATTGAAAACATTAACTTTTTCCAACAACTCTGAAACTTCTTCCAAAGTAAAAGTTCGATCTTTCTTCGACCACCAAAATGCCTTATGTTTTTCGCCTAATAGTAATGCTTTTTCGCACATATTAATATCCATCAAATTCTGGTAAATTACTATACTCTTCTTCGGTCATCTCACCCACTTGGATGGTGACGCATTCTTCAGCTTCAGTTAGTGTAGTAGCTACCTCTTGCAAAGCGTCTAATAAATCTTTGAAAGCACAAAAATTCTGACTAATATCAGGACAGCTTACTTTGTAAACTTTAATCTTTTCAGGCAGATCAAGTGGTATGGAATCACAACCCTTACCAACACAAGGCGGCGGATCATTAATACATTTGGCAAGCAGAGTAACAGTTGGATTATCAGGACAACGCTCCCACGCTTCCCGCCTATTTTCAGCTACTTCGCTAGTACACCAACCATCTTTATCAATGGGGCACCCGCAACCAGCACAATATCTTAATTGCCTAATTCCACTACACATATTTTTCTCCTATGCATACCACCTTGTTATACTTCTAATAACCTTGATCCCTTTAGCATAACCAAACCGACGCAAAACACTCTCCATCAAATCGTCCGCTTTTCCATGAGCCGCTTCTGGATCATGTTTGTATGCTCTTTTGATCGCTCGTGCTGCTTTTTCAAAATCTTCTGGACTTATGACCTTCTCGGCACGACAAATTGGACAAAAATGCGAAGGCATATTCCAAGGATCAGGCCATATATCCTCTTCTAATGCTTTCAAGAATAAATCTTCAATGTGTGATAAGCAAAAATAGTGATTATTTTCACATTGTAGCATCTCGCCACCGCCAGTGCAATTTTCACTGAACGCGGCCCCGTCGTACATAATGCCTTCGGCTTCACAAATTTCACATTTCATATTTCATCAGCGGCTCGGATGCGTTCTGCAATGCGACCCGACACCCGATAAGTAGTATAGGGTTTTTTGAGTGGTTCAACTGGTTTTTCTTTTGATGCATTTAATAACTCATACAAGAACTTTTCATCCATTTTGTACAAGTCCAACAAGTCCAACAAGTCCAACAAGTCCAACAAATCCAAAATGCCTTCATGAGCATCCCAAAAATCTTTGAGTTCAGGCATTCTTTTACGATGTTCTTCTAAATCTTTTCGGGCTTCTTCTCTTTGTTGTGAACAACAGGTCATATTTAGCTCCCAGGCATAGTATCATCAAAAATAGGATCGCCGCCACCGTGGTCAGCGTGCCAATCCATCGCATGTCCACCAACAGGCTTGCCGAATGTGCCACGTCGTTTGGCTAAAGCCTCAACCAACACCTTTTTATCATGCTTGATAATTTCAGCTTCAATAGCCTTCTTTTGTTCTGCTAAATCCGCAAGCTCTCTTTGAATTTCATCCAATCGCCTTATTTGAGCACCAGTAATAACAGGAAACTTAGGCTCTGTGGCATCACCGTCGCTCCAGACGCCTCGCGGAGCGTCCAAAATGGCATTAGCTACAGCTAGTCGAATAGCATGAATGCCCATAGGTAAAACGCCAGGAGTACCTGAATCCTCTGTATAAACGTTTACAGCACGTCTCAACAATTCAGCTTGCCAATCAGGCAAATCTAAAACTAATTTCATGGATCACCCCAATGAATTTCTTGAAAACCTGCCTCTTGTAAAATCTTCAAGCCTTTATTATAGCATATCCTGCTCTTTTGATAATAGCGATAAAAATTTTCAGCCTCATTTACAAAACCTTCAGGCAAAATTTTACCCCATTCAGGATAATCTGTAGATGGAATGTGTCTAACTTTCTTCCAAAAGGATTTGGTCGTGAGAAAAATTCCCTGCATATCTTTGTCGGCCAAATAATAGAAATCGTTTATAGTCATAGCTTATACCTTAAGTTATGGCTTATATAGTAACATTATTCAATTCTTCAGTCAACTTGATTAGAATGTCGCCGTGGCATTTTTGTCTGGGGCCGCACCAGCAACCAAGAGTTTTTCCAACTAATTCTGGAATGGCGGCGAGAAGATCAGGCTGAGTTTTAATCCATTCTTCATATTTTGCAATAACTTCATCCCTGTTTCCATCCCTGTCAATTACAAAAGGATTTCCCCACTTGCAATTAGGGCCTCTGCCAATATAGACATCATAGGATTTTTTCTTGCAATGCACCCGTGTTGTTTTCATTATTTCCTCAAATAAGAAATAGCACTGTATAAATATTCTTCATTTTCATAAAACAAACCCAAAGCTACATTGCAATTTGCGCACAAAGTTCCACGAAACTCACCTGTAGTATGATTGTGATCCCAGCATAACTTATCTACAGAACCACAAATTTCACATTTTGGTCCCAACATTATCTTCTTACTTTCCCTGTATGCTTTTTTGTAAAGACGAGACCTCTCATTTGAATCCTTTGCACATCGCCACCTATTTGCCTCACGCTTCATTATTTTAACATCGCCGCATTTAGCACAAGTTGCAGTTCTATTTTCTTCATCAATATTTGTAAGGCGATGTTTCCATTTTTTAGTCTCTGTCTTTACTTCTATATCTCCGCGCCTAAGAAGTCGATAATAACAAGCCACGCAAAATCCTCTTGCCCTGACTTGTTTGCCGCATCCTTCTGTAGCACAAATTTGATTTTTCTTTTCGGTAGGTTCTGAAGGCATATACGCTCCTGCATAATAGGGTTTCTATCCTATTTATGCAGGAGTAAGCATTTTTTACACTTCATCTTCTTGCAGTGTACTCTCTTCATCTTCATCTTTTAATTCCGTATGATAACGTCTAACCATTAAATAAGAATCTTCAGCCGTGTCTTTATAAGCGTTTCGATTCACCTTTATTGCTCTAAATCCTACTTTTTTTAGAAACAACTGAGCATCTAAATTGGTTTCTCTGACTTCCAACACAATTCTATTTCTTCGTTGTTCAGACAATTTACTGAAAAGTTTCTCAATCATCGTGAGACCAACTTTTTGGTGTCTAAAATCAGGATGCACAGCGATGTTCAATAACGTCAGGCGACTCCGTTCTAAGGAATAAACCATATATCCTACAATCTTCTCATTCACTTCTGCTACCATGCCTATGCAATTTCGCTGTCTTAAACAACGAATAAAATCATCGTCAGTCCAAGGATATTCGAAACTTTTATGTTCTATATTCAAAACTTCGGGCATGTCCCGTCGTATCATCCAACGTATGTGAGGTATCATATCTGTATTGTAG
>Ga0007800_10000600_pt1 | contig 13605 bp, 9 predicted proteins | sample CryBogmetaGMA14M_FD_60366 | JGI IMG/M metagenome (GOLD analysis project Ga0007800, IMG submission 60366) | Freshwater microbial communities from Crystal Bog, Wisconsin, USA - MA14M | ecosystem: Environmental > Aquatic > Freshwater > Lake | place: Crystal Bog, Wisconsin, USA | collected 2009-07-06 | reverse complement strand
ATTCATAACAGCGCTGGTCATTCCTTTGTCGATGTTATTCACTGCCACAGGAATGGTTGCCGGCAAGTTGAGTGCAAATCTGATGAGTCTTGGGGCCATCGATTTCGGAATCATTGTCGATGGAGCTGTCGTCATTGTCGAAAACTGTTCCAGGAAGCTCACCGAGGCTCACGAGGTACACGGTCGGCTTCTCACAGGCAAGGAAAAAATAGAGGTTATCTGGGAGGCATCAGAAGAAGTCAGGAAACCGATGCTTTTTGGGGAACTCATAATAATGATCGTCTACCTTCCAATCCTCTCTTTGAGCGGAGTGGAAGGGAAAATGTTCGCCCCCATGGCATTGACGGTTCTCTTAGCGCTAACAGGAGCCCTAATCCTCTCTTTCACTTTTGTACCCGCTGCAGTAACCATATTCCTTTCGCGCAGGATGTCCCATACGGAAAACCTCCTCACACGTGGGGCGAAAAAGATGTACATTCCTGTGCTTGCCTTTGCGCTCAAGTATCGTGCTCTCGTGGTCGTGACGGCTGTAGTCATTGTTATTACCAGCGTACTCGCTACGACTCGCATGGGTCGAGAATTTATTCCGACTCTTGATGAAGGTGATGTGGCAATCCATACCCTTCGTGTCCCGGAAACAAGTCTATCCCAATCTATTGATCTGCAGTCGCTCGTAGAAAAAACCATTTTGGAAGGTTTTCCCCAAGCTGAAACCGTTTTTGGCCGTATAGGAACATCTGAGATCGCTACTGAGCCACATCCTCCAAGCATAGGCGACAAGACAATCATTCTCAAACCCCGCAGCCACTGGCCCGACCCGCTCCTTCCCAAGGCCGAACTTGTCAAGGCAATGGAAGAAGAAGTAAACAAACTACCCGGCAGTAGCTTTGAGTTCAGCCAGCCTATTCGAATGCGCTTTAATCATCTGCTGGCAGGAGTGCTCAGCGATGTGGCCGTAAAGGTCTTCGGCGACGACATGGATGTGATGCTTCACAAGGCAGAGGAAATTGCCGACGTAGTGAAGCAGATACCAGGAGCCACACATGGAAAAGTCGAGCAAGTGACAGGTTTGCCGATACTCACCGTGCGGATGAAACGGGAAGATATGGCTCGATATGGTCTCAATGTATCTGACGTTCAGGATGTCGTCGAAATAGCCGTGGGAGGGAAGAATGCAGGTCAGGTTTTCGAGGGAGATCGTCGCTTCGACATAGTCGTTCGTCTCCCGGAAAGGTTGCGAACTGATGTTGAGGCTCTCAAACGGCTTCCAATCCCCTTGCCTCGTCAAGAAAACAATTCCAGGTCCTTTGTTTCATCCGCTGCCATATCTGAAGATCGCAAGCAACGTTTCTTTGTAACGTTGGGCTCGGTGGCTGATCTCGTGGTCACGCCGGGACCCAATCAAATCAGCAGGGAGGATGGTAAGCGACGTGTGGTGGTCACCACCAACGTGAGAGATCGCGACCTGGGTTCGTTTGTTGAGGAAGCCCAGAAGGCGGTTCGTGAGAAAATAAGTGTTCCTCCTGGTTATTGGATCGCCTGGGGTGGAGAATTCGAGCAGCTCATATCTGCTGCCAAACGCCTTCAAATAGTGGTCCCCCTTGCCCTGTTTCTCATATTGGCACTTCTCTTCGCTGCATTTAGATCAATAAGGTACGCCTTGCTGGTATTCACCGGCGTTCCGCTTGCTCTGACCGGAGGAGTCGCGGCATTGTGGCTCAGGGATATTCCCCTTTCCATTTCTGCTGCTGTCGGATTCATAGCCTTATCCGGTGTCGCTGTTTTGAACGGATTGGTAATGATCACGTTCATCAACAAACTGCGAGAGGAAGGAAAACCCTTGGAAGAGGCGATAATCCAGGGTGCGTTGACGAGGCTTCGGCCTGTACTTATGACGGCTCTTGTTGCCTCGGTTGGCTTTGTACCTATGGCAATTGCAACCGGAACAGGCGCAGAGGTCCAAAAGCCACTGGCCACAGTCGTGATAGGCGGCCTTATCTCGAGCACACTTCTTACACTGATGGTGCTCCCGGCACTTTATGCTCTGATTGAGAGCCGGTTCACTCAGAACGAATTCCCCGTGGGATTGAATTCATGACCGTCAAGGGATCAAGAACGGTTCCCCGTCGCCAACTTTCTTAGTTGGGATGCTTTCATCATTTTTGTGGAGGTACTTATGAAAAAAGTTTTATTGTTACTGTCTATTCTGGGTGTTCTGGTCGCAGTTCCCATACTTGCACAGGACCAGAAGCCGGTCAAAGAACCGAAAGTCTACTGCTGTCATGACAAAGGCAAATGCGACAAGCTCCATATTAAAGCCGAATGTGAAAAAGAAGGGGGAAAGGTGGTCAAGGACTGCAAGGAGTGCAAGTGATTAGTGCCTGGCTGGTATCAGTCTAGTGCGACGCGGAGAACAATCCGAAAAATCGCGCAGAACCAAAATTGATCAGCCCAGGACGGTTTCTGGGCCAAGATTGCCTGATGGCCGGATATTTATTTGCCCTGATGGATGGATTTAAGAGATAACCTGTTGCTCAGAGGCCTGTATCGTACTATATTATTGCGGAAGGCTTCGAGGACAAAAGCATGTTAACGTGAGAGATCCACCATGACCCCTATAAATATTGAAATTATTATGCCGATGCTCACCACGCTCGAGTTCGGCTGTAGCAGATGCGGCATCCTCTTTAATCAACTTGATTTACAGAAGGATTACTACAGTGACTGCTGCGAAGAGTATCCGGAAGAGTGGAAACAGGAGGCTGCCGCAATCTTAGATGCCGTACAAAGGTTCTCCAGCCTTTACAAACATAGGTTAAGGTTCAAATTGATTGACGCTCAATCCCCACTCGGCCTTTGGAAGCAAATACGGTATCGTATCTCCCAATTGCCGGCTTTCATCGTTGACCGAAAGTACCTCTGTGATGGATACGATTCAGAAAAACTAGAATCGTTTATTGACCTGCAAATTCAGGAAGCATCGAGGCTAATAAACAGGGAAGTGCACAACAGGGCGGGATATTAGAATTAGTGGTTCTACAATGTCAGTCTTGTGGGGATACCATGATCGGAATTCCCACAAGACCATATCTTTCAACTTTCAAAAACCGAGAGCCTAAGATCTGACAAGTTGGTCGGCCAACCGATTTAACATGGCATCACCTTTGACCTCAGTCTCGAATAAAGGTACAACAGCCCTGACTTTGTCACCGAAGATTTTCCAAATCTGTTCCATGTGCTCGTTTTGCATCGAGACACGATTGCGTACAAACTCTGCTGAATCCTTGTGAACCTGATCCTTCGGAATAACCATATTCACAACCACGCCGCCGACCGGAATGCCGAACTCGTAGAACCAATTGATGAACCTCGTGATAACGGCTATAGGCAAGCTCTCCGGCAGGGTGACAAAGAAAAACGCTGTAAGAGCATCATCGGTCAAAAGATCCTTAGCGTGAGCCATCCTGTCCTTGAAGTTCAACAAATAGTCAAGCAAAGGGTCTTTTTCCTTCTTCTTGGAGAAGGACAGCAACTCTCTGAGAGACTTGGCTTCTTCCTTGCTCTTAAGCATCTTCTCAACCCACAGGGAGTAGACCTTGGACATGCCCAGAAGGCGTCTTGCATTCGCAGTAGGCGCAGTATCGAAAACGTAGAAGTCATATTCGTCTTTGAACATGAGATCTATCATGTTTTCAAACATCGCCGACTCTTCGAACGCCGGGTTCATTGTAGCCGATTCTATAAAATCCTCTGCTTTTGTCGTTATATCCGCGAACTTTAAGAACCAGTTGATCTTCTCACGAATTTCCTTCTTGGAACGCTCGATTGTTTCGCGAGTATCGATTTCGAATGCATAACAGTTTTCTTCATCGCAAACCATCACTGGTTTACCGAATACATTTTGCCCAAAAAGGTTGGAAAGACTGTGGACTGGATTTGTGGAAGCCAGCAAAGTTTTTCTACCCTGTTTGGCGGACCAGAGGGCCGCAGCTCCAGCCATAACGGTCTTTCCTACGCCCCCTTTACCGCCGAAAAAGATATATTTCAGTTGGGGATGATTCGTCATAAAATTGTTCATATTGATCGTAATATTGTTCACAGCATACCCCCTGCCGCCTCAAAAATCGCCGAACATGGCCTTGGCCATTTTCTCGATCATGGGCAATCCGGTGACATCCCGTTCCATCTCGGGAACGGAGGCTAGAATCTGACCCGCAAAATCCTTGTCTATGACCTGGAGATAATGCTCCTGCATGAGGAAACGATTCTTCAGGTACTCCGGAATATTTTTGTCCTTGAGGTCCGCGGGCAACACTCTGTTAATTATGTAACCGCTCAGGGGGACGTCAAATTTCGCGAACAGTTCCGCCGCTTTCATAGTGTCTTTGATCACCATTTCTTCGGCCGTAAGCACGAAGAAAAAAGCTGTTTTCAGTTTGTCGGTCAAGATGCTCGATGATTTATTGATTCTGTCCTTTATGAAGAGCAGTTCGTTCAAGATCGCGTCTTCATCGAGTTCCTTCTCTCGACGCATAACGGCAGCTACCTGATCATATTCACGCATTTGTTCCCTGAGGCCCGTTATCTTGTCTATCCACGCATCATAGACCGAAGCCATACTGAGGTAATACAGTGCGTGACCCAATGGCACCAAATCGTAGATATAGTAGTCATATCCTCCTGTCACCACGATGTCGACCACTTCATCGAAGATGGCACTCTCTTCCATGGCCGGCTCGGCCGCTGCCGCTTGAATATAACTCTCTATTTCCTCCGGGATTTTGTCCATGCCGTACATGTCCAAGATTTTCTGACGAATCTCCTGCTGGTACTCCTTGACCCGGTGGTCCGCATCGATCTCCTGTGCATAGAGGTTGGGCATTATTTCAGTGGGGCCTTTGCCAAAAATGTCCCTCTGAAATATGTCCGTAAGTGATGCCTGTGGATCGACGGAAAAGACCAACACTTTTTTCCCAGTTTTGGCCAGATAATACGAGGTAGCTGCAGAAAAGGTTGTTTTGCCCAATCCACCTTTACCTCCGAACATAATGTATCGCCGGTCAGGGTATTGTTCAAATATCTTCGTTAAAGACATGCGGTTCGCCCCTTCTGAATTTACTCTCGTGTTATCGTTCACCTATTGTATTTGCACGCTTTCAACCGTGCCGGTTCTTATGCGAGGGCGTCCGTTAAATCCTTCTCCCTCATCATTCTCCGCTTCCAGGTTGAGATTTGAGGCACCACATAAGGCAAAAGTCGCAAAGAATAGTAGGGTGGAAGGATCGGAACTCCAAGCATATCCCCCATGGTTATGAGGATGAAGAGGTGCTCCATACTGGCCCGGGTCTTCAGAGCAAATCTGGCCGAATCATGGGCTGCCACTCCGTAGACAAACTCTTTGACGGACTGGAAGAATCCGACTTTATCTTTCTCAGACATTACTAACTCCGTAACATATTGGTGACATTGCCGGGGCGTAATTCTTATGAGCCCCGGCTTCATAAATCGAGACTAGGCTTTTGATGGAGCTGCCTGGGCCCTGATGGCCCGGAACCTTCGAAAAGCCTTGTAACCTTCCCACGCCAGAATCAAGGCTGCCACGACCAGGAACAACGCCACCAACCCCATGAGCGTGTTACCTATTAAGGCCTCGCCTTTTACTGCGCCGGAAAGGACTTTAACCACCAGCAAGTTGTAAGATGTGTAGAGAAGCGCGGCGATAGTCGTCACGAACATAAATATCATTGGATAGAAGGCCCAAGCGGCCGACCTGCCATCAGAGACCAACCAAGCGGAAATGAGCAACAACGCCAGAGAAGCCATTAACTGGTTGGCGCCGCCGAACAACACCCAAAGGTATTGCCACCAGCCGGTCATGACGAGGATGAGGCCGAGAATACTGGCCACTATGGTCCCGATGTGCGGATTCTTGAAAACAGGACTTACATCGCTTAACAACTCAGCAGTAGCCACCCTCATGAAACGCACGACCAACTGCATTATGGTAACGGCCAGGATAATCATCATAACGCTTCCGTAAGCCCTTCCATACTCAAGAGGCATGCCTACGGCTGAAAGGAACTTGCCTACGCCTGCTGCAAAAACTGCGCCCGGCCCCTTTGCCAAAGCAGCGCTATATTCACCCGCTGACGAAAAAATGGTTCCCGCTATGATCAAGGCAAACAGAGCAAGCATCATTTCCAGAAACATGATTCCTGCGCCGACCGGCCTGGCATCCATCTCACTTTCCAATTGCCGTGCAGTCCCTGAACTGGATACTATACTGTGCCATCCCGAAATGGCCCCACAGGCTATGGTCACAAACATGATGGGCCAGACGGGACCAATCGGAATCGAGAACTGGGTAACAGCGGGTAAGGTAAAATCAGGATGAAGAATGAAAATGCCGATAATGCCGAAAAAGAGCCCCAAGAACACAATGTACGATGCCACATAATTGATGGGGAGCGAAAATCGCCATATCGGCAGCACCGACGCAAAGTAACAGAACACAAACGCTGCAATCGCCCATACCCACCTGCTGTTTGCCACAGAAGCACCAAGGATGCTGTCCGAAGGGACCTGTGTGCCCAAAACTATCCCGAGCATGGCAATGCCCACCGTGACTACGGTAGTCAGAATAATATCCTTCTTCCACCGATAGATCATTTGTCCGGCCAGAACACCAGCTATGGTCAAAAACAGCCATGCCATGGGAGCCGCTTTAAGCGCCACCGCAGTACTCACTACGACGTTTCCGAACGCTCCGACTATGAGCAGAAGATAGAAATAGATAAACGAGAGCAGTAACACTCTCGCCCGAGGCGAGATCAGCCTGTGGCTCAAACCGCCGAAGGAAGCACCCTCATTCCTCATGCTGATCATAGCGCTGCCATAGTCATGGACCCAGCCTATGAAAAATGTTCCAAGCAATATCCATAGAATTGCGGGGAGCCATCCCCACTGAATGGCTATTATCGGCCCAATTATAGGTCCTGCACCGGCTATGGACTTGAACTGGTAACCGTAAAGGATATTCCTGCTCGTCGGCATGAACTCCACGCCGTCCATGTACATCTTGGCCGGTGTAGCCCTCTTCGGGTCCGCTTGGATGATTTTTGAGTCAATGTACTTGGCGTAGAACCGGTAGCCGATGAAGGCCACAACAAACCCTAAAATCAGTACGAATATTGAATTCATCCTCCGACCCTTTCTCCTAGATTTACATTTCTCAGGTCTTGGACTACTAGGATTTCAGCCCTTAGACCATTGTACCCACTTTAGAATTGTCTTTGGCCGAGTCAAGTGAACCCTGGATTCAAAAAAATATGTTTTGGGTGGAACTGACCCGGATCTAACACCAGTCGCCGAGAGGAAACCTGGAACATCTTCCCCGGAGCACATAGCCCCGCGTGATCAAAAACACGCTTCAACAAAAGTCTTATTGAGGATAGTAAAGCATTGTTCCTGCGTCAAGAACTATTTTGCTTTTGTTACCTCAGGCCCTTGTTGTTGAATCACTGCGCAAAGGGATTCTTCACTTTGCGCCTATTCATTCCTATTATCAATAATCCTTTTCGTCTTGCGTTCACTCCTAGGCAGCGAACCATACGGAATAATTTCTACTTCAGGAGTGACGAGAAGTTTCTTCTTAACGGCATCCTTGACCATTGCGGCCTTTTGATTATGAATAGCCGGATCGGTGCCCAGTTCACATTCGACTCTGAGAGTCATCATATCCTTTCCGCTGCTTCGATTGATAATTACCTGGTATTCGCTCCCGATCCCTTTGAGATTGCTCAGGACACTGTCAATCTGGCCTGGGTAAATATTGACGGCTCTCACTATGAACATGTCGTCGGACCGGCCGAGAATCCTGTCGTGCCTGGGCAGGAGGCTTCCGCAGGAACAGGCGCCGGGTTTGAGAGCGGTCAAGTCCCGCGTCCTGTAACGGAGGAGAGGCACTGCTTCTTTACAAAGCGTAGTAACTACCATCTCCCCTACCTCTCCGTCTGGGACGGGTTCCAGTGTGTCTGGGTCAAGGATCTCAACAATATAATAATCAGCCCAGTAATGAATGCCGTTGTGGGCACAGCATTCCAGGCCTGTACCCGGACCGTAGAGTTCGGTCATTCCAGGGATGTCGTACATGTCGGAAAGGTTCAGCAACGTTCGTATTCTGTCCCTCATGGCGTCTGACGAGCGTTCGGACCCGAATATCATCTTCTTAAGATTTATTTTTTCTTTATAGCCTCGACGCTCAACTTCCTCTGCCAACAGAAGCCCCATCGAAGCCGTGCAGCACATGACCGTGCTCTGAAAATCCATAAGGAATTCCATCTGCATATCGAGATTGCCCGGCCCTGCAGGAACGGCCAAGGCACCAAATTTTTCACAACCGAGCTGAAAACCTGCTCCCGCAGTCCATACCCCGTAGCCTACACATATCTGCACCCGATCCTCTGAAGTCAGTTCTGCCATCTCGTAACATCGTGCAAACATGTGTGTCCAGTCATCAATATCTTTCTGGGTGTAGCAAAGTACCTTTCGTTTACCGGTGGTCCCCGAAGATGCATGCAATCGCACAACGTCCTTCATCGGCACACTGAGCAGCGGAAAGGGATAACCTTCGGCTAGGTCCTTGGAAGTGGTGAAAGGAAGTTTCTTCAAATCGTCAAGGCTCTTTATTTCCTGGGGTTTGGCGCCCGCGGCGTCTAATTTGGCTCGGTATACCTCTGAGCCTCTATAGGCGTGGTTTACTGTCCACTGAAGACCTTTGAGCTGAATTTCAGCAAGCTCTTCCGCAGAATTACAACTAGGCATGAATGTTTTCATTTTGGGACTCCGTCAAATACTGAGGCACGGAATTTCAGTGTCTTGGCCTCGTTAACCGCAAAGGTCTCAGGATCTATGGAAACCCCGTAATCCATTTCCGCAGACTCGAGAGAAATAATACCGTTACGAACTTCTTGAGCTACCTTTTCCATCGGCCTGAGAACAGGATTGCCGTATCCACCCCCACCACCCGCCTGCTGAAAATATACCGTACCCTTGGGAACATCTTCGATCAGGTCTTTTGTAGTACACAGATACATCCTAGTGTCCGGGTAGGTGAGTTCAATCTTGTTCAAGGTTCCAGGTTTTCCTCCTTGTGCACCGCGTGAAGGCTCCACGTCTCCATCGCCGAAGGTAACCACTTTGGTGTGGTCTGAACCGATTGCGAATTCGGTCTCGACACCTAAACCTCCTCGCCACTGCCCCGGTCCTGCTGAGTCGGTCCAGTATTCATGCCTTAAAAGCAAATGAGGAGTCTGCTGTTCAAACATCTCGTAATCCTGGTCCAGGACGCCGCCGGATGCATCAATCATGCCTATGTGGTCATATCCATCAACTCCCTTGATGGCGCCTGATCCACCTTTAAGACCCATGAACCCAATGTCCACGTAGGGGGTTTTCTTGCGAGGATCTATGCCCGTGGTAAGCGAGCAAAGCAGTTCGTTCCATTCAGCTGTTACCCTGTCGGGAATTACAGGTCCCAGGGCTCTCATTATGGCGTCTGCATTATTGGGGCAAAGATGGTTGCCGTAAGTGGTCGCCGCAGGATAGGCAGCGTTGAGCACCGTCCCCTGGGGGATGATAATCTTTACGGGCCGTATCATACCGTCGTTGTGGGGCATGTCCGGGTTGACCATCTGGAGAAACGTAAGAATGGTAGCCGAAGCACTTGATGTGTATGTCCCGTTGACGAAGCCGGTGGTCTGAGGATCGGTCTCGGAATAATCGAAACATATCTCATCATCAGCTACGGTAATTTTTACCCTGATCTGGTACTTTGACCCTGGGTGTTTACCGTCGAAATAACAGGTGGACTCTCCATAATATACCCCTTGAGGTATTGTTCGTATCTCGTTGCGCATCATTTTTTCGGTAGAATCAAATAGATATTGTTTATGGGCTTCAAAGGATTCGAGGCCGTAGCGTTCTATGATCCTGAGCAAGCCTCGTTCCCCTACTACGCAGGAGCCTATTTCGGCGCGCATGTCTTCGGCCACTATGTCCAACCTGATGTTGGCGAAGATCAAGTCCCAGACATCCTTTCTGAGTTTGCCTTTCTCGTAGACCTTAACCGGAGGGATACGGAGAGCCTCTTGCCATACTTCCGTTGCATTGGGATTGTAACCGCCCTGTACCGCGCCTCCGATATCGGCCTGGTGTCCTTTGCAAGCAGCCCATCCCACGAGAACTCCATCCCAGAAAATCGGCTTGTAAGCTGCGACATCGTTGTTCTGGTTTCCCATGGAAAAAACGTCATTGTGAAAGATTACGTCCCCTGGGTAGATTTCATCTCCGAAGTAATTCACTATGTATTCACACACGGGTCCCAAGGAAAAGGACAGGATCGGCAGGTTTTCCGTCTGTTCCAACATTTTACCTTTCGTATCGTAGAGGCCCGTGACGAAGTCTTTGGCTTCACAGAGGATCGGGGAACGGGTCGTCATGGTGAGAGCAATACTCATCTCTTCTGTGATTGACTTAAGGCGCCGCTGAAGAATGGAGACCAGTACTTTATCAATCTTGTGTTTCACGAGAGGATCCTCCTTTTTACATCATCCTCAAGGCTCTTCAGATACATGGTGAAGCTGCCGTAACGATCAGTGAGTACATTGAATTCCGGAGCAACAAAGGTCGTGGTGTTGACCTGTTCGATAATTGCCGGTCCCTCGACACGGTTTCCGAACTGTAGGGCCGGCCCGTCAAAGACCCCAACTTCTCGAAATGTTTTCTGGAGAGGAAGATAGATCCTACGATCTCTCTTGTATGCACGGGAGGGATCTTCTCCGGAATATTCTTGTCGCTGGAATTCGGGTTTTTCCGTCTTCCCTATGCATACAAGTCTCATGTTGATAAGTTCCACTGGGGTGCCTTGGTCTTCGAGCGAGTAACCGTAAAGAGCATTGTGAGCCGGATGAAATCTGCGTGCCATCGACTCGATATCGAATCGGTCCACCTCCTGGGCAGTCACTTCAACTTCAACCTCGTGGTACTGTTTGACGTACCGTAGATCCAGAGAGTAACGGTATTCCACATCGGACTCTCGCATGCCCTCGGATATGAGAAGTTGTTTGCCTTCACGCTTCATCTCGTCGAATAAACGGCCAAAAATTTGTGGATCCGCATCATTGAGATTGACAGCGTAAGTACGCACAAAGTTGTGTTTCAGGTCTGACATGAGCATTCCCGCTGCACAGAAAATTGATGACTCTCTCGGAACTATAAGTACCGGGTTTTCTAGTTCCAGGGCGATCATGCAAGAGTGATTCGGGCCTGCTCCGCCCGCTACCACCAAAGGGAAATCTCTCGGGTCTTGACCGTGCTTCACCGCCACCTCCCTTACAGCCGCCGCCATGTTTACATTGATCACGTGATACATTCCAGCGGCAGCCTCAAAAAGGTCGTAACCCATTCGCTTTGCGATCTTTTCCTCAATAGCCTTCTCCGCGAGATTCCGATGGAGAGGCATGCGCCCTCCCGCGAAAAAATCAGGGTCCAGGTATCCCAGGATAAGGTCCGCATCAGTGCACGTGGGTTCCTGGCCACCCAGCCCGTAACATGCAGGGCCGGGATCCGAGGAAGCACTCTGGGGGCCCATCCTTAACAGGCCTCCCTCATCTATCCACCCTATCGAACCTCCACCCGCCCCGATTGTAACTACGTTCAGCATGGGGAGAGCTAACCTCAACCGATTGATCTCTCCAACTGATGTTGTGAAAGGAACCGCATCTTTAATTAAAGCGCAGTCAAAAGAAGTGCCGCCCATATCCATCGTGATACAATCGCGGTAATCCTGGATACCGGCATATACTATACCAGCTACCGGCCCTCCTGCTGGTCCGGAGAGCAAGGTAACGGCAGCGTGGTCCATCGCGAACTTTGGTGAAATCACACCCCCGTTAGACTGCATTATCAAGAGGATGTTCGGAAAACCGGCATCGTCCAGTTTCTTGACCAGACTAGCCAAGTACTTCCTAAGAATGGGACCTACGTACGCATTCAGAACTGTTGTAGAAACCCGGTCGTAAAAACGTATTGAAGGAAGAACTTCAGTGGAAACCGATAGGTATGCATCGGGCATCATTTCGCGCACGATCCGGGCAGCCCGCTCTTCGTGATCGCGATTTGCAAAGGAATTCATGAAGCAGATTGCAACTGCTTCCACGCCTTCTTTGACAAAAAATTGGGCTTCGGCCCTTATTTCATGTTCCTCAAGTGGTATGACCTCTTTACCTGCATAGTCAAGTCGCCCTGAGATAGGACGTCGCATATTGCGGGGAACAAGCGGGACTACATTTGTATAGCGGTTATTGTACTGCTCTTCCCTAATTCCACGCCTCATCTCGAGAGCGTCTCGGACTCCTTTGGTAGTCACCAATCCTGTTCTTGCCCCGCTATAGGTCAAGACAGCGTTGGTGGTCACCGTGGTGCCGTGAACTATCACATCCACTGAAGCCAGGAAATCCTTCAAGGATATGGCCTCATCCTGTGCCATCTCCGAAATACCTTGCATGGTCGCATTTGACGGATCCTTCGGAGTTGAAAGTACCTTGTAGGTACGCGACTGTCCGTCGGAACCGGTTAACAGGAAATCGGTAAAAGTCCCTCCTACGTCTATGCCGATCTTAAAGTTCATGGCAGCCTCTTGGTTGTTGAAAGAAAGATTGATCGTAATAGTAGTTAGATTAGTGTTGAATACTAAAAGGAACCACGAGGTTTGTCAACGCTGATCCTTTGACGCTGATCCTTTGATCGGTTGAGCCTCTCGTTACCACGTGGGCTGCAAATCGTAAGAATAAGGTTTTCAAGAATTGTTTGAGGAGAATAATAGCCTAGACTGGAAGATTTCATCATAATATCAGCGTCCAGTACTTCCTCCATGATGCTGACCAGCTTTTCCATAGTGAATTTTTGCGCATCTCTAAGATAGAGATAGAGAGGGTAGTCCTTCATGGACAGGAGATCGAATTTTGCACTTTTATCAGATTTCTGGGTATTCTCGCGCACTTTCTTGAGTGCTGAACTAAATCCATCATAAGACATGCCTCGCTTCCACGATGACCGGAAAACAGTAAAAAGGAGTTCTCGAGCCACTATTAATCTACGAAACTCGGTTGCAATGGCCGCGAGGGTTTGGAGCGGATGAGCTACAATTCTCAGATTGTAGTGAAGAGCAGGGAGGCATTTGGCCAAGTCGGCAGTCCGAATGGCATTGGTCAAATCGAAAAATACCCCTTGGTGTGAGTCGGTGAAAAGCAATTCCACGTCCTGCGCGCCCGCCTGCTGCCGATCCCCAAGGTAAGCGACCAACTTGTCCAATTCACTGTGGAGCTTTCTGAGTTCCTTTCCCGAAACCGCATACATTCTGTCGAGAGCTTCCTGCGAAATCTTCTTTCCTGCCAGGGCCAGAGTGTCCCGGACTCGACTGTCGAAAAAAGACCTGTCCAAACCTGAGCCATACTTTTCCTCTCGAACTGAACACTCAACTACGTTTCCTCGCTGCTCGAGCACCTTGAACACCTTTTTTCTCTTGTCTACGGCAAGTGCTGTAAA
>Ga0007800_10000596_pt1 | contig 13660 bp, 15 predicted proteins | sample CryBogmetaGMA14M_FD_60366 | JGI IMG/M metagenome (GOLD analysis project Ga0007800, IMG submission 60366) | Freshwater microbial communities from Crystal Bog, Wisconsin, USA - MA14M | ecosystem: Environmental > Aquatic > Freshwater > Lake | place: Crystal Bog, Wisconsin, USA | collected 2009-07-06 | reverse complement strand
CCTTTACCCGCATCACATGCGGAAGTGCCAAGGTCGCTGGTGGGCCTCCCGGACTTCAAATCCGGTGTGGGGCGCTAAAACCGTCCCAGGTGGGTTCGATTCCCATGCACTTCCGCCATTTTCTTAATTAATTCCAATTTTTATCGAGACGATTTCTTTAACCTGGCTTTAACTTTCTTTAACTTTTTCTACCTGTGATGTTTTTACCTTGCTGTAGTAGATTTCAAATACAAATCGTGATAGTTAGAATGAATATGTAATGTCAGAGATTAGAATTCCTGAACCATTCAACCTTACATGAGGGTGTTATGGATTGATTACTGGACCCCGTGTCTCAAGAAAGAGAGCGGGGTTTTGTGATTCTGAGGGAAAAATTATGAAAAAATGCCCATTCTGTGCTGAGGAGATAAAAAACGAAGCCATCAAATGTCGCTATTGTGGCGAATGGCTTGATACAAAACCCACAATTTCCGACTCAGCCGAGCAACTAAAAAGTCAGGAGAAGTTACATGAGCAGAACCATAGTCAGCATAATGAGGCAACAAAAAAAGAATCGCCCCCAGTATCATCGCCCCAACAAAGTATTGTCGTCACGCCTCCTATCGAAAAGAAGAACAAAAAATCTTTTAAGTCTTCTTCATGGAAATCTTTCATCCTCTTTTTCGTAATAGCTGTTTTTATCAACATGATTGGTGCAGTTGCCTTTGGAACCAATCATGCGAAAAATTTAGGCTGGGATGTGGTGTGGGTATATCTATCGATTCAAGCATGGAAGTATTGGAAATGGAAAGCCCTACTGCCAATTCCAATATTACTTCTTGCATATGTTATAACTGGACTGATTATGGCGAGGGTAGGTGTGGCTCATCCGCCTTGGCCAAATGTAATAGCGTTAACAGCACTCAATTTAGGGGGGCTAATCATTTTTTATATACTGCTTCGTAAATCGCAAAAAGCATATGAATTAGATACTGCCCCTTCAATTCATACCCACCAAAGACAAGACAAAGAAGTCCTTTTGTCAATGGATTCAACGACCGCGGGTAATAAAGAATACATTGAGGAGTCAAGAAAAGGAAATATTGCCGAAGGAAATGACAAGTCTGATGAAGAAATAAAAGTTACCGATAGTGAAGTGGGGCATAAACCTTACACTGATACATCAAAAGAGTCAGAAGAAGTCATACGCTGTGTTCAATGCATTAAATTAATGCCTCCTGATACAATAAAATGCCCATTCTGTGGGAAAGAAAATATAGGAAAGCGGGTTCAGGTAAATCGAAATAAGAAAGATAGTGAGGGGACGATTTGGTTGACATTCTTTATTCTAATTTTTATAGGATTCTTTATTCTAATTTTAATAGGTTTTTGCAGCAATACTGACGTAAGGAAAGCCGAGGAATTGTTTAATGAGGCGATAACCCTATGCCCCGGTGGGGTATGTGCCGATTCCCAAAAGTCACAAAAGGCTATTGAATATATGAATGAGGCCATCCGACTGAAACCGGATTTTGCTAATGCTTACCATGTCCGGGGGAATACTTATTATATCCTCGACCAGTATCAGCAGTCCATCGAGAACTATACTGAGGCTATCCGCCTGCAACCGGATGATGCTGTTTACAGCAACCGGGGGCTTGTTTATTATGAACTCGGTCAGTATCAGCAGTCCATTGAGGACTACACTGAAGCCATCCGCCTGAAACCGGATAATGCTAATGCATACAACAACCGGGGGCTTGCTTATTTAGTGCAAGGGAATAAACATCTGGGATGCAGCAACGTTCAAAAAGCCTGTGAAATGGGGAATTGCAAAGGATATGATTGGGCTAAGGACAAAGGGTTTTGCCGTTGATTTGATTCTGTAATAATTAATACTTACCCAGATTCATCATTTCCTTTGTAAATCTTCAAGATGTTTCATTCACCAAGCTTACTGCTTTGTAGGTGTTCTCAGCAAGCACTCCTTCCTGAAGTCAATGATTGATGGAATTTGAGAATGATACAGGATTATAAATGATAATCGTTGCAATATTATAGCACCGCCGGGAAATCAGGTGGCTAACGGAGAAAACAAACGTCAACTTGTGGTATTTGGAGAAACTTGTCTACTCGACTCAAAGCTAAGAGATCAAGGGATATCCATTAAAGTAAAGCCACCGTGAAAATTATTAAATTACATTATCTTCTGATTCCTTTAATCGTGACATTGCTGATTTCTGCATGTGCTAAGACAGTAGTTACTCCTGCAACAGGTTCCCTCAAAGTACCATTGTATCACCAAGGAAAAAAAGAGTGTGGTCCAACATCCTTGTTGATGGTTCTTGGATATTATGGTGTAGACTTATCACGCGAGGATGTGCAACGTGGTCTGCACTTTAACTACACACTAGGAATAACTCAATCCGAAATGGCTAATTTTAGCTATTGGAATTATGGGCTTAAAGCTAGCAAATTTATGGATGCTGATATTGGGATGATAGAGGAAGCTATTACTAATGGAACTCCGGTTCTTGTTGCTTATGTAAGTTCTGCAACTACTGGCCATTGGAGCGTTGTAGTTGGATATAATCGAGACAAACAAGTGTTAATCCTAAATGATCCCGGCTGTGGTTGCCTGCGAAGCTTTAGCTATAAGAAGTTCTTATCTGTATGGCAGAATCCTGCGAAAGGACATCGGAGATATATGGTAATTATTAGTAAGGATGAAAGGACAACCGATCATATTTATAACAATATGTCTCTCAATGATTTGCAGATACCTGTTAAAAAAGAAGAACCTTCTGTGAATACAGACCAACAATACAAACCAATAAAGAGCACCACGAGTCCGGATCAATCACAGCAGATGCCTGCCAAAAAAGCTGAGCCTTCTGTGAATACAGACCAACAGTACAAAGCAATAAAGGACACCACGAGTCCGGATCAATCACAGCAGATGCCTGCTAAAAAGGCTGACCCTTCTGTGAATACAGACCAACAATACAAAGCAATAAAGGACACCACGAGTCCAGACAAATCACAGCAGATGCCTGCTAAAAAAGACGAATATTCTGTAAATGCAGACCCAAAATACAATACAATAAAGGGGATCGTTTTGATCAATGGAAATATCATTGAAGGGCAAATAATAAGTATGAATCCCGACATCGTAAAGATTCGCACAAAAGACGGGAAAGTTTTGTCATACGATTTTAAGTACGAAGTCCAGAAGTTTATTACTGAATGAAAAAATAAGGTTGCAGAAAAAAGGGTAGAATCAGCAATTAAAGTTCCCTTCCAACAGCCTCCGTTTGGCCTCAAGCTGCACACTCGCATACCTTTTTACACTGTCCCTCCTGGCATGATCCGTCATCATCTGAACCTGGTCTAGGGAATATCCTTTTTCATTGATATACTGGCTGCAAGACGAGTGCTTGAGACCTGAGTACATTTCTATGTCCTCGCCCACCTTCTGGCAGGCTTGTTTCCAGATAATTCTCATGCAGCAGTGAGAATAATGCTTGCCTTCAAGTTTTCCATTCGGATTGACAAAAAAGAAAGGACTGCTCATGTTAATCGGCATGGTCTTCATGATGGCTTTAAAAACAGAATGACAGGGCACCAGGTGCTGCCTCTTGGTCTTGGTCTGCTCAATGAGCTTCTTTGCAGAAAAAGTCCGTCTAATGTGAAAGGCATCTTCGTCTTTTAAATAATCCTTCCTGTGCAAGGCCATTGCCTCCGAAGGCCTCCGCAGATGGTATTTTAGCCACCAGAAAATTGGCTGATGTTCAATAGGTATTGCTTGGATAATTTTGACCTGCCTGTCCTCGGGCAACCATTTTATGATGGGCTCCACGATGTTGTATTTGTTCTCCTCCGGGAAATACGGCATCGATGATATTCGGTTTGATTTGTAAGCATGAACCAGACACCTCCGCAGACAGTACATTACGTTTTTTCTGCCCTTCCCTGATCTCTTTATGTCACCCAGTAAACGGCAAAGAACGTCATACTGGATATCGGAAAGCTGATATGAGTGCTCCGTAAACCATGGCACCAAGTGATTCCGGACAGAATTCTCATAGTCCTTGATAGTTGCTGGTGTTAAGGTCTTGCCTGCTTCCACAAGCCATTCCTGCAGGTATGGGACAACATCCGAATTGACCTGACCGATCCACTTCTCAATTCGGAAGGTGCCATTCTCAACATCGGCTCTCATCAGGCTGAGTATCCTTTCAGCCATTTCCCTGCCCTTCAAGCCTGGCATTTCTCCATCACGGCAAAGAAAGCCCCTGTATCGGCTGATGGCATAGAGTTTCCCTTTTTCAAGCCAAGCCACGTAAAAGTATTTATACTTTTTGTGCTGTTGGACTGATCCCTTCACACAAATAGCTCCCGTTCTGCTGGTCCGGCTCCTATGGTTCTGATCAAAAATCAAGAAATTTTTCCTCCATCAAAAAAAACATTAAATATTTTGTGCAAAGCTTTAAAAAATAACGGGCATTTGGCCTATTACATTAATGGAGGACCTGTTTTTAGGCCCTAAAATGAGAAAAAACCAATTAATACAATATGATAGAAAAATGAAAAAATCTTTCGTAACTGTCAATAATTAACGCCATTTGCCGTAATATAGCTTTAGAGGCACCTCTCTGCGACATCATGATTTCAATGATTTCGTGGGGTTTGGCCTCACGGCCATTCGAGACGGATCAGGGGTGCAACCGTCTACGAAGCCCACGCACCTAATTTTATTCAGGAAAATATTTTTTTCGGGGTTATTTGCCATTTTGATAGCTCCAATGTCCTAGTATTGTGATAGCGGATTGCTGGTTATGTGTTTGTTTTTACAAGCTTTTTTAAAAATTATTAGACCGACTGGAGGTGATGGAACTGATGTGATCTGGCTAGAAATTGTGGCGGTTGGCTGTTTTATTTAAAGATAACAGGAGTGAAAAATATGGACATTAATGTTTACAGAAGTAAATTACTGAATTTTTATGGCAACATAGACTGGGAATGGTTCTGCACAATGAATCTGAGGGAAAAAGTCGATGTAGCCATAGCGGAAATTTTCCTAAAGAGGTGGCGGATAAGGATATGCAAACGGGAGCATATCCGAGTGTGTTCTGTCGGTTTGCTCTCGAAGAGACCACAGCCTCATATCCATCTCCTGATGGCCGGTCTTGATCATTATGGTTATACCTTAGCTGATAGACTTTGGCACCGGAGTGAGTCTGCGTGGGAGGTCATTGCAAAACGTGATTGCGTGATTCAGCCCATCTTATATGAGCCAGACAGGGTTTTGGGTTATATCACCCATTACAATACACCGGCAGACAGGTTTGAGCTGCTGATCCCTTATGGTGAAAGGCTACTGGAGAAAAAGCGTCAGATAAAACTGAATCCGGAGCTTGCCCCTGAAAGGCACGGATGGTTTCCTTACGATAATGACAATATCCTACTCGAAGGCTATCTAAAACTAATCCATTTGAGAGCACTGCGCAGCGGTAAGCGAGAGTGAAAACCAAGTATTATTTCAAGGAGGTTTTAAAATGACTGATAATGAAGCAATTAGAATTATCCAAAGTTTGATCTGCGGATATGATCCCAGCACAGGGAAGGACATTGGACAGAATGGTGTTCAAATAGACCAGAATATACAGGTGGCCTTATCTCGTGCGATGGTGGCGTTGAGGCGTAAGCATCACGTGAAGGTATCCGAGTTGGATAACGATGATCTGGGTCTGAATAATGATTTAAAAGTGTATCGGAAAAATAAGGCCGATGAATTGGGGATACCTGCCTATCGGATTGCACCAGATATATCGTTGGCAGAGATGGCATTGGTTAAGCCACGGTCCATAGAGAAGTTGAGTAAGATATGCGGTCTTGGTCCAGTCAGAATCAGAGATTTTGGCAAAGATTTTATATCAATAATTAACTCCCATCTGAAATCAAAAGGGACTGATCCTGAGGGCTGAAGATTGTGAAGGCTGACCTGGCCCTGATAACTGATTCGGCATTGATTTGGTTTCGGGGTCGGGTCAGATTGGTGTCCTGAATGACGCTGGTGGCCTTGACAGTCATTGTCAAAAAAGTCCCGACTCGATCATCCAGTATACTTATAAAGATGCACTGGTGGCCATCCATCAGAACTGAAGATTATGCATTGAAAGAGAGTAACGTCCGAATAAACCGGCTGTCCGTGCTTTATCGGCCCAGTGCTGGCTAAATGATTAGTTAGTATTTAACTTCGAGATTAGCCCATTTAATTGATTCTCGAACAAGTACTTCGCCGCAAACCTTCCCATACCGTTGTCGCTGTGCGCAACGCCCGGGACTATAACAAGCTCCCAGTTGAACGGAGTCATTAGGGCAGCGGCCTGCTTTTGCGCGGTTTGGTAAAAATTTTGGCCACGCTCGAAACGGGTCTTGCCTTGAGCCATGGCCTGCGACGATTTGGGGAGGTATTTGTGATTCGGATCTGTGTCATTCTCTCCTAACATCACGATCAGTCGGCGGGCGAAAACGCACTTTAGCCGATCTTCGCTCACAATGCCTTTATCGAGACTCCATGGGAATGGCGACTGATACCATGACGGATAAATTGGCATGGTATACGAGCCTGCATTGGCAGAGATGGCAACTTCAACGCGAGGCGACTGCATAAAAAGAATGTACCGATGTACAAATTGCGCACCGGCAGAGTGACCGTAGATGTAATACTTTTCCGCGCTAAGAGATTCGCTAGCCCGCAGGGCATCAAACAGATGCTCAACAACCGAGAAGCTCCACCTGTGGACCTTGGAGTCAGTTATGTTTCCAAATTGGTATTCCTCCTTATTGGGATAGTACTGTTCTGAAAATTCGGGCACCACTAATAGAAAATTGTATTTCTCGGCGTAACTTGCCCAGTGATCCCGGTATTCTTTGCCATTCCGTTGCATACCGTGCATAACGAACAGCATTTTTGCCGTCGATGACAGATTGGCCGGTTTGTAGTACCAGACAGTGACCGGCTTTTCGGGACGACCTGCGTCGTCGCGAAAAATATAGCTTCCTTTCCCAGTCGATAGCGGTTCAGCAGCTTTGGCAAGTGGCACTATTAGCAGGCAAATCAGAACGCTCAGCGCAAGACCCACCGCCGGACGCAATATTGAGTGCCAGCAAAGCGGAATTAAATGCGTTTTTATAACATTTGACATTGGACATCTCCCGGTGAAAGAAAAGAATTTTTCGCACTGCCGGAATGATATGGGAGTGTAAGGAAAGGAGCCACGCCTGTCAAGGGGCACTTGATTTAGATATTTCCACTTGAATTATCGTATATTCGATAAAAAATGGGAATGCTTTATCTCAGTCAATATTGACTAACGTTTCAAGCAAAGTATTTCTGAGAAAATTGCCGGATGCTACATTACAGGAAGAAGGGAATACCTAAGTTGACACCTACTTTCATTTCGTGTTCCGTTCGGGACAAGTGATACCTACGAGGTGGTACGTGTGATTTTAAAAAATGCCATCGGTATTATCCATGATGAAAGAATCCACCCCCCCCTATATTATTTAAGAGTGATGCCATGAAAATCGATTGGAAACCGGTGTGACAAGAGTATCAATCAAATATTTTCTTCAAAAAATTGTTCTCCGTGAAAGCCACGGTTTCCAGTCGGTGGGTGGTTGGTACCTTCGGTTGTACGTGTCTACATTTTCTGCTTCAAGTTTCGTACGTGTCTGTATCATTTTTTCATCAAGATATTTTTTTCTGAATTTTAATTATTCATCCAATCTTAATATTCATTCCTGATTGCAGAATCCCATGATTACCGTCCGTTAAATCAATCTTCGTAGAAGTGCAAAACTTCTCTTGATTTTGAATTTTAATTCCGAGAGGGCAATCCCACGAAAGTTAAAATTCAATGAAGGGAGGTTGAGGTCATGATGAAGGGTCAAAATAACAACAGACCAAAGACGGGATCACGGATCACGGTAGACCCAATCAGACGGGTGAAGGACATTCAAGCTATCTCAAAACTGCTGTCAGACAGTCCGAGAAATCATTTGTTGTTTGTCATGGGTGTTAACAATGGACTCCGGACAGGTGATCTTCTCAATCTGTATGTTGGACAGCTTTATGATGCGAAGATCGGGGATACAATCACACTAGTGGAGGGCAAGACCAATAAAACAAATATTCTGGTGGTCAATAAGACCATCCACAAATCTTTGCAGAATTATTTTGAGAAGCTGAAACCGAAGTTGGCTGATTATCTCTTCACAAGTAGAAAAGGGGAAAAGGCAATCACGATTCAATGTGTAAACAACATGGTCAAAAAGTGGACACGGATGATCAATCTGAAAGGAAACTTTGGGGCTCATTCATTACGGAAGACGTGGGGATATATTCAACGGACGGTCTATGGTGTTGGCTTTGAAGTCCTGTGTAAGCGGTTCAATCATTCAAGTCCAGCAATCACGATGCGATATTTGGGAATTGAAGACAAGGAAGTGCAAAACATTCTCATGAATGAAGTAGGGTAAGAAAGGAGGGAATATTATGCAAAAGCATTATATGGATCTGATTATTAAAGAGGTAAAGCATTTCGATAGGCTAAAAGATCGGTATGGTTATGCTGACATAGAAGATCTGATTGCTCATTACATTGAAGAGCAAATCATTACCTCAAAAGCAGAGCTTCTTGATGTGATTTATAATATTAGAATAAAGATAGGTAAAGTTATTGATCCTAATCCATTGTGGACTGGAGATGAATGAAGTCGGGTGAAATAATAAAAATGAATGGGAGGAAATCTGACATGAACAAAGTTTTATGCAAATTCAAGAAGGGTGAAAAAGTCAAAACAAGATATGGGAAGATTCGTACGGTTGCTTTTCAAAGAGATATTCGGGTGTTTGTCGAGGAAGAATTAAATAGTTGGTATCATCCAAGCAATCTCATCAAGATCAATGATTTGGTTCATTCTGATAAATGAGGTTGGGCGATTGTGATCTTTGAAAATTGAATTTATAGGTGGGATAACAACCAGCCTGAAGTGGGTTGTAAATCACGAGAGGAAAACAAATTTCGTAATTTCCATTACGAGAAAGGATGTAAACAGAGTGTCCGCACAAGGGGCGGTAGGGTTGCCAACAAACCGAAAGATGGCTTTTTTATTGATGTGTCAAATAATGAGTTTAATTCCAAAACATGAAATGCCCTGGGGTATTTTCTTTAATCTCCTCTTTTGGAAAGCCATTTTTGTAGCGTACGGTGAGCTCTCTGAGATTAGTATCGCTAATCTTCTTCATAATTGTGGAGTGTTTCGGATTTAAATGCTGACCCAAAGAATCAATGATCTTTCCTATGGCATCGTAACGAGAAATGGCTGTTGGATATTTTTTTATATCACTAGAAAAAAGCACCTCAAGAATGTCTTCGGAAAAATCCGATTCATCAATTTGCCACAGCTCATCGGATATAAGCCATGATAGCCGTCCTATTTTACTTCTTCTATCCGGATTTGGGTTATTTTTGTGGAATTCTGCCACTGTTTCCCACCAGTATAGACCATAAAGTTCAAGTAACTTCATGTACACGCTGAAAAGAATATTTTTAGTAGTATTTCTGGCATCCCAGATTTGCTTTAAAGTGATTCCTCCGAATGCCCCCATCAGAGAACAAATGCCAATAATTATAGGAGTCCACCAATTCATGATTCACAGCCCTCCTCATCACTCAATGGTTATGTGATCCATTAAAAGTTTTTTTACTGCCAACTTTACATGTCTTTCTTCAATTTCTTTATAATATATTACATTTTAAAACATTAAAAGCTTTTGAAAATTTATCTTCATTAAAAAAAACACATCACAACACCTCAACAAAGATTATCTTTTTCCCCCTGTAAATTTTTCAAAACATCGCTTGATTTTCAAATCTGACTGGTAGAGCTGCACCCATCCGATGTTCAAAATATAGTCATGAACGGGTGGGTGATGAATAAAGGACTGGAAAATGTTGGTGACATTTTAAGACGGTCATTTCAGCATTGGCAAGTCCATCAACCTTCAAATGAACGTAAAATTCAGCATCGGAGAGCTTCACAACGATACATATCCTATCTGCCAACATTAATGACACGATTGAGTCCGTTCTTTCCTGTAAACAAACGGCAGATGAAGCTTGACACCATCACTGAACCAATCATCATTGAAAATCCGTGGGGGAAAATTATAATCCGGAATAGAAGGCTTTCCATCTATGATGAAACCGTCCTATTGAGTCTTCTGATGCTGCTGAAGAAATATGGCAGCAACGTTTTTCAGACAACACTGTATGAACTCTGCAAGCTCATGAATGTTACACCGGCAAAGGACACTTACAAGGCCATCATGAAAAGTCTTCACCGGATGTCTGAAGTTCATATCACCATTGAAAAAAAGGCACAGACAGAAATGGATGGACATATCATCACCAGCATTGGGAAAAGTGAATCCAGAAAAATGACTTTGGAGCTTCACTCATACCTACTTTATTCCTTCAGAGATCGGTTGATAACACGCATGGATATGAAAACGAGATCAGAACTGCGGGGTGATATTTCCAAAGCATTATATCGGTTTTATGAAGGTCAACGGTCTGAGTGCTATACCATCAGCATTTTGAAGCTGTCCCAGGCTATCAATATTCGTTGTGATGAAAAGATGTTCTGTCTAAGATGGAAACTCAGAAAAGCTTTATGTGAACTGGAAGTGGGGGGATTCTTGAGACGGTTTATTCTGCCGGATCGGGGTCAGGTAGTGGCAGTCTTTAAATCCAGAAACAGGTTTTTAAATAAATGATCATGGGAGTGATATAGAATCAACGGAAAAGTACTAAATAATAGGACACGTTATTTTATGTCATTTCCTGTATTGAGTGCTCTTTTGACAACGCAAGGCTCACAGAGGGTAAGGGAAAGGAGAAGTCAAGATATGAAATTGTGTAAAAGATGCTCAAAGGAATTTGAAGAACCGAATACATTCTCATCCCCGATGGAGGAGCTTGGTCGGCTTTTTCTGCGAAGTGTAAAGGGTGATGAGGTTGATGATTTCTGTCCGGAATGCAAGAAGGAGCTCGGAATATTGAATCTGTTGGGGTTCGGTAAATAACTATTATAAAAGAGGTTCTGTATATTGATGTATGCGGTGGAGAAAGGGGATTTCTTTGGATTCGATTGAAGAAAATAATAAGATTTTCTCAATCGAAAAATATAACTATGGATGTCATTTGTTCAATTATTATTATATAAATAAACGTTCTGGGTATAGCTGGTTCAAATTATGAAATCGTTTGGAGCCTGTGGTTAACTGAAAAAGTATTTCTCAGCCTGTCTTCTGAGAGGGACGAGATTCAAGATGTCAGATAGTACTCAAAAAATAGAAATGAACATAAATAATATAGTTAATATCTATCGCTATTTGGAATCAAGAGGACTTGGTTCAATGCCTGTTATCGTTGGCATTGATGGTATGAATGGTACAGGCAAGTCACACCTTGCACATTGTATTGGCTGTAATTTCATGGTTCCTGTTATCAATATTGATCTATTCGTTGGCGAGGTAACAGAATCCTACAAGAATGCGGTTGCGTTTGAAATAATGCGTAGGCCAATCGAAAGATATAAGAAAAATAAGCGAACGTTTGTGATCGAAGGAATCTTATTACTTGAAATTCTCAAAGAGATTAATGTTGTTCCCGATATATTAATATATTACAAGTTACTGAACTCCCGCAGGGAGTGGGTTGATGAGGATTTTTGCTGTATACCTGAAAAGTGCGGTATAAATGCTTTGCCACCGCTAAGGAGAGATATTGCCAGATATCATAGTATTTTTAAGCCATTAGGGAAGGCAGATTGTATTGTCTTTAGGCTTGGTGCATGAGTCGCCTCCTAAAATTATGAACTTACTAAAAACATATGTGTGATGAAACATAGCACTATCCGGAAAATGATCAAAGCATAGTATCCTGGATGGAATTGATTATCATGACAACGTTGAGAAAAAATAACTTTTACTTACTACTGATGTTCATCAATGATTTGTGTTGACCATGCCTAATAAACCAAGCCCCGCAAACAATTTTGCTGCTGCTTTCCCTGAATTACTAGTGGAATGGCATCAAGAAAGAAACAGAGACTTGTCCCCACATGATTTGTTTCCTCACAGCGGGAAAAAGGTTTGGTGGAAATGTCAGCAAGGGCATGAATGGGAGGCGGTGATTAACAGTAGGACGGGAAAAAATAAAAATGGGTGTCCTTTCTGCTCAGGAAGAAAAGCAACAGATGTTATTAACCTCGCCCAATCGTTTCCCGATTTACTAAATGAATGGTGCTACGAAAAGAATACATCACTCGATCCCAAAAAAATGAAACCATACAGTGGTCAACAAGTCTGGTGGAAGTGTAAGGAAGGGCATGAATGGCAAACAAGAATTGTTGATCGAACAAGAAAAAAATATAGTTGTCCATATTGTTCTGGGAGGTTAGCCGGCTTAGATAATTCTTTAGCAATCCTGCACCCTGCTTTAGCAAAAGAATGGTTCCAAGACAAAAATGGGAATTTAACCCCTAGTGACGTCAGGCCTGGAACAGATAGAAAAGTCTGGTGGCTATGTGACAAAGGCCATTCTTGGAAAACTGCTGTATGTCATCGAACACATAATACGAAGGCAACGGACTGCCCCTACTGTTCTGGTAAAAAGGCTTCAGTTGAGAATAATTTTAAAGTCCTTTTCCCCGAACTTGCAAAAGAGTGGGATTTTGTAAAAAATGATTCTCTTAGACCGGAAATGGTTACGCCTGGTAGCAACAAGAAGGTCTGGTGGAAGTGCACACGTGGCCATGAATGGCTCACGAGTCCAGTCCAGAGAGTAAGGGCGAGTAATAGTTGCCCGAAGTGTGCCCCACAAACTTCAAGACTCGAAATCAGGTTATTCTGCGAACTCAAATACTTGTTTGGAAATAACGTAGAATGGAGATACAAAATCGACAGGATTGAGGTTGACCTATTTCTCATAAAGTATTCTGTTGGCTTAGAAATTGATGGCTACCCTTGGCATGAAAACAAAGAAGATAAAGATATTGCGAAAACAGCAGAATTGTTGAAGCGTGACATAAAATTATTCAGATTGCGGGACAGTAAATTACCTGTAATTGAAGAGAGCGATATCTTTTACGGTAGTATCGAGGATGATTTGCCGATTATCACAAGATTGCTGAGCAATTTACTTCTTCATGTCACCTTTGATACCAATGACCTGGACAATGTAAGAAAGTATATTGCGTCAGCAGCAATTCAAAATAATGATGAATACCAGAGAATTATCTCTTTTCTTCCATCACCTCCACCGGAATACTCTCTTGCCAATGTTCATAATCATCTTATCAACGAATGGAATTACGAAAAAAATGCACCTTTAAAACCTGAAAATTTTACACCAAGCGCCAGAGCTTATGTCTGGTGGAGATGTCCAAAAGGGCATGAGTACCAGTCTATGATATTTAACAGGATCAGACAAGAAGTTGGATGCCCTTATTGCACGGGGAAGAAAATCTCTCCTGACAACTGTCTGCAAAGCAGCTTTCCCCACTTGGTTAAGGAGTGGAACTACGAAAAGAACTTACCGCTTAC
>Ga0007800_10000594_pt1 | contig 13682 bp, 8 predicted proteins | sample CryBogmetaGMA14M_FD_60366 | JGI IMG/M metagenome (GOLD analysis project Ga0007800, IMG submission 60366) | Freshwater microbial communities from Crystal Bog, Wisconsin, USA - MA14M | ecosystem: Environmental > Aquatic > Freshwater > Lake | place: Crystal Bog, Wisconsin, USA | collected 2009-07-06 | reverse complement strand
CTGGTTTTGGCATCATGAAACTTTCTGATCATGGCGGGAATAACATGACTGTTTTCTAAATGGAAGTTGTCATTTTCGCCATAAAGATTAGTTGGCATCACTGAGCGATAATCGGTGCCGTACTGACGGTTGTAAGATTCACACAGTTTGATGCCGGCAATTTTGGCAATGGCATAAGGCTCATTGGTGGTTTCCAAGGTGCCGGTCAATAAGGCACTTTCTTGCATGGGCTGGGTGGCCAGTTTGGGGTAAATGCAGGAGCTTCCCAAAAACAGCAGTTGCTGGCAACCGATTGCCCAAGCTTGATGAACGATGTTGGCTTCCACCATCAGGTTTTGGTAGATAAATTCAGCCGGATAGGTGTTGTTGGCATGAATGCCACCCACTTTGGCAGCGGCCAAGATCACTTGCTGCGGCTTTTCTTGCTGCATAAAATCACGCACGGCGGCCTGATCGGTTAAATCCAGTTGAGCATGTGTACGCACAACTACATTTTGATAGCCTGCGTCATGTAACTGCTTAACAAGGGCGGTTCCGACCATGCCACGGTGTCCGGCGACATAGATCTTTTGTTGTTTATCGCTCATGTGTTTATTCCCGGCTAACCGCAACGTTAAAACCTTGTTCTTTTAACAGGGCATGTTTTTTGGCTTCATCAAGATCACACTCAACCATTTCAGCGATCATTTCCTGCAAGGTAATTTGCGGTACCCAACCCAATTTTTCTTTGGCTTTGCTGGGATCGCCCAACAGGGTTTCTACTTCAGCGGGTCTAAAATAACGCGGATCAATGGCGACAATGGTTTTGCCGACGGTTAAGCCCGGTGCTTTGTTGCCTTGAATTTCGTCAACAAAGCCTTTTTCATCAACGCCTGAACCTTCCCAACGGAGTGTGACACCCAGTTCGCCGGCGGCCATTTCAATAAACTGCCGTACCGAGTATTGCACGCCGGTGGCGATAACAAAATCTTCGGGTTGTTCTTGTTGCATCATCATCCATTGCATTCGCACAAAGTCCTTGGCATGTCCCCAGTCTCTGAGTGAATCCATGTTACCCATGAATAAGCACTGCTCCAGACCCATGGCGATATTACTCAGTCCGCGTGTTATTTTGCGGGTAACAAAGGTTTCACCCCGGCGTGGCGATTCGTGGTTAAACAGCACCCCGTTACAGGCATACATGTTGTAGGCTTCGCGGTAATTGACGGTAATCCAGTAAGCGTAAAGTTTGGCGACGGCATACGGCGAGCGCGGATAAAACGGCGTGGTTTCTTTTTGCGGTATTTCTTGTACCAGTCCGTAAAGCTCTGACGTGGAGGCTTGATAAAAACGGGTTTTCTTTTCCAGTTTTAAAAAGCGGATGGCTTCGAGCAGACGCAGCGTACCAATGCCGTCAACATCAGCGGTATATTCAGGCGATTCAAAAGACACCGCGACATGGCTCATGGCGCCCAAGTTGTAGACTTCATCCGGCTGGGTTTCACTTAAAATACGGGTTAAGTTGGAGCTGTCTGTTAAATCACCGTAATGCAGATAAAACTTGGGGTCTGTGATGTGCGGGTCTTGGTAGATATGATCAACCCGTTGCGTGTTAAAAAGCGATGAACGTCTTTTAATACCATGAACTTCATAACCTTTTGCCAGTAACAATTCGGCAAGGTATGAACCATCTTGTCCGGTAACACCGGTTATTAATGCAACTTTTTTACTCACTATAGCCCCTTATTGGTTTAAATATGTTGATGGATAAATCATAAAATATTATCACTACGAAGAACACGAAGTTTTTTCTTTATTTCGTGCCTTCGTGGTGAATTAAAACAACCTTACCCCAATGCCGTTAAGTTAACCGTACAACTGGAGTAAAGCAGCTTTAGCTGTTTTTACAGGCAATAGCTGAAGCGATTGCACTCCAGTTTTTTAAACAACTTGCGCTTAACTTAACGGCATTGAGCCTTAACCTGTTTATTTAGCGGCCAGTTTTCCGGGTACGTAACCCTGCAATTCAGGCACCAGTTGCCTCATAAAAGCTTGTAACCGTTGATCGGCTTTTTCGATATCCTCTGTGTTACCCACACTGGTAACCAACCGTATTAAAGCCCCGTCAGTACGATTCATAGTCAGGGAATCGTAAAATAGATACCATTTTACCAGATACTCATTGGTTAACGTGCGTCCATGTTGTTGAAACCAATAGTAAACCAATTGCTTGCTTTCACCCTTTTGAATAACTGCACGATTTAACTCAAGCGGGTCACCATCAACGGTTATATCGGGAAAGTTACGTTGTCCGAAATCAGTAATTTGCCAACCATCACCCGGCATACAAGCTTTGGGTGAATGTACCGCAACGCCTCTGCGTTGGGACTGGTAATACGCGCTGTAAAAGTTAATGCTGCTACCTGATTCTGGCTGTGCATAGTTAATGATGGCATAGTCTGTTAATTTAAGCTCATCCAGATAATATTGACTAAGGTAGTCATTACGTCCTTGCCATTTTCCCAACTGTAAGGGGAAGTTAAGAAAGGCTTTGCGAGCCGGAATAATGTCTTCCCTCTCCTGGATAAAATTGGAGGCGATGGCGCTACCGGCAAGTAACAATAACAACAGCACTATCGATTTATTAAATTTAAGCTCAGGATTGGGTTGTTTTGTATCACCTGACCATTCACTGGGTATTAACACTAGCTCATTAAAGGCTGCTTTTCTGCCGCTGAGTCTTGAAAACAGCCACATCTCCACAAATAACAAAACCATACACAACAAAAACACAACCCAGCCTTCAAAATCATGCAAAAAGCCTTCTGCCATTGCTGTTCCCCAGTTGTCCACCATGATGCCGATGACACCGATGCGAAAGCTGTTCATAAAAATGGTCAGCGGCGCTGAAGAAAGAAATATCAGGGCTTTTTGCCAAAAAGGACCTTTGAACAAATATGCGCACAAGAAAGAAAGACTGGCCAAGGGAAATAAGTACCTAAGGCCGCTACAGGCATCCACTACCTGTAATTTATAACCCCCCAGATCAATGACATTACCTTCAAGATAAACCATAATGTCGCAGGCACGAATAAATTCAACACCTAACCAGGATGAAATCAACTGTAATTTTGCCGACAAGTTATTGAGAATAAATGCCGGAAAGGGCACCATAAACACCAAAAACAACAAGGGTATTGCACCGACACGCAATCCACGCCAGCCAAACGCAATCGTAAACATGCCTGTTAACGTGATAATGAAAGCATATTGCTCAATTGTTTTTAAGGTTGCCAATCCGCCTAAAAACCCCAGCATCAGGCCAATGATTACAATGACAAATCCCGGCCCTGCTTCTTTAAATTGGTCAATAAACGTTAACTCACGCCGCCGAATCCATAAAAAATAAACACTGATAACGGGTATAAAAAAACCGTGGCTATATTCTTCCGAGCCCATCCAGGTGCGAACCATCAAATCCAGGCTGCTTTTAAGCGTATAGCCAAGCAATAGCAGCGCAAAGATCCAGAGCATTAAGACTGTGGTTGGTTTTTTTAAGCCAATAAGTGAGTTGTCTTGCGAATGTAAATTCATTTTTAATGTGACGGGTTAAGGGATCAGGATTAACGTTTAATAATTAGAAACAGGTATAACATAACTTGATCATGTTGCACCTGTGCCTAAAGGCACAGGCATCTACATATCTTTTATGCCCTATAAAACATCTGCTTATAGAAATGACACGCCCTCTCCTGCTGGAGAAGGTTGAGGTGATGAGCATAAGATCAAGTAATTACACTCCCCCCCCTCATCCCAACCTGAAACCTCGTTCCGCTCTCTCTTTGGAGAAGGAGCCGTAGGACTTGTGTAGACATACCCAAGGCCTAAAAAAGAGATGGATATAAGTATCAAGTGTGCCATGCCTGTTTCTTGGTTAATTTTTTTATTGCTCATTAGGGAAGATCAAATCATGACCACAATACGAACAAAGAAATCTTTATACGGATTTCTTTTAATATTAATGTTTCAATAATAGCTTGGAAACGAGGATAGGGCAATAGCAAAACCTTGGCACTCAGTGTCACTTGTGCAGAAATTTTAATGCCCCATCAATTTATAATACAGAATAGCTTATATCATCCACATTTTAAAAACCTTAAGATGCCTTGGCTTGATGACATTCTATTATGACTGCTAATTATTAAATTTTGATGACTAAAAATTTTATGGTAGACTAACACCATTCATAATTTTTCATTTAAAAATTAAAAAAAATTTAAAATCGGAAAATTTACTTAACTTTATTTTAATAATAAAATAATATACTATAATTTTACCGTGTAATTTATAATTTTGATTCACCTTGCTTGTCTTATTTCTGTTACAACTAACCTCTATAATACTTCTTAAGACCGTTCTGCAGCTCCAGTCATAAGACTTATACAAACATCCTTACTCAAATGGACATCATTTTGAAACATTTACTGACATTTATTTCATTTTTTCTGGCACTCACAACGATTGCTTACGCCAACCCGCAACCAACCGCGCCCGTTAAAGAACAAATACCCAAACAACAGCCGGTTAAAGAACAACCAGCCGATACAATCAACTACCTGCTTTCGCCAGGTGATTTAATTGAAATTTCGGTCTGGAAAGAAGAAGGCATGCAAAAAGAACAAACCTTGGTAGCCCCTGATGGCAACATTACTTTTCCACTTGCCGGCACCCTTATGGCAGGCGGCAAGCCCATGTTTGCACTTGAAGAAGCCATTGCCGGACGCTTGGCAAATTACATAGCCGACCCTGTGGTTAACATTAAGTTGCTACAAAACAACGGCAATACCATTTTTGTTATTGGTAAAGTCAACAAGCCCGGACAATATCCGGCCAACAGACGTATTGATGTTATGCAGGCGCTTAGTTTGGCGGGCGGCTTAACGGTTTATGCCGATGAAGATTCAATTCATGTCCTTAGGCGCGTGGGTAATGAAGTTAAAATATTCCCTTTTGATTACGACGCCGTGTTGGATGGTGAACATCTTGAGCAAAATATACTATTGCAAGCTGGCGATACGGTTACTGTACCTTAATCCCAAGCCTTAAATTAATTGATAACATCACAATGAAAAAGGGCTTTTTAGTGCCGGCTATGCTGTGCGCCTCGTTTACCTGTCAGGCTAACGATTATTTTTTTAAACCGGTAATAAGTTCCAGTGAACGCTATACCAGCAACCTGTTACTACGACCAACATCCACGGGGAACTGGATTAGTAAGTTATCGCCCGGATTTAATGCTGGCCTGCGTACTGGAAATATAGATTTAAAATCAAACTTTACCTGGAACCAGTTGTTTTATACCAACAACTCTTCACTTGATATTAGTGAGCAGCTATTTAACATTAATTATCAACACAGGCGCGGGCGCTTACAATGGGGCTTGAATGGCTCATTTAACCACCAGTCATCATTAAATAGTCTAGACACCGTCCAAGGACTTGCTTTAACTCAGGTCATGGTAAAACAGCTAAACATAGCGCCGACGGTTTCGTATGCGCTAAATGAACTGAGCTCTGTTTCGTTGAACTATTCTTATACGAATGCTACTTACGAAAAAAGCCAGAACATCTTTCTAAACAGCTACGATTATCAACAGATATCAAGTACCTTCACGCATCTCTATACAGAACACGACAAACTTAATGCCACGGTTTCAGGTTCCCGTTATAAGATTCCGACACGCGGCCTGACCATGTTTAATGAAGTGGGTCAATTAGGCTGGGAACATAGCTTTAGTGAGCAGTTGGTTACTTATGTCTCAGCCGGTATGAATTATTCACAGGCGGAATTACAGTCACAGTTTGCGCAGCCCTTACTGACTCCAACGACCATAACCACCAACACCCACAGTATTGGCGGGGTGTTTCAGGCATCGGTAGAAAAATCTTTTGAGAAGGGCTCGATTGCACTGGTTGGCTCGCAAAAACAAATCCCGACCACTCAAGGTTTGCAAACGCAATCCCAATTGAGTTTAAGCCCGTCCTACAACATTACCGAACGTTGGTCGACAGGACTATCCACCAATTATTCAATCTATAAAATTCCTGTCACACAAAATATCATATCCGAGAGAACGCTAGCTTCTGTTAGCTCCAATATCAAGTGGAAATGGACTCCGGAAATTAACGTAGGGTTGTCGTACACCTACCGCCAACAAGAATTTAAAAGCACCTCTCAAGTCAGCATAGACAATGGTGTTCAATTACAATTTACTTATCAACCCCAAACCAACAATCAGGTGAAATAGCGTGGAAAATCAAACGATCGATATCAAAGATTATATAAATATCGTCAAACGACGCAGTAAATTTTTATTAATCCCGTTTGTAGTGATTTCTATACTGAGTATTGTGCTGTCCGTTGTATTGCCTTCGGTGTACCGGTCAATAGCCACCATCCTGATTGAAGAACAGGAAATACCTTCCGATTTGGTTCATTCTACCGTCACCACATTTGCAGATCAGCGTATTCAGGTTATCAGCCAGCGCATCATGACCCGCGCCAATCTGGTAGACATTATCCAGAAATTTGATTTGTATGCTAAAGAACGAAAATCGAAATCTGAAGAGCTCATTTTAGAAAAAATGCGTAAAAGCATTAAAGTTGAACCCATCAGTGCCGATGTGGTCACCAAGACCGGTTCGGCAGCAAAAGCGACTATCGCGTTTACGCTGACCTTTGATGATAAAACTCCGACACTTGCTCAAAAAGTGGCCAACGAACTGACGTCTCTGTTCCTTAAGGAAAACATCAAATCCCGCACTGAATCCGCACAAAATACAACGCTTTTTTTAAGCGAAGAATCACGCCGCTTAAGAGATAAAATCAACGAAACACAAAACCAACTAGCGACTTTTAAAGAAAAAAACCTCAACCAATTGCCGCAGATCAGCCAACTTAATCAACAAGAACTCGCTGGAATTAGCAGTCAATTGTTAAATATTGATAGCCAAGAACGTTCATTACATGAACGTCAGTTTTATCTTGAAGGAGAGCTGGCACAAATTGACCCCAATGCCATGGCCACCAATGCATCAGGCGGTCGTGTATTTGATATGAAAGACCGACTTAAGATACTGGAATCAGAATATCCTTCGTTACAAGCAAGTTATTCTGCCGACCACCCGGATGTCATTAAAACCAAACGTGAAATTGACTCGTTAAGAAAAGAAACCGGCAGCAATACTGATCTTAACAAGATGAATGCCGAACTGACTACTAAAAAGGCCGAATTGGCATCGCTGTTAAAACAATATTCGGATAAACACCCGGATGTATTAAAACTAAAAAAACAGATTGCCACCTTACAACAATCCTTGGTAACGGCAAGCAATACTGAACAGAACAATCCCGTGCTACATCCGGACAACCCTGCCTATATCTCCCTAAAAGCCCAACTGGAATCCATACAGGCTGACCTTGGATCGCTGGATTATACGCGCAATCAACTCGCCAAAAAAGCTGAAGAACTACGTATAAGCTTGCGGCAGGCTCCTTTGGTTGAAAAAGAATATACCGACCTTATCCAGGAACTGGACAATACCAATCTTCGTTATCGTGAAGTGAGTGCCAGAGAAATGGAAGCGGAAATTTCCGAGCAACTTGAAGTTGAGCGCAAAGGCGAGCGTTTTACCTTGATTGATCCACCTCAAGAGCCGCTGGAACCTATCAGTCCAAACCGGGGCGCCATTCTTTTTCTGGGTTTTGTGTTTGCAGCAGCGGGTGGATTTGGCAGTGTTTTTCTGGCTGAGATGTTGGGCTCAACTGTCAATAATGAAAAAACCATTGCCTCAATTTTAGGCGTACTGCCATTATCGAGTATTCCTTATCTTGAAAGCAAAGAAGAAAGTGAAGCCGCTGCAAAACGGCGCCTCATCCTACTGATCGGCACCTTGATTGCCATTATCCTGGCTATTATAGGCTTCAATTTCTTGGTGATGCCGCTAGACGTGTTTTGGTACAAACTGCTGCGTGTTATCGGCAATATCTAAATCATAAACCGGAAAAAAAATTATGAGCTCAATAGACACTATAATGGAAAAAATAACCCCACTAACCCACCAATCTGCTGCCTTACCGGCGGATAGCGAGCACTTTTTATATACGCAGACGCGTACCCAGTCCACCCAAAAAAGTCACCTGCAAAAAAACCGCATCATTAGCGGTTTTAAACCGGGCGAATGGCTTCAATCTTATAAAATGCTGCGCACGCGCTGCCTGCAAGTTATGGATGCGAACAACTGGACTACGCTAGCCATCACCAGCCCTAACGAAGCGTCAGGCAGTAGCTTGACGGCGGCTAATCTGGCTATCAGTATCGCTATGGAGTTAAATCGTAGCGTGCTACTGGTTGATGCCAACTTTATAAATCCCGGCATTTGTAACCTGTTTGGCCTTGATACAGACATGGGTCTGAGTGATTATTTGTTACACGACACACCGATTCCTGAGATGTTGATTAATCCTGACTTGGATCGTCTGGTGATTTTACCGGCTGGCAAAGAAATGATTAATTCGCCGGAAATGTTGCGTTCACCCAAAATGAAACGTTTGGTACATGAGCTAAAAACCCGTTATCCTTCAAGAGTCATCATTTTTGACATGCCGCCATTATTATCCCAGTCTGATGCACTGGGCTTTGTTCCCTCTGTGGACGCTGTTTTGCTGGTAGTGGATGAAGGCCATACCAAAACCGATGAGCTTAAAAAGGCGGCATCGCTGCTTAAAGACATTAACGTTTTGGGTACCGTACTTAACAAAGCCAGCAATAAAAAAATAAAATACCAAGCAAGCTAGTTTCAAGTATTCGGGGGGATTATTTATAGATTCTTCATTTCTGCGCTGGTTTCCTTTCTTAGGAATGCGGGCTACCCACTTTAGACGGGACAAGCAAAAAGGCTTAACCGTCAATACAGTTAACTTAATGATAAAGCATTAAAAGAGACCGTTCGCTGAGCGGAGTCGAAGCGAGTTGTCCGCTTCGACTCCGCTCAGCGAACGGCTTAACCTTAAACTGTCCCGCCTTAAGTTGGTAGCCGGAATGGGCTCTACCAAGGCGGGACACTGAGCAGAAGAATGATTCGCCAAGTACCAAAAAGTCCGTCATTCCGGCAGGGAGAGCGAAGCGAGGGTTGGCCGGAATCCAGTTGCCATGGATGGCAATTACAAAGCATACAATTAATTGATTTCTAGACACAGAGATTTGTCGGGTTACGCTGTCACGTAACCTACGCAACTAACGTGCAAATTACGACGCGCAGTAGGGGTAGAAAATTTTCTACCCCTACAACCTATCGTTACTGAGGCGTGACGGAGTTTGCAAGCCCGTCACTCACGTTTTAAAAGCTATTGAAGTCTGCAAACGTTTCGGTCGCGGTTGCAAACCCCGACCAGCATCTCAATTAATGTTATACCATTGCAATCGCCGCCCCTCTTTAAAAAAGTCACTAAAATGGATATCGAAACTAAATAGCCATGGATAGCACAAGCAGACTTATAACTCCACTTACAAACACTTTATTTATTATAAGAGACTCACGCATGAAAAAAACCGATACAACTCCTCTTTGGGTATTTCTGGCCTTCTCCAGTATTGAAACACGCAAAGGGGCACTCATCCTGCTATGGAGCAGCATTGTATTTAGCCTTTATTGTGTTCCCTGGGTTCTTTACTTCAACGGTGATGGTTGGGTGGCAAAATTACTTTTAATCGATGACTGGAGTTGGGTTGCCATGATGCTGCCGATGACTGCCTGGTATTGGATAAGCCTGAAATGGATAGATAAAAATAATGGCTGGTGAGACAGCTTTCTTTTTTGCACGAAAGGTGTCAATAGTTTGACAAAAAAACGATACGGGTCGGAGTTTGCAACCTCGACCGAAATGTTTGAATACTTCAATAGCTTTCAAAACAAAAAGCAGGAATGCAACGGCTAAAGTCGTTGCATTCCTGCCTTAAATCTAAACAAATCTGCTGTCTTCTCCAAAGAGAAAAAACGAAGCGAAGGATTCGTTTGAAATAACGGGGAAATACTATAAGGCAGCACGCAGAAAATACCCCCCCAGGATCCGCCTAGTTCCCACGCTCCAGCGTTGCGTGACGCAGGAGCGTCACTGGCGGCATTCCCACGCCGGAGCGTCACTGCCATTAAGTTAAGCCGTTCGCTGAGCGGAGTCGAAGCGATTTTGCTGGCTTCGACTTCGCTCAGCCAACGGTTTATCTTGCCATGAGGTTCTTAACTTAATGGCAGTGACGCCGGAGCGTGGGAACGATAGGGTGGGGGTTATTTATTGCGAGTTACCTAATCGGGATCACTTTTTATTCGCGACGTGGGCATCGGTTCCCACGTCGCTTTCGTTCCCTAGTTCTTGGTTGCTCCTGCTCCATCCAGTGACTTTAAAGTTTCTTTTGCGACATCCAGACCCACAAAATCACCTTTTTTATCGATCGCTTTTTGCAAGAACTCACGGGCTTTAGCGGTATCATTTTGCTTGAAATAAATCATGCCCAAATGATAATTACTCACGGCGGACTCAGGTTCCTTTGCTAATACTTTTAACAACAATTCCCGGGCTTTGGCATAGTTGCCTTGCTTGTAGGCAATCCAGCCGACGGTATCAAGCGTATTAGGGTTATCGATTTTTTCTAACGGCTCAGCCAGTTTAGCAGCACGCTCAATGCTGGCACTGTCTTTGCTGTAATCAGACAAATAACTGGCTAGATTGTTAAGCGCTTCCATTGACTCAGGATGCTGCTTATAGACCTCTTCAAACAACGCGATGGCTTTGTCTTGCTCACCACCTTGGGTATAAATAGTGGCTAAATCATTAACCAGTTCCATTGCACTTTTTGTGTTAACAATACCTTCTTGATAAGCTTTTATGGCTTCGGCTTTATTTGCTTGAGCACCATAAGACATGGCTATCATACGATAAGGAATGGGCCATTCAGGTTTGATAACTGACGCTTTTTTAAATGCACCAATCGCCTCATTAAACTTTTTATCGCTTAAGTAAACCCCGCCCAATAAATTGTAAGCGACAAAGTTTTTGGGTTGTTGCTTGATAATCTCATTCAACTTGGCAACCGCTTTATCTGTCTGTTTAAGCGACAGGTAACTTTTAATCAACTGAGTCAAAGGCTCTATCGCATCAGGTTGTATCGCCAGAGCACTTTCAAAGGCCGGTACACTTTTATCAACCTTCCCTTCTGCCTGAAAGGCCAAACCGGACAGAAAATAGCCCATACCTTCTTTAGGAACCGCTTCCTGCAGGCGTTTTGCGGCATCTTGCGCCTTATCCCACTTTTTCTGGGTTAGGTATACTTTATAGATGGCTTCCAGTCCGCGCTTGCTTTTGGGATCGGCTGTTAATAGTTCATTAATTTGCTGCACTGCACGATCAACCTCACCCGATTGTTGCAGTAAACTGGCCAAATCAAGTCTGGCATCTTCATCTTTAGGGGCAATCTGGATGATTTTTTCCATGTTTTCACGCGCCAAAACAGGGTCTTTATTCATCAAATGCGCGGTACTCAGTAACTTAAGTATTTTAATGTTTTGAGGTTGATCAACCAGGACGGCTCTAAAATCACCAATCGCATCGGGAATTTTGCTTTCTGACAAAGCAAGCTCTCCACGTAACGATAACGCATCAACATCGCGCGGATTTTCTTCGATAATTTGCTTAATCATCGCCTTGGCTTCGTCAACGCGTTTGGTTGCCACATACAACTTGGCCAGCCCGTTACGTGCTTTAATGGATTGCGGCCCCAGTTTATCAAGTTCGACAACCTCTTTTAATACCTGCTCTGCTTTATCGAGGTGCTTTTGTGCCAACTCTAAATCAACCATTTTAAACCGTAGATCATATTGCTGCGGGCTTGCTTCAATCATCGGAAGCAATTCAGCTATCGCCATTTCCGGTGTTCTTTTAGCCACCAAAAAATCAATCAACATGGACTTGGCATTAACGTCATCGGGTAAATCCTTAACCGCTTGCCGCAATACCGCTTCTGAATTATCCAGTTGATTATCGGCCAGTAAAAATAAAGCCAATCGCTTACGATTCTCCAACTGTTGGGGCTGTATTTTAACGATAGATTCAAGAATTTGCTGCGCTTTATCCAGCGCTTTTGTATCCGTATACAACTTGGCAAGCATTAACAACGGTGATGTGTTGGTCGGATTCTTTTCACTATTTTTTTGCAACCTGGCGATGGCCTGATCAATTCTCCCCGCTCTGGCATCAAGAGAGGCCATTAATAAATTAGCCTGAACATCATCAGGTTGTTTTTTCAGTGCCGCTTCAAGCTGGGTTATTGCACTATCCGTGTTATTTTTAGCGATAAAAACACCGCCCATCAACACGATACCTTCAACGTTTTCGGGATCAATAACCTGAACTTCTTTCGCCATTTTTTCTGCATTATCAACCTGATTGACCATCAGATAAATTTGCCCCATTCTTAAACGGGACATCAGATGCTTGGGATCTTCACCAATTACCGCCATATATTGACTCACGGCATTTTGTAACTCGCCCAATTTGCTTAAAGATTCAGCCATTTGGTAGCGGGCTTCAACGTCTTTGGGGTCAATTTGCAGCACATTCTTGAAAGACAATTGGGCTTTTTGATAATCGCCCGCTGTAAATAACTGGCTCCCTTCTTCCATATACTTGGCTTTTCTTTCTTCGGAGCCGCCGCAAGCCGTAAGCAGACTGACCAAGGCCACAACAAGCAGCTTTTTTGAATGGGGTACTTTGGGTAACATTGATTAAATCCTGATTGGGTTGTTTTGATGAATCAATACTTGCAAGTTAGCGATAACAAAAACCAACATTAACCTGCGAATTGATTTACTTTAATTTTGACAGCTTAAATTATAACAGTAAATTTAAGACTTATTATGAATTGTACTTTATACATTGCAAGAAATTACCCGTACAGAAAGGAAATGTTGATTTCAGCGGCCCGGGGTTAACGCCTATCTGTTCGCTCAATCCACAATCTTTAGTCAATTCAGGACAGACATACATGTTTGCACTCAATTGGCCATTACTATGAGCAGTCAGAAATGAACTTTATTATTTGTAAGTATTCAAGCCCCTCTTTTTCAAAGAGGGGGAGTCAATAATTACTATTATTTAACTAAAAAGTCCGGTTAAGGCTGCTGAGCTTCTTTCGTTTCCGGAACTATCGAACTGGTTACCGACGGTTCTTTATGCTGATATTTTTGCTTGATCAGCTTGTCTTCATATTCCTGAATAATGGTTTCCATTTCTACACTCTTAAATTGCAGTATGGGTTCAGATTTTAGCAGACTGTCCATCACGCTTTTATTTTCATAACTGTTTAGCACTTCCTTGGCGGCTTCAAACAGTTTTATGTTTTTGCCTTCACAGTTTTGCAGATTACTTTCAGTTTGTTTTTGAGTATTTTCCAGATTGACATGCATTGCACTCAGCTCATTTTTAGCCTTGTTTAACACATTGTATTTCTCAATCACTTCCAGCAATTTTGCATGGGTTTGTTCCAGCGTACTACTGACACTTGCATTGCTGCTTTTTTGTGCCGCCAGTTCAGCCCCTAAACGCTCTTCAGCCAAAGCCGCTGCGTCCTTATCCTTCTTTAACTTTTCAAT